>Ga0114920_10000773_pt1 | contig 14136 bp, 17 predicted proteins | sample ChitaG_FD_88683 | JGI IMG/M metagenome (GOLD analysis project Ga0114920, IMG submission 88683) | Deep subsurface microbial communities from South Pacific Ocean to uncover new lineages of life (NeLLi) - Chile_00310 metaG | ecosystem: Environmental > Aquatic > Marine > Oceanic > Sediment ... | reverse complement strand
CCAAGGTCTTCCAGCAATATCTAGTTAAAATTGCACCATCAATGAATGAACGGCTTTATTATCTTGGGGCACAGAGACCGTTTGAGTTCTTTGAATCAATGGGCTGGTTTGTTAAGATGGCGGGTAAAGTGCCTGGGGGTAAGGCTGTTATCGGTCAAACCTTTGGACGTGCTCAGGCTTCGTTCTCAATGTGGGCTACAGTTTATAAGGATTTAATGTGGCAGGCTTGTAGCAAGAAGTGGATTCAGGCAGGGCAAGGTGCTGAGTTTGCTAGATACTTAGATAGAATGACGGGGATGATGTCGTTCAATCAGTTGGGTATGCCAGCCAATGTAAGTGCATTTCTAGCGGGCTGGGTATCATTTGCTCCTCAATACCGCCTCTCAGTGATTAGTTGGTTCGGGCATCTTTTCAAGGGTGGTATGATTGGTGGTGAGGCAAGGAAGGATTTAGCTAAGATAGTAGCGGGTGCACTGATTTCCTACACTGCTTTCTGTAAGGTAACTGATAACCCTGTTTACCTAGACCCCTACAAAGACGGCAAGAAATTTCTATCTATCAAAGTAGATGGGCATTGGATTGGGATTGGTGCTGCTGTGGTGAGTATGATAAGGGCTTCTGTTGACATTACTGCTAGTGCTTTATCTATTGGCATGGATAAGCCGATGGATTTCTTGACATTGGATAAATGGAAGAACCCTCTTATCCGAATGTGGTATGGTCAATCTGCTGTATTGCCGAAGTTGATTAGTGAAATAGCTACACGAAGGGATTACTTGGGCTATCCAATGGAATCAGTTGAAGATTGGGCAATGTGGGCTGGAGAACAAGTTACTCCCATCTGGCTTCAGGATATTTTCTTTGATGAAAGTGGTGTGCCAGTTTCTCCCCTATCAGTCTTGGGTAACTTTGCTGGCTTGCGAACCTCCCCACAAACTAGATGGGAGACTATGAATGATAAGATGCTGTCTCTTAAAGCGTGGGAAGTTGTTACCGATTTAAGTGATGAGCAACGGGAAAGGATAGACGCTGGGGAGACTGTTTTAAGTGTGCTAAATAGATTCCAGAAGGCGGAAATGTTTAATGCCTTCCCTGAGTTAATTCCATTTTACGAAGAAGCACTTGCTGATGCTATGAGGCGTGGCTCACAAATCCAACAGAACTATGAAATGGCAACTACTAATATTCAGGAAGAGGCGGTGGATGGCTTGACGAGAGCGATAGATGTAGGTGTTAAGTTGGATGGTGAGGATACACGATGGTTGCGGGATAGATATGGCGATGTTATGAATACTTATGGTGCTAAGAATGACATTCTCAGAGATGTTGAGGAATACCAAGATATGTTTGACGAATGGGATGAGGCTAGGGAGAAACGGAAACCCGAAGCAGAATTGGTTGACCTTGCTTACTGGGAATACATAGAAGATGTTGTCTCACCTGATTATGAACTGCCTAATGGCGACTTTGACTTTGAGGCATACGACAATGCGTTAGCCGATTTTAAGGATAAGTGGGGTGAGGAGATTTACGATAAGATTCTATACATTCTTGAAAACAATAAGGCGGAGTATCCCGACTGGTCAATTAAACTCTGGAAGGATAGACTGGAATTAAACAGGGGTGGATACTGGAAGCTACCCTATAAGTTAATTTCCAAGATGGATGAAGACGATAAGGTGGAGGGCAATATCCCCGAAGAATATCTTGCTTTATGGGAGCAGTTACAGATTGCAAAAGATAAAGACGCTTTTATAGAAGCCAATCCCATTCTCAGTAAAGATTGGCGAACCGAATTTAGGCTTGCCGACCCCGAAGCGGATGCTATGTTAGCTCTGTGGGGATATGGGGGCAAACTGCAGACTAGAGAGGCTTATGATTTAGTTCTTAAATGGGTGGAGGAACTTGGCATACCGTTAGAACAAATGGGTTTGGGATTACCCCCTCCTAATTTGATAGATAACTACTTTGAACTTAACAAGGTTATTGCCGATACAAGTGGTGGGAGTGTTCAAACTAAACTTTATAAATTAGAACACCTTGAATACCTAGCCTATGGGGTAGAGCAATGGGGCTGGGGTGATTTAGCTGATGAGAATGTAGATATTCTTAAACTAAGGGATGAATACAGTGAGCAGTTTGACCAATGGGATAGTTATGCTGATAGGGAGTCCCCCAATTATTTAGCAGATGAAACCCTACGGGCAGAAGAAAGGCAGAAGTTATTAGATGATAAGGGTTTTAGGGTTGCTCGCTTGAAAGTAAGGGCATTTAGTGAGGGGTACTCCGTGATTAATTGGGATGAATATGTAGCTTTCCACGAATTGCCAGCTTGGGGTAGTTGGAGGGATAGGTTCTTACTTAACCCAATCAATGCACAGTTTGCAACGGAGTATTATAGTGAATTGATTGGTGAATATCACAAGCGACCTGACTTAACCGAAGTGAAACCACTTGAAAGAGACCTGCTATACCAGAAGTTTTATGATGATTTCAGGCGATATGATTTGTATGATGAGGCTGGTAAAGAGAAGATGCGGGAGGATGATAGGTTCTATGAGGCTTGGAGACGAGTGCAGGCTTATGATTATGGGTTATCTAAGGAGTTAAATGACGCTTACCTTGGGTTCTATAGAGTCAAGGATGAACGCATAAAGAAGAAGGATGTTATTCATGGACATTGGTTTGAAGATGATTGGTTCTTGATAGACAATATGGACTTCTATAATGCGATGTTCAGTAAGGATATATGGAAAGACGAAGATAGGTATGATTTACGATTAGCGAAACAAGCCCGAAAAGTGTGGGAGCTTTATAGAGATTACTGGGATGCAAGGCAAGGTGAAAGTAGATTAAATCTTAGGGCAAGGTATCCTAAGCTAGACAGGTTCTTATTTGCTTTGGGTGAAGTTTCTAAACTGGTTAATGATAGAGGAGACGCAGAGGGAGAAGTTGAATTTGAGGCAGAGGGGCTTGATGAATTGGCTTTATCACTTGAAGAGATGCGGGAGAGGTTGGGGGAATTAAAATAGTGACAAAGAAGAATGGATGTGATATAATGATAAGTGATAGGGAAAAGAAACTCCTAGAGCTTATACATAAAATTGGTTATGGGCAGGTTGTGATATACTTAGAGGCAGGTCAACCTGTGCGGATTGAGAAGATTAAGGAAAGCATAAAACTTTAGCACTTTAACAATAGAATACTCTTGTGGCTCATTGGGGTGGCGGAATAGGAACGCACCGCTCCAGTAGTTTCTAGAGACTACTGGCTTAAAAGCGGGTCAGGTGATTATAAAACGGGAAATGAGGGGTATTTCCCTACAGCCTATCTAGAGTGACCGTAACCCTTAGCTAAGGTGAGGCAAATCCCTAGTCCCAATTGAGTCACTTTGACTGTAACAGAACAACTGAGGCAGTTTGAACCGAAAGGTTTGACTGCCTTTTTGTATTTAATAAACTAAGGAGGACTTTAACAAAATGGACGGAACTGAGGAACGCAAGGACACTTCCCAAACGGGGGACACTTCTGGTGAGACGAAGGAAACTTCACAAGAACCCCAAACTCTCACAGGGACTCAGGCAAAAAAGATGGTGGATGATGCTTTGTCTGCTGCGGGGAGGGATGCCAAGACTTTGGGTCAGAAGACTTCAGAGGCGACTCGCATTCTGGAGCAGGCTCAAAAGGCAACGGCAACCCTTGAGGTAGGTCGGGCGAAATGGGTAGAAGAAAGGAATAAGCAGGAACGAGAAGCTGCTGGTGATGACATTGAAGCCCAGAAGACCGTAGACGTAAAGCAGAGGCAAAGGGCTAAAGACGCTGAACTTTTTGCAAGGGAGGCAACGGTGAAGGTAAGTGAGGACAAGCACGCTGAAGCACTTAAAGAGTTAGTGACATCCAAGAAGGAGCAAAACGCCCTTGAGATAGCTAACCGCTTCGGAGTTGATGCTAAATCACTTGTGAAATTCACTGATGGTTCACCTGAAGCAATGGAGGAATTAGCGAAGGCTTTACCTAAGAAAGAAGAAACTAAAACTTTAACGCCTGATTCTGGTAAGACAATTGGAGGTGGAACATTGCCCGATTCTGCTAAAGGTAAAATGAGGCAGGGTTGGGACGAACTACACAAATAGGAGGAAAATAATATGGCTATAGTTGGCTATTTTGCAAGTTTAACTGAGGCACAAAAGTATGTCCAGTCTAAATTGCTTGCTGGTGTTGTTCAGGAAATCATAGAAGAGGGGCAACTTCTACCCATGCTCCCTGTTTTTCAAATCAACTCTAAATCCATATTGTATAACAGGGAAACCACTCCGCCCACTGCTGCTTTCTACGACATCCACGAGCAGATAGGTTGGACGGCTCAAGCAACTGGAGACCAGAAAGAAGTCGCACTAAAGATAGTGGCTGAGGCGAGCATTCTTGATAGGTTTATGATGGAGACCTACAAAGACCCCAACGACTATCGCACTCTTATCCTGAGTCAGCTTCGCAAAGGTTGTATGAGAACCATAGAAGACAAAATCATCTATGGGGATGTAGACAACGATGCTGCTGAGTTTGACGGAATCGGTCATCTGTTTGAGACTGACGCTGCTGGTGGCGAGACCTTCGCTACTGCTAACCCGCAGCAATTCGATTGGGATGGAGGCGCAATGAGTGTGGGATACTTGCGAAGGCTTATTGATGTTGTCAAACCGAAACCAGACATTCTTCTGATGACTAGAACATTTAGGAATGTGCTTAGTGCCGCTGCCTATGAAAAAGGGTTAGCAACTACTATGCCTGGCTCTGTCATCACTATGCAGAAGAACGAGTTTGGCACTAGGATAGACTACTTTGATGGCATCCGCATTGTGATTTCAGATTACCTAAGTGGGGATGAGGAAGATAGCACAGGCGACAAGTCTTCATCTACTGGGCTTTGTAGCATCTTCGCTATCAGGTTCGGTCAAATAATGGATGGCGGACTCTGCCTGATGGTAGGTGGGCAAACAGGCGGGCCTGAGTTCTTCAATATGGTAGAGATACCTGATATGGAGGACTACGATGCTTCTGGTATCCGACTAACCGCTTATTGTGCTCTTGCTTTAGGGAGTTCAAAGGCGATGGGTCGTATCTCTACTGTTAACGAGGATGGTGCAGTAACGGCTTAAACTCAGCCTTAATTGAGCGATAAAATTCACAGGCTTCAAGCGGGTGAGCCTGAAATAAATCACCCAAAATAATTTAAGGAGGTCTTAAATGACCACAATAATCAATCACGATTTAAGAGTTGTAGATGGTAGAACCCTCTATATGCCACCCTACGCTGGTGGGCAAGATGGTTGGGGTAATCTGGCACTACCAGATGTCGGTGTTTCAGATGCTGTGCAGAAGTATCCCATTGGCACAAAGTATGTTGAGGGTGATAGGACATTTCGCTATGCTCATGCCAATCCATCTGGTGGGACAATTACTCCAGGTAGGTTGGTATGTAATATGAACACTGTGCAGGAAAGAGCTGGTGCCTCTTGGGATGTCAATGGGGTTGTTGGAGACACAGTAGTATACATAAACGCTATGGTAAATAACATTGATTTAAACGAGTTTGCTGGTGGATACCTCTTGTATGCTGGTGCGGATGGTCTTAGTAACATGATACCAATCGTCTCAAATACTGCTGCGACTACTGGTGATGGCCCCTCCACTATAGTGCTGGGGATGCCACTCACAGGTGCAGCGACCGCTGGGGTAACAGGGTCAACCCTAACAGGTAGCATATTCGGAAATGTACTGCAGATGTCAGTGGGTGCGGGAACGGGTTATCAGTCAGCTGTAGGTCTTCCGCTTATGGAAATAACGCAGGACTACTACGCCTGGATACAAACATGGGGCCCATGTATTATTGTTGGTGTCGCCGCCACAGGGGATACAGATGATGAAAGGACAGTGATTGTCAATCAGGATGGCTGCATCAAGATAGCATCTATGGGCACTGTAGACTCCCAGAGGGCTGGGTTCATAGCGACTACCACTTGGTATAACACGGGTGCGGTTTCCAGTAACTTTATTATCTTGCAACTATTTCCGTAAACCTTACAGTAACTTCAAAGGCTTGGGGGGTGTGCCTTAAACATCCCCACTTAATCAGGGAGGGGCAAGAAGTAATGCCAATCTATGACTACTGGTGTTCTCAGTGTCACCAAAAGTTTGAGGAATCTAAGTCTATGGAGAAGAGGCATACTGCTATATGCCCTAGATGTAATACAAAGGGCAAGTTAATGCCATCTGCGTTTAGCTTTAAGTTTTTCAATCCATTCACAGTAGATGGAGAGGGCTTTACCTCTAAGAATATGCGACCAGAAGAAGTTGCAGAACTAAATCAGGAGTGTAGGGAGAGATGACTAAAGTATGTCCTAAATGTGGGGAAGAGAAACCTGCTAGGGGATTCTTGTGGCACGAAAAGTATTGCAAGGGGACACTCAAAGTAAAGTATCCTAAGCAGAAAGCCATACTACCACCTGATGAATATGCTAGATTTCTAAGGAAGGCGGAGGCAACAATATAATGCCATACACAAGAGACCAACTAAAATTATTCGGAATTGCTCTGGCTATGAAAAGGGGCGAAACGCCTTATGATTACAGCGAACAGGCTGCAAGGATAGCCAGAACAACCTCAGAAGCTGAACTTGAGAGAATGATTGGGGAAGGGGTCAAAAAAGCTACAAGGGTTAGATGAGTTGATGTTGCTTATTAAGAAGGGCTTCAAGTTCCTGAATACGCTTATGAAGTTCGGGTATTATCAATCTATGTTGCCTTTTAGATTTGGCAAACAGATTGGAAGGGCGGTTGTCATTTCTTATTCCGTTGTAGTGATGAACTTCCCATCCTTTAGGGATAAGCTTATTGTGGTAGGTTTCCCAAACAAGGATATGTTCAAGAACATACCCAGCACTGTTAGCTTTAGGATAGTCAGGTTTATGAATAAAGATATATCCTCTCGCTTCATATCTTCCACCTTTCCACGAAGGATGTTTCTCTCCATACATTTCTCTGCCCTGACAAGCTTGGCAAAGTTTAGACTTCGTACACATTGGTTGTCCACATTGGGGGCAAGCAGTCTTTGGGTTATGTTTATCAGGATGTATGGAAAAATAAAGCATAGTTGCTTGTCTCTTGTGTTCCTTAAGACAGCTGGGGCAAAAATGCTTATACCTGCTTGCACTGGTAAAAGTTTGTCTGCAATCCCTGCACTTAAAACTAAACATCATATCTTTAGTATATCACAACTATCACCTAGAGTCAAGATGTCAATAAACAAATAAAAGAAGAGTAACATAAAATAAAATTACCGAAAAAAGGAGGTAAACGAAAATGCTACAAATACCAATACAAATCCACAGATATATAGGTCTAATCGCCAGTGCTCCCACAGGAGTCCCCATAGGTTCTACGCTCTACGACTATGCTACTGGTATTATGCATATCACCTATGATGGCACTAACTGGGCAGAAAAAGATACCATAGTCAGGCTAGAAGCTGGCGCTGACATAGACATTGGCAAAGTAGAAATTATGGACTCTGCTGGGTTAGAAGTACTTGGTAAGCTCACAGAAAGTCCAACAACTTATTCAATCGCAGATAGACTTAAATCCCTACTTACAAACATTGTCTTAAAAGCAGGCACAGCCCTTATAGGTAAAGTTGGTATAGACCAAGTGACATCTAACGCCAATGAGGTTGTAGTCAAAAGCATCACAGCAGGGGATAACAATATAGGTAATGTAGATATTGCGTCTATTACGGCGGGAGATACTGTTATCGGCAAGGTTGAACTGGTATCAGCCGATGACTCCACAATCACCGATGATACCGCAAATGCAGTTAAAGCCTATCTTGTTGCTGCTGCTGGTGGGGATGCCATTGGTGAGGTTCAAGATACTCCAACAGCCTACACCTTGTTACGCAGACTAAAGGATATAGCAACCGCAGCTGGCTTGCTTTACACAGGCCCGCCAGATAATGTATCTACTACTGAGCTTGGTTCGGCTGACAACTTCTTGGCTGCTGCAGGTAAGTTATACTGGCTCACATTTACCAATGAAGCTGGCTCAGCTAGTTTTTGCACTCTCAATGATGCTACTTCAGGCACTGGGAGCAGGAAGTCTACTCTATACCAACCAAGTGAGAGTAGCTTCACTCATGTGTTTAATCCGCCTATGGCATTTGCTACAGGTATCCGTATGGGAGCAGCTAGTGCTCAGGTAAAGGTTACAGCAGGTTGGATAGCTGACGCTTAGGGGTGGTAATAGAGGGCTAAAGGAGTTAAATATGGCAGCACATTTAATGGAGATAAAGTTAAATTGGGAAAATGGTGTAAATTTCACGATGAAAACCAAGTTAGATGCTGAGGATGAAGTAACTATCGTAGAGATAGCTGAGAATACTCGTATAGCAAGTATCTGGGGACATGTTGTTGACCCTTGCACCACTTATTTCAGAGACCAGATGAACAAAATCGGCAACGATATGAAGCAATAGGAGGGAATATGGCAGACGAATTATCACTTGTAGTAAGTGCGGCATTCAATAAGGGGGGGATAAGCACCCAAAGGTCTGATAGCATATCAGTGGATGTTGCTGGTGATGCCTTTACTCACCAAGTGCAATCCATTCCAGCGTCCGACACAGCGTTACTTGAGGGTGTCGCTATCGGCAACCCAGGTTATATATTTATCAAAAACCTAGATTCCACAACCTCTGTGACGGTAGGGCTAACAGAAAGTTATGCTATTAAATTGCTAGCGGGTGAAGTGGCTCTTTTCAGGGCTGCTGGAGCTATTTATGCACTATCAGATAGCGGTTCTGTTAATGTAGAGTATTGGATGATAGAGGAATGATATGGCGAGAAGTTATGCTGAGATTCAAGATGTCGTAGAGCAGATACTTCAGGATACTGGGGCTACCACATATGTAACAACCGAGACTGGCTATGGGATTGAGGAAGGGCTGAAGGAGCTTGGTCGTCACGACCCTCATATAGTCTTAGTAACATTCAAGATAGAGGCAAGGACAGGCACGGCTACTAGTGGCACAACTACCAATACCCTTGAGGATTCCACAAGCGACCACTTCTTAGCAACTGATGATGCTAACGAGAAGGTTGTCTACAATACTACCGATAAGACTTGGGCTGTGATAACCAGTATAGCCGCAGATGGTGATACCGTAACTATTAGCAATGATATTATGGTTAGTGGTGAGGGCTACAAGATATATAACAAGCACTGCTACAATAACAGGCAAATCTATATCGGTGATGTTGGCGATTATCTGTGGATAGACAGGGTTGAGTATAAGTGCAACAAGTCCCCTAGAAGCTGGCGAAACTGGGAACTCTATGGTGATGTCTTGGAGATAGATATTGACTTTACCCCCACTGATGAAGATGAGGTAAATGTCTATTTTGCCAGACCGCATATCCTATGCCAACTAACTGATTGGAAGGGAGAGGTGCATACGGCTGGGACTGCGGGTGATACAACTATGCAAATCAAATCTTTCTTTGATACTGATGTAGTAGAAATAGGTGATGAGTTTTACATAGTGGGTCATAGGGCACTCTATACAATTACTAAGGGGGTAACTCTTAACTATCAGGTAGCTGCTGGTAGCGAGATTGGGTTCTATCCCCCACTAGAGGCTGCTGCCCCTGGTGATGCTGTTATAAACTTCACCAAGTCCACGCTTCAACCACAGCACGAAGAGATATTCTGTAACTTAGTTGCTGCTAGAGCTGCTATCAGTAAGGGGGCTAAATTCCTCCAACAGATTCAGACGGCTATCACAACCTTAACCAATGTAGATGGCATTATAAACACTATGGCTGCTGAGATAACACAAGCGGGTGTTGACTTAGCTTCTGGGCGAACTGCTGCCGCCTTGACACCTGCCATTATAACAAAGGCTGAGACAGCTATTGGTTTAGTTCAAAATCAAATAACTCCAGCCATAGCCAATATGCACACAGGTCAGGCATTGATAAATGAAGTCAATATAGGTGGTGTAAATGTTCCCACTAACTATGCTAACTATGCAACTACCGCTCTGAACAATGCTAAGGCTTTTGCAGACCAAGCTAGAATAAACTTACAGCAAGCAACGGCTGATGAGTCTGTGGCTAGGTCTTATACCGCACTGGCTTCAGGGGAACTTAACAAGGCTACTGCACAGTTAAATCAGGCAGGTGGCTATATCAGGGAGGTAACAAGCCGTTTGAATGTAGCATCTTCGTTCAGGCTTTATCAGGATTGGGGAGAACGCAAACTAGCAGAAGCTAAGATGGAATTAGAAACACTAAGCCCAGTAAGGACAAGTCGTGTATACCCAAAGGACTAAATATGAGAGACTTATCAGGGACAAATTTAGAAGCAGCCCAGAAAGCTATGGGCAAGGCTATCTGGAAGATAGTCCTTGATGGCACGACCTATACTAACACACGGGTAATAGACATCAACCACACCGAACAGCCGAACCATCAAGGGGCTACCGTTGTTCTGGATAACTCTGATAATGTCCTGACTGGCGAAGACTATAAAGGTGTGGATGCAGTTATCTCTTATGGCTATGTGGATGAATACTCCGCTACTATTCCGTTAAAGGTTATCTCCCACAGACTGACCTCCTCGCGCACAGGGCGACCTCTTACTTGCACCTTACAACTAGAGGGGCTTTCTGATATTCGGGATAAAGAGGGGGCAACTGTAGCCACTACTTATGATAGATTAGATACCAATACTGTCCAAGATTTAATAAACTTTATCGCAGGGGGGGCTTCAGGTTGTTATAGCACCCACTCAGAGTTTATTGTGCACTATGATGGAAACGATACCCTAATTGATGTCTTCAAGCCTAAAGATAGTTTCAGGATAAACTTGAATGATACTAGGCAGGATAAAATCAGGGAGCTATTAGAATACACGCAGAGTGTCGGATTGTGGAAAGCGAATGGTGAATATTATATCTTCGTGCCGACAACTGAGGGCGAGACTTATGCTTACCAATACTCCCTAGCTTCTGGCTCTCATAACTTTTATAGTAAGAGCTATGAGAAAAGATTGGTTCTCCCTAATTATTTCATAGTCTCAACTCATCCCGAACACGAGGGGACAGCATACTCAGGATACAAACATGACTCCACTTCTTATGGACTTCTACCTTTCAAGACAACTAAATACTTACGATTAGATGATGATGACCAGGGGGAATACATTGCTACGGCTATGCTGGCTAGGGCAAAGATTAACAGCTCTCAGGGTTCTGGTATTGTGCCAATGAATGTAGGGGCTGAGGTCTATGATTATGTAGAAGTTACTGACGCTAGAGAGGGTGGCAGTAGCAGGACGGGTAATATCGGACAGCTTAACCGACACTGTGCCCCAGGCATATTTGAGATGTCGTTTAGCTTTGGTAAACTAGGTATCGTCCCAATGCCAAGCTATGCGGTAGCGGGTGTTACTGGTGCTGATGGGGACGTAGCAGATTACACCGATTTAGTAAATACTGTTAATGATTTAGTAAAGGCATATAATAAGTTACAAGAATGGGCAGGGGAAGTAAATACAACTTTCACCGCAATTGAGAATTATATAGTAGCCCACCAGTATATAGATGAGTTTCTTGTTTTATCAATCTCTCAAAGGTTACAAATACCAATGGGTGCAAATATGTATACGTAGGATGATATGGCGTTAAATGTAACAACTCAAGCTAACACAAATATTAACCCTGAAAGTTTAAGGGGTAATGGGATTATTACTGATTTGGGGGCTTCAACTGTTACTCAACACGGACACTGCTGGTCAACTTCCCAGAACCCAACTACGGCTGATACTAAAACCTTAAAGGGGATTGCTTATCAAACAGGGCATTTTACCTCAGAGTTAACACCATTAACTCCAGGCTTAACTTACTATTTTAAGGCTTATGCGACTAATACTGAGGGGACAGCGTATGGTTCACAAGTAAGTAACACAATGGCTACATTTATTGGCAGGAGATATGTTTGGTTAGAAGATGAAGACTTCCATTACTTTGACCAATTCGGAGTTGAAAGAAAAACACAAGGCGTTGGGATAGCAAGTGATGACAATATGTATGATTGGATATTATTTTAGGGGAATATAATGACAGGTAGTGGCACAGAATTAGACCCATATATCATCTCAGATGTAGATGACCTTCAGGCTATAGAAGACAATCTGGCTTCCTACTACGAGCTAGGGGGGAATATAGATGCCTCCGCTACTTCTGAGTGGAACGCCAATGCTGGGTTTGCTCCTATTTCCCTTTTTGCGGGACAGCTTGATGGTAAGGATTACACCATTAGTAGTCTATTCATTGATAGAGCCTCTACACAGGACATTGGGCTGATGGGAAAACTTGATGGCAATAATGGTGCTGTTCTGAAGAATATCATAATGATTGGTGTGAATATTACTGGTCAACGAAGTGTTGGGGCTTTAGTTGGATATATATATGGTTTGAGTGACCCAGTGGATATAGATGATTGTAACTCGGCTGGTTCTATAACTGCTACCGAGCGGGCTGGCGGACTTATCGGTTATGCTGAGAGTGGAGCAATAGATGACTGCCATTCTTCTTGCACGGTAATAGTTTCTGGGGACTATGCTGGAGGGTTGATAGCTCAACTTGTTTATGAAGGCGTAACCCTTACTAATTGTTATGCTACTGGAAGTGTTACTGGCGGAATTGGTGGCTCTGACCTTTATTTTGGTGGCTTGGTGGGTGCCTCATTCAAAGGTGTGTACTCAAAATGTTATACTTCTGGAGATGTAACAGGAAGTAGGTATGCTGGCGGACTTATAGGAAGGTCTCAGTATGATACTATATCTAATTGCTACGCAAGAGGGGATATTGATGCTTCAACTGGATATTTTGCTGGTGGCTTAATAGGGAGAGTCGAAAGTAGTGATATTGATAATTGTTACTCAACGGGGAAAGCTTTGGCGGTTGATTATGCTGGGGGACTGATAGGAGATGAGAGTTCTGGAACAGTAACTAATTGCTTCTGGGATACTGAGACATCAGAAAATGATACTAGTGATGGTGGAACTGGTAAAACTACAGCAGAGATGAAAACAGAATCCACCTTTACTGATGCGGGTTGGGATTTTACCACGCCTATTTGGTATATAGACAGTAGTATAAACAATGGTTATCCTGCCTTTGAGGGAGTTATCCTAGTTGTCGGTAGAAGGCATTGGTGGATAGAGGGCAAAGACATACACTGGTTTGGTGAAAGCGGAACTGAAAGAAAAAAACAGGGGGTTGCTGTAGCCAGCGACCACAATATTTTACCTTGGCTGGGGCGTTAAGGAGCTATTATGACTTTAGCAATTAAGAGTTTGGCAGATGGGCAACTAACTACAACCAAGACTGCACTATACACTGCCCCAACCACAACGATAACACAGGCTATTGTTGATAACATAACATTAACCCATACAACTGAAGGTGATGTTACAATTAAACTATATTTCTTGGAGAGTGGTGGCACATCAAGGAGGATATATAGGGCTGAACTTGGAGACGAAGAGCAAGCTATTATGATTTACAAGAAAACGCTTGAGGCGGGTGATGCCATAGAGGGTGAGGCTAGTTCTGGCGGTGTAGTAGATTATGTTATAAGCGGAGCAGAAAATGCCTAAGTATAACAAGAAGGGCGAAGAAATTATTGATATGCAGCTTATTGCTGGGGGGAAGTCTGGGGGGAGGGATGTTCTGTTTACTGCTAGCGACCAAGAGGCTGATATAAAAGGGCTTCTAAGGTTAATACTTATTGAGCAGAGGCAAATTAAACTTCACCTTGCCAGTGCGACTGAAGAGAACATAAGTGATAGAGACGTAGATTAAAATTAACAAAGGAGGGAAACAATGGAAATAATTGGAGGAAGTGGGAATCGTCAAGAGGTTGATGATGAGAAAAGGGCTTTAGTAGATGCCAAGTCGGACTTCCAAAGGGCAGCAGATAGGGGTAATGCCTTTGTCTGGGCGATGGAGGACTATACACAAGCAGCCACTGATACTATCCTACTTGTGAGGAATGACAATTCAGCTAAGAAGCTTCAT
>Ga0114920_10000772_pt1 | contig 14139 bp, 14 predicted proteins | sample ChitaG_FD_88683 | JGI IMG/M metagenome (GOLD analysis project Ga0114920, IMG submission 88683) | Deep subsurface microbial communities from South Pacific Ocean to uncover new lineages of life (NeLLi) - Chile_00310 metaG | ecosystem: Environmental > Aquatic > Marine > Oceanic > Sediment ... | reverse complement strand
CAAGGACACAAACAGCTTTTAAGATGGACATAGATCTCATTTATCCTCACCAAAATATGGTTGAAATCAATCTTGACCATCTTATCATAAGTTCTTGCTAATAAAGAAGGGCCGAATTTTCGGTAGGGACGAGCCTCAAAGGATGGAAGCCTTTGGTAGACTGCGCTCAGAATGTATAACCTAAACACAAAGCCATCGCATTGACGCCTTCATTTGGAGACCTTGTCTGTCCATTCGAGATATGCTGAAACTTCAGGGCAATATGCCAATTTGAATCAAATTTGTAACCAACACCGAATTCAGTAAGGGCATTCCAGTGCGAAGCATTACGCCGAAACAGACGCGAATTCCACAATGGTGAAATACCAATATCCCAATAGAACCCTTTATAATCTATGTTCTGATACCATCGTATAACTACCCCGAATGCGGCCGCAAACACTACATCATCCTTGCCTTTGTCATTTCTGTCTTGGTAGTAAATCAAAGCCGGATACCCTCTTAAGCCCACCTTTCTGCGTGACTTATATATGGGCCATTCGTACTCAAGCGAACTGGCGAAATAATAATCTCCTTTGCGGTCGGACTTGCCTCCGCTACTCAATCCCGAGCCTACTAAGCTCTCAAAACGCCAATTCCCTTGCTTGAAGTCATCAAAGAAACCGACATCGCCACAGAAAGCCTTTGAGGATAGCGATATAGTCAGAGATATCGAAAGAAATACAACTTTTGTTATTCTACTATAACTTAGCATGAGAGATAAGAGGTACACCTATCAGCTATGGTGTATGACTCCAAGATTGCCCTTGGCATCCAGTTTAATAGAACAATACGAATTGGGGATAAGACCATATCGTGCCGCAACAGAAGCAAGAGCTAAATCAAACATCTGACCGCATGGCATACTCCCATATATCTGACTGAACGTTTTAATATTGTTATGGTCTATTCTATGTAATAATTTTCGATATTGCAAGCCACAGGTCCGATGACCATCGGAACCAGAGATTATCAAAATATCTTCGGGGATTGTATGCTCACTTGAGGTTTCCCAAGAAACCATATCGATATAGCCGTAAGGTGGGACTTGGCCTTCATCCCTGGTCAGTACCATAAAAGCTGCTCCTTCCCCAGGAATCGCTGTTTGAAGTTCATAATTAAGTGGTGTCATTTCTTGTGGTATATCTTTCCCGTAAAAATTGTAATAGCAATAAAGAAGCACCTGATTGATCTCATCGATTCCTCCCAAAAGCACAGTATCTACTTTCTTATCCTTTAGCCATACCTGAGCATTTAATAAAGCAGCAATCATTGACATTTCAAATTGAATTACAGTCAGGCATGGACCTTTAATTTGCAACAAGATCGTAACATGAGAAGCTGCTGAAGAATGAACCGAATTTGAAAACAAAGTTGGAGAAGCAAAGTTGTCTCCTTCCAAAATAACATCCTCCAGAAAAGCAAAGGTCGTTGTTGATGCCCCATATCCACTGGCAACAATAACCCCCGTATCAGAATGTTGATATACAGCCTGACCAGCATCTTGAATCGCCATACAAGCAGCTAAAGCTGCAAGCTGAGAATATTTGTTAACACGACGCAATTTACTCGGACTCAAAAATTTCTTAAGTGGATCAGGGTTTGCGAGATATACAGGATACTTGACTGTTCCTGCCGGAACCTTAAGCATTAAAAAATCATCTGGTCTTCCGCCGTTACGTAAAGCATTTAAAGCAGCTTCTGTTCCACATCCGAAACCACCGACCAGGCCGATTCCTCGTATAGCCATACGACAGGTCATTCTTGAGGTCCTTGCTGAAAAACTAACACTGCATTGTTCCCGCCAAATGCAACAGAGTCAGATAAAGCATATCTCCCGTGTATGGGCGTATTCTCCGTTACAGGATCCACATCAAATTCCGGGTCCGAAACCTGAAAACCGATACTCGCCGCGATTTTTTGCCGCTTCAGCTCTTCGATTGTTATGATTGCCTCGATAGCTCCGGCGGCCCCAAGTGTATGGCCTGTATACCCCTTGGTTGAATTAAACGGTGTGTGGCTGAATAAACGGGAAAAAAGGATTCCCTCAACACTATCATTTTCCGGCGTGGCTGTACCATGGGCATTAATGAAAGCTATATCATCATAATTGATTCCAGCCTGTCCTAAGGCCATATTGATTGCCATCTCCAAGCCAAAACCGTCACGTTTTGGAGCAGAGATATGATAAGCATCTGAGCAATTACCATACCCACATAGGATCGCATTTACTTGAGCATCTCGCTGTCGAGCAACTTGATCTGATTCTAAGATAATAATGCCGGCACCTTCTCCCAGGTTAAGCCCCTGTCGATTTTTATCAAAAGGACGGCACGGTTGACTATCTGTAATTTTCAAAGAGATAAAGCCATTGTAGATTACACGGCAGAGAATATCGGTACCCCCCGCAATAGCAATATCACATATTCCATTCTTGATCCATTCGGCAGCCTGCCCAATTGCAACAGTCCCTGAAGCACAAGCGTTAGCAATACATTGGCGCAAACTTTTCAGATTGAAATGTCGAGCAACCATATCGGCAGGATTTGCCTGCAGGTAAGTTTTGATAGGATGCATATCCGGGAAACGGTCCAACAGAAAATCGCTATAGAATGATTCATTGTTCATCGCATTGCCGACTGTTGTACCAATGCATACACCTACTCGATACTTTCTGAGATTATCCATATCAAGGCCGGCGTTATCGAGAGCCTCAGTCGCTGCTGCAATTGCCAACAAACCACAGCGTTTTGCTTCCTGTTCTTTATAATAGTCACCCGGCATAGCTGAAGCCGGCAGCTCAAACATCGGATACAATTCCGGGTGGTCAGCACGAACCCGCTCCGAGATCACAGGCGCGCGAATATTAGAATATATGTTACTCATTATTTCCGGGACATTCGCCCCTGCAGCACACAAGCATCCTGTGCCGGTAATTCGAACAGCAGAAAAACTGTTTGTAACTGAAGTCATTGTTGCATGTTTTTCTGAATATACTCAGCGAGAGTATTTATTGACTGGAACACTTCTCTGCCTTTGGCCATATCCTTGATCTGGACACCAAAATTTTTCTGAAGGATAACAACCAGTTCCACTGCATCTAATGAGTCCAGCCCCAGTCCACCTTCACCAAAGATGGGACTATCATCATTTATGCTGTCAACAGAGACATCTTCCAGAGCTAAATCTTTAATAATTACCAGCTTTAGTTTTTGCTTGATGTCCATTCAGTAATACACTTCTTACAATTATACCATCAAATTAATATCATGAACGTTGACAGGGGCCAGTTCAAGTGCCTGAATCATTCCGAGCGAAATGGGATAGACATATTATTGGCCTGGCCGTCCTTTAGAGATGAGATGGAAGCAATGCTCAGCTTTAATTCAAACTTCTGCGAGCCTACCACGGTTGTAATATTCACAATATTCTGGCTACTTGGGTCAGGTAAAGACGATATTCCGACTTCCTCTAAAGCACCTTCATTTTTACCTACAAATCCAATTTAGCTATTTCCTGAATCCCTTCTTCGATATTTTTTCTCACAGCTCCTTCTGTGGCAAGCCTTATTCTTTTCACGCCCGCAAATGCTTCTCCTACAGTTGCCGTATATGAAGAATTTATTATTTTTCGCATTACTCGTTTGCCTGTCACCACATCAACCAGGTTCCACCCCACTTCCACGTACGTGGTCATATTAAATCCGATCGGCTGCTGCTCAATACTAAAAATCTGAATACTTAAAAGGTAATCCCCGCCGCCGTCGTTTCTAACTTCTGAAAACAGTTTCAACCTAATGATCGAATTGGCTACTGCCTCCGCAAAGGCTTCGTTCGAAACCGGAGTAAATCCTAACGGGTCAGTGGAACTTCCACCCTCAACAACAATCTTGACCGAATACGGATGTTGCTTTTGTATCTTAACGTCCCTTACTGTCATTCCTGTTGATTTGGCTGGAGACGCACAACCTGATACTCCTCCAACAACCATGACAACACAAATAATACTCAATAAAACGTTTCTAATTGAAAGCTTCACGGTTTTATTCCTCCTTATTGAGTATTCTTAGCAGGCTTAAAAATGTTCGTCAACACTTCTTCAACCATTTTCTCTGGCGATTTCCTCGTTAAAGAGCCATGCAGAGAGTGCCCTACCGCCATAGGGAATCTGCTTTCAGGCTCTCTTATTGTGATAGTGAGTTCCCACATATACATAGTAATATCCCACATCCATTTGTCCCTGTACGTAGCAACTGCATCCATATCTTTCGGTGTCGCCGTTTCCGGTCCCGTAGTTGACTCATATCCCATCTTCTCAAGTTGAGTTGATATTAATTGATTGATCCCCCTTTTATCTGGTTCAAATTTTTCGACGTATATTTTCTCTATCTTTGTTAAATCCGCACCAGGGGTCACCTTGGCACTAGCCTGATTGGCACATCCCGACGTCAGCAGAATCACTGTCCCCACTGCAATCCAGATAATAAGAGCACGTTTCATGATTCGTTTCATTGTCTTTACTCCTTTCAAAAGTTAATAAATACCATAAGAAAAGTTATTTAACAATCGCGTTTCTTATTTCGGCGTCCCATACTATTTCTTTGAGAATATTATTCAGGCAAATATTCAACAAGAGTTCTCCCATATCAAATTAACAACTTCATGATATTTAGTTTAATTTTTCGGATATGTCAAGAAAAAAATGCGTTACTTTCTGGGTTATAATCGCCTCGATTTCTATGAACTGGGGTTTTTCTTTAATACCTGCTCAGCTACGTCACTGAGCCTCATTTCTAATAGAATATTAAGCCTGTCTTAAAAAACCAAGCTTTTTGTCTGCTAATAATCAGCATGTGTGAGATTTTTTTTTCTGGCAAACTCATATGGACGACTTATGGCATACACAAAATCTTCGTTTTCGAGCCAAAAACGGCGCATGCTCTTTGTCCATACAAAGCAATGTGGCCAATGCCAGAAATAAATCTCGTACACTAATCAGCCACGAAGTACGAAATACAGAGGTTAGACACGGATTATTTAGCTCCACGTTTTATGCTGAGTTTTGAGCCACAAAAAGGCTCAAAGAAAGTAAAAAAGGATAATTGTCCACAAAGGCACAAAGGTTCACGCTTCACGAAATACGCTTGGCGCCTGACTAAATAATCAATAGTCAATTGAGAAGACTGTCTATCTCATCCGTTTATTGGATTTGGCGAATTTCACGAAACTGACCAGATTAGAAGCGAAACGGAGCCAGCTATCTGGGGATTTCCATAGCATGGTAACATATCCCATCAGCACTTTCGGGCGTTTGTAATGGGTCTTGTAAAACTCAATAAACAACTCTTCCAGGCGCTCTTTTTCGATGCCATTGGGTACAAACTGGAAGTTCATGCAATCCATTTTTTCCCAATCTTCTTCGAATGTTCCCAGATCGTGGATATTTTTATACAGCGGGGAACCGGGAAACGGTGTGAATTTTGCCAAATTAAAGTCGTCTATCGGCAGAGAAAAAACATAATCCATACTGCGTTTGATACTTTCTTCCGACTCCCCAGGCAGACCCAACATCAGCAGACCTTTAGTTCGGATCCCGGCTCTTTTAATATTTCGGATGGTATCAGCCAGCATATCCAGGTCCGCATTTTGACGATGTTTTGCCAGCAGTTTGGGGTCACCCGATTCAATACCCAAGCTCATCATCCAGCATCCGGCCCTTTTCATCAGCTTCATGAGTTCAAAATCGACATGCTCGGCTCGAACAGCACAGTTGAAAGTCATGTTCAGATGATTATCCATCATCATCCGGCAGAATTCTTCCACCCGTTTTCGGTTGAAAGTGAACTGATCGTCGTAAAAGTTAATATGCTTAATCCCGAACCGTTCCTTCAGGTAGTTCATATGTTCATAAAGATATTTCGCAGAATTATATCGAAAACTGCGACGGAACACGGACCTGTCGCAGTAACTACAGGCATAGGGACAGCCGCGACTTGAATTACAAGTTGTGTTCGGCGTGCTTGGATAATTAAAAATCGGCAGTTTATAGGCATGTGGATAGCCTTGTAGTTTTTCATAAGCAGGGAACGGCAGGCTGTCCAAATCGATTTGGTTTTCCCTGAACCCGGTAAAATTGATATCGCCGTTTTCCCGGTAAACCAATCCTGGAATCTCACTTAGAGCCTTGCTGTCGGTACCGGCCTTGATCAGCGTCTCTACACATTTTTCCCCCTCGCCGACCACAGAAAAATCAACGTCTGGGTAGTCTTCCAGAATCTTTTCGCGTAATGCAGAAATATGCGAACCCCCAAAAACCGACCGGATTCCAGGCAGGATTTCTTTTGCCATTTTGGCAATCCGAACGGAATCATGAAAAGTCGAGGTGGTGCATGTCATACCGATATAGCCGGGTTTTTTTCCCCTTAGGTAGTCGGGGATTTTCCGGCCTGAATTAGGATGGGCATAACAGTCAATAATATCAGTTGTGATTCCGTTTTTCTCCAAATATGCCGCAATACTCAGAAGACCCAGCGGCGGCATGATATTTGCGAGTCTGGAAATATCCCGACCGGCTTTGCCAGGACTATATCCCAAAGCATGAATCAATAAAATTCTGTTATAGTCAAGTTTCATAACATTTATCTGAGTTACCAATCCTTAACTCTCTTTGGGCAACTACGCTTTCCACATTTGAAAGAAATTATGAAAATCAAAAGGGTGTTTCTGAACATATTCTGTTAAATAGCCAATGAATTCTCGCGCATAAGGCAAATAGACATGGGGATTACGGTCAATACCAACTGGGATTCTTATGATTCCGGGCATTTCAATACGATATCGTGATCCACTGACTTTATGGGAAAATAATATTGCGATTGGTGTCCCCTGCATAGCAGCCAAACGATAAGGAGCAACAGGGATTTTGATAGCACCCCCCAGAAAATCAACAGTAATTGTATTGCTGTCATCACCAAACACCCGGTCTCCCATCAAACCAAGTACGTGGCCTTCTTGTAGAATTGAAGCCATCTGCAGGGTGCCTCCGAGATAATCGGCAGAATCAATTATCTCAAAAGGCGGCTTGCTGCCATCGTGCTCAAAATAGTGTTTATCAATATCATACTGGTCACGGTGCATAACTATATAAACTGTGCCACCTCTAAATTTTAAGGCAGAAAAAGCAATTTGCCAGCAAGCGGTATGGGCGCTAAGAATAATCACACCTTTGCCCTCATTTAATAACTCCTGAAGCTTAGGCCCTTGGGGTACTTCAATTTCAAGGCTTTCAGAGCCAAGTATTCCGAAGGCAGCTCGATCAATCAAGGTTTTACCTAAAGACGTTATCCATCGATACTCATTGAATAGACCACCCAGCCCCTTTTTTTTATCGGGAAATCTGCGTGATAAATATGGCCTGCACTTTTTATGTAAAGGAGGATAAAACAACACATACCATAAAGCGACAAAGTACATAAATAGACATGCTATTTGCCGGCCGGCAAAACGAATCAGTATATAAAAAAAACAGTGCTGCCAACGCTTACCGATGCTACGCGAGTCCCAGTTATTTATCGCGTTTTTCTTTTCTGCATCCATAGAATGGTTTCTTGAGCATTACGAGCAAGTATGAATATAATGATACCTGTAGCAATGGCCAGTAAAGGTCCAACTATCAGAGCACCGATGAACCACTCCGCCAGCCTTTGTAATCCCATAGAACCTAATTCCAGGAAAGACGCCTCCGATAAGGATGTGATATTCTTTAAAGTTAGAAATTTGCCAAAACGCAAAAAATATCCCACCTCAATGCACAGGGCAGGAACAAGCGGAGGTATGCATATCTGACTTGTGGCAATGGCAATAATTTTATTTAGTCGTAATAATGAAGCGATGTAAATGATTACCATTGTATGACAGGCAATCAGAGGTAACGCACCCAAGAATACTCCTAATGAAGCTGCCGAAGCTAATATTAAGGGGGAATTATGTTTTTCAAGTAATCCTCTCAATATCTTGATTGGATGTCTGATAGTATAAAATGTCCCGTTTTCATACTGTATTTGAAGATGCGGCCATGGAGTAATTGAACGGACAGTTAGATACGTATTCAGGATAGTCAATTTCAAGTTGTCACGAAATTTACAAAAATGTGACACCCTCTTTTCATCACTCGGATAAAAAACCTCAATAGCTATTTCCTTGACAGGGACACCGGCCCATAAAGCCCTTACGATCACTTCGTCCTCAAAAGCGTAAGTACGAAACATTAATTTCAGATTGTTCAATACTGAGACAGGGTAAGCTCGATACCCACTTTGGATATCCTTAATTTTGACTCCAGTCTGTATTCTTACCCAGAAATTACCAAAGCCTCGGCCAAATCTGGAACTGAAAGGGGCATCTGAAGCACTAAAATCTCGCACCCCAATAATTATCGCATCAGGATGATTATTAACGCTCTCAATAAAATCAGGTATCTGCTCGGGATAATGTTGCCCATCAGCGTCGAGAGTAAGAATATGTGTTTTGTTATTGTCTCGGGCATAACGAGCAGCAGTAAGTATAGCCTGGCCCTTTCCACGGTTATGTTTGTGTCTTATAATCTTTATGTCCAAACCGTCAATCGCAGCAACCACATTTTCCCGGCTACCATCATCCACAACAAGAACATCAGGAAGATACTTCAGGCAACGACACACTACATCACGGATTGTGGCAGTGTGATTATAGACTGGAATGACAATCAATATTTTATTTTGGGAAACTGTGTTTTGCACTTATACTAAGCCCAAAAAGGAATTAAAGCGTCGTTCGTTGCAAAAGTAGTATTTTGTCCCAGAGCAACCCTTTAGCATTGAACATTTGCTTAAGGGTCTGACTTATCATATCCCATGTTGAAGCTGGAAAGATTAGGCGTCTGTTTTTGCTCCAACCTCGGCAAATCATTTCATGCATTCTTTGTTTCTCAATTGCAGGCGAGAAGTAATAAACGGGCTCTAATAGAGAAGCATTTTTTTCGACAATCCCTTCTGATAGAGCGCGTTCCATGAGTAATGCCCCAGGATAGATCCTGATGCCGGCATACCCAAAAACCACGCAATTTTCTAATCGCCGGCAATTTTGAATACCTTCTTTCAGTGTTTCATATGTTTCATCCGGCCCACCAAAAATAACAGAATGTGCACAGGCCAGACCGGCATGAGTTATTATACTGTTAGCCTTAACAACATCATCCCAGTTAAACATCTTGTTCAATCCCGCCAGGGTCGTCGTGCTGGCAGCATCGGTGCCCAGTTCTACCGCAAATAAACCTGCTTTTCTACAAAGTTCAATATCAGCCCTTTCCAAGCGATAAGGAGTAAAATAGGCAGTCCATTTAATATCAAGCTCTTTTGCAATAATGTCCTTGGCCAGTTCCCTGTAATGCCCCGTCGGATCATTGAATATTGAATCCGCAAAGAAAAAACTATTGCACCCAAGTTCCGTTTTGAGCCGACTGATTTCATTAATTACTTCTTCATTTTTTCGATAGCGAAAATGGCGTCCCTCCAGGCTCGGATATGTACAGTAGGTACACTGGAAAGGACATCCCCTTTTGGTTTGAATACTAATAAAATCGCTTCGGTCATAGTAATAACGAACTAGGCTCTCATCGTATAAACCGCCTTTGATCTCAGAGCCAGGAATGGAAAAATCAGAGCCATAAATGATACGGTCGGCTTTCCCATGCTCCTTTAAATCAGTAACAAGCTGGCCAATCGCTTTTTCACCTTCCCCAACGACACCATAATCGGCCTTAGTAATATCGAGTATTGTCTCCGGTATTAATGAAAATGCCGATCCACCAATAATGACTGGCACTGAAGTTATTTTCTTTATTTGTGTTATAAGGTCACATATCCACGTAAACTTTTTTGTATTACCTATCTGGTAGGAGGAATCAATATTATCGTCAAGATTGCGGATGGAAATACCTATGAATTCTGGGTGATATTCCTTAACGGCAACTGTAAGATCGGCATCATTCCGCCCGGCAACCAAATAATCATACATACGTACTTCATGCCCATCCCGCTCCAGAGCCGCCGCCACAACAGCCATTCCCAACGGATAGACCTCACATGGATGGTTACAGGTATTAAGGGAAATTAAAAATATTCTACTCATTTTTCCACAGGTTTTGAATGTTGAGATGTACGAGTATCATACCGTTTATAGGTATTGTCAGCAATTTCCATCGTTATTAACTTTTGAAATAATTGCCCCATTTTTAATTCGTAACCGCTGTTTACATAAAAGGTGTCCCATGCGTAATAATACATTTCCTGAAGCTCATCAGGAGTCATTTTTAAAGGCTGAAATACAACTTTATCAGCAGTATAATCAATCCAGTTATTGTGAAGGATCCGCCCGTCCTTTTGCATTTGTTCGCGAATAGGCGAATGAGGAAAAGGTGTTAATATGGTAAACTCGGCAATATCCACTTCATTCTCGCAGAGAAAATCCACAAGCTTTTTAATGTAATCAACATCCTGATCATCTGTACCAAGAATGATGGTACCTTCAACGCCAATCCCTAAATCTTTTAGCATCTTAATCCGATCACGGATCACATCAGATGTATCAAACATTGCCTGGTAAACATACCAGCAGCCTGCTTCTGCTGCCAGCTTTAATACTTTTTCATCATAGAGAATCGGATGCGAAACCCATTTCTTTTTAAGGGGTTTCATGGCAGTAAACAATTTGATAAGCCAATCACGGTCTTGAGCCAAAGAATTATCCACTATAAACAGGCGATTATTGGGAATTTGTTCCATCTCCTCAATAACTTTATCTATCGGACGCGGCCTGAATCTTTTCCCGCCAAGAAAACGATTGCAACAGGGAAAACAATTGAACTTGCAACCTCTCGAGGCATGAACTAAATCCAGCATTTGTACACCCTTGTAATTATAAAGCTCCCGCTTAAGAATATCTCTTCGAGCAGGTCCAACAAGTCGGAGATCAGGTGGGTTATTCATATAATCATAGCATGGTTGCAGCCTCCCATTTACAAAATCCTCAATCACACCTGAGAAACGTCCTTCTGTTTCGCCGAGAAGGACAGAATCAGCGTGTTCAGCCACCTCCTCACTATGGAGCATCGTGGATATACCCCCAAAAATCACGGGAACGTTTCTGGCACGAAATTCGGCCGAAATTTCAAAAGCCCGAGGCAGTTGGCAGGTAAGCATAGTAGATATGGCTACCAGATCAACATGTTCATCATATTTTATTTCATCAACATTATCATCCTCAAAGATGACATCCACGCTATCTGGTATCGTTGCCGCAAATACGACAGGTCCATGTGGCGGAAGATGAAATTCTGTCTGCCGTTCAAGTTTAGGCCACGATGGATACACAATTTTTAATTTCATTATAGCAATTCCGCAAATCTGTTATGAATTAGTTCGCCCATTAAATTGACCAAGTCGGATATCTTACTGCCATTACACAGTAATTCACACCCATTAAAAGTAAGCAGGCTTTTTTTGTTCGTCTTCTGCATCACCAGAAAAACAGCCCCTGGCTTACATTCTGTATCAACCGAGTCCATACTGGCTTCGATATTACAATAGCCGGCAATTACTCGCTCACACAAGCCATAATGGAGAAACTTGACTCCTCCTATGATCCCATTTGTCATATCTGGTGCTGCCTGACTGAGTACCATGGCCGGGCCAGTAAAACCATACCGAATTGATATCTCCCCTAACATACAATTAGGCAAAGTATAAGCGAACAAATTTGGGCTTGCCAATAATCCCATCTGCGGTACAACTGTATGGAAATATTTGCGATCTACATCAGCAGAACCAGTCACAGTTGAGACGATAATCGCTGTCGTTTTATGAGCCTCTATTGTGTCTATACCAGCATCTTTTAATGCCAGTGAGGCGGTGATCAGACCGGCCTTACTGTAGTTATCAAGCCTTCCCCAGCGCTGGTCCGGCTTTGTTGTAAGTAGTTCTGGTCGTAACTCAGGCAAAGTTCCTTCAGGCATTGAAAAGCTTTCACTATTGCTCATACAGCCAATACCTGAGGCGGTTATCCAGCCCCCACCCATAACGGCAATATTTACAGTGCTCATACTTTCTCCAGGACAAGAGCAGTATTAATACCGCCAAAACCAGAATTTGTAGTTAATGCGTATGTGCCATCAATTCTTTGTGGTTCCATTGACACATGAGCATCAATCTCTGGTTCTGGCTTTTGTAAGCCGGTGATAGGTGGCACTATCTGCTCTCGCAGAGAGCGTGATGCCACTATGACTTCGATCAGCCCGCACGGGCCCAGAGAATGTCCAATTGCACCCTTTATTGAATATACGGGCGGCATAGCATCACCAAAAACTTGATGAAAGACAGCTATTTCCATGACATCATTATGTACCGTACCTGTTCCGTGTCCATTAATTACCGCAAGAGTATCTGCCCGAATTGATGCTTTTTCCAAGGCATTATGAATCGCACGCTGTAGACCTCTCCCCTGACGATCAGGAGCTGTTATGTGATGAGCATCGGAGGATATCCCCCAGCTCTTGATAATTCCCAGGCTCGTCTTGTTTTTCTGTAACAGCTTTTCCTCGTTCATCAGAACAATATATCCAGCTGCTTCCCCAAGTATCAAACCATCACGATTCACATCAAATGGACGACTGGTGTTCGGCGACATCACCTTAAGCGCAGAAAAACCCGAAAAGACAAATTCGGACACTATATCTGCCGCCCAGACCATAACCTCATCGGTTTCTCCATTCTCTATCATCTCAGCAGCCCACAAAATCGCCGTGCTGGCTGAAGCACAAGCGGCATTAACATTATGAACAGAGCATTTGATATCCAGACGTTTTACAAGGAAATCCGCCATTGAACATGCAGAAAAGTTACAGGAATCTCTTTTTGATGTTCTGACATATCTTTCATGTAATTCAATATTGTCTTTTGTCGTTGCAGTCAGAAGGACCGTATTCGCATCGGTGCGAAGGTTCCTTCGGCACAGTTTTTCCAGAAGTGCAGTAAAACGCTGACCATGTGGGACAGCATCTAATTCAGCAACACAACCGGCAACACAGTTTACATAATTCTTTGTTTCAAAACGGCGAATCTGTTTAAAGCCGCATACCTTTGTCAACAGAGACTTCCATAGAATGTCATCTCCATCACCAAAACAAGTTACACAATCGTAATCTGAGATATGTATATTGGTCAAACTAACAATCCTTTATTCCACTTTTCCATAAAGTCTGCATAAAATGGTGGTTGAGAGAGTAATAACTGGAAACTTTCGTCCAACATGAGCTGAACAGTATACCCTTTACAGACTACCTTTTCGTCCTTGCGAATAACGTATTCATAATTCATTCTTGCTGCTTCAGACCAGTGTAAAATTGCTTTTATTTCTATCTCGTCTTCAAAGAACAAAGGCTCAAAATAATCCACACCTATCTGTCTTATAGGAATGGGATGCTTATGGCGTATGAAATCAGAGTAACTTATACCATACTTATGACCAAGAGCCACACGTGCTTCCTCAAAATAACCCGGATAGCGACCATGCCAAACGATTCCTATTGAGTCAACTTCTTCAAAACGAACCAGACGTTTAACTGTAGCGTGTAAGGGTGGCGGACTACCTGGAACATGTTGAAAATATGGTTTGTTCATTTTTTAGTTCTGTTTTGATGTAAGAGTCATAGTAAGTTTACTCGCGAGATTTCCTTCCGTCTCCAGAGTACATTTGCATATAAAAGCATCCTCCTGTTCTTTAATAGCCCATATCACCGTAACAGGGATGCCGGGAGTGACACCTTTTATATATTTGGCACGGGTGACTTTCATAACGTCAAATTCCTGCCCCATGTGTTCTGTTATGGCTTGCCGAGTCATCATAATCTGTATGACTGCCGGCAAAATCGGATTCCCAGGGAAATGTCCTTGAAACCCAAAAAAATCCGAAGGAAAAATGTACGTCTTTTCCCAGCCTCGCTCTGTTTTCTGAGCAGGCTTGATACCACAGGCCCTGATATCATCGTTCATATTATTCATTTCTGTTT
>Ga0114920_10000771_pt1 | contig 14157 bp, 14 predicted proteins | sample ChitaG_FD_88683 | JGI IMG/M metagenome (GOLD analysis project Ga0114920, IMG submission 88683) | Deep subsurface microbial communities from South Pacific Ocean to uncover new lineages of life (NeLLi) - Chile_00310 metaG | ecosystem: Environmental > Aquatic > Marine > Oceanic > Sediment ... | reverse complement strand
TTTTGATCTTTGCAAGGAGGTTTTCCTGGAGGGTGGTCCGGAGAGCGATGACAAGCTGATGATGGCTTCATACTTTGGAGGCATGAGCGTCGCTTATTCACAAGTTGGAGTCTGTCACGCGCTTTCATACGGTCTATCTTTTGTACTCGGGATTCATCACGGAATCGGCAACTGCATTGCCTTTGACTACTTGGAGGAATTCTATCCAGAGGGAGTTTCTGAATTCCGGCATATGATGGAGAAAAATGGTATAGAACTCCCCCGGAATGTCGTGGCCGGGATTGAGAGCGACAAATTGGATAAAATGATCGATGTTGCCCTGGTACTTGAACCGCTTTGGGAAAACGCCCTGGGAGCTGACTGGAAAAGAATAATGACGAGAGACAGGATCAGTGAACTGTATCAAAGGATGTAACTGAACGTCTCGGAATTCATATAACCTATTGAATTTAAAGCGTTTTTCTTGGATCCTATTTTTGCCTCGCTTATGAAAGGATGGAATGTTGGGCAGAAAACCGGTGAGTATCCTTCTGTATGGTTGTAAAGTCCTCTTAACCCATTATTCCAGTATTCCATTCGACAATTGGGATGAAGCCCCCAAGTTCACAACCCCAGTTTCTGTATCCCATCAAGAACCTGCTCTACACTGATTTCTTCCATGCACCTAATTGCACTGCATTGCCTCTTAAAGCAGGGGCTGCACTCCGTGCTAACTCGTATGACCTGATGGTCGGGTCCAAACGGACCGGTTCGCCAGGGAGCTGTTGGTCCGAAAAGCGCTACAACCGGTGTGCCCACGGCTGAAGCGATATGCATAGGCCCGGTGTCAGTTGAAACGAGGAATTCTGTCTTCTCGTAAAGCGCAGCCAAGGTTCTCAAGGTCGTCTCACCAGCAAGATTGGCGGCCTTGCCCTCCATTGCGGATATGATATCCTGAACTCTACCCCGGTCTTCACTACTCCCCGTAAAAACCACGTTCGCCCCGTATTGTTGAATGAGGGTGTCGGCCAATTTCGCGAACTTTAAGTTACTCCACAGCTTTGTCTCCCACTTGGCCGCCGGATTGATCGCCACCAGCAATCTGGACTCTCTTATGCCATGTCGTATGAGAAGAGCGTCTCGGGTGGCGCGATCCTGATCCTGCACGGGAAGATTATATTCAATGTCATTGGAAGGAATCCCTATAGCATCGAGAAGCATCATGCTTCTCATCAGGGCGTGATTGTCCATGTCCACAGGGGCAACACGCTCATTCAAAAACACGTAACTACATTCCATGTGTTCCATCCCTCTGCCATACCCTATTTTACGCCTGCCCCTGGACAATGCGATCAGAATACCACTTTTGAGCAACCCCTGAAAATCAATGATCAAGTCATACCGGGTAACCCGCAGTTCCTTCAGAAAACGGTATACCTCTCTCATATTGTTCAGACATGATGGGCTTAGAATCCCCTTTATCCAGCGTTTTCGTTTTGAAACGAGAACACGGTCCAGGGCTGCGTGACCTTTGACGAGAGCTGCCGCATCCTCTTCCACCAGCCATGTAATACGTGCATCAGGATAGCGCTTCCTGATGGCATTTAAGGCGGGAAGCGTATGGATCACATCTCCGATGGCACTCAATTTCACGATGAGTATGTTCATTTCACTGTCAGAAACCACGTCCTTTGGGTGTGGTCAGAGGCTTCGGCTTTTCCTGGTGTTTTCTCGGTTTTGCCATATAATTTCAAATGACAAAATCCAAATGACAAATCAAATCCAAATGCTTAAATGCCCAAACCCACAGTCAAGTGAGTAAAGTATGGTAAAGCGATTGAAGGTAAACAAATGATAAACGAGTAACCAGCACGCAGCAACCAAAAAGGGGCTTAAGCTGAATCTAGGTTGGGTTTTTGGGCTTTGACATTCATTTGGCATTTGAGCTTTGTTATTTGACATTCACCCTCTGAAACGCAAACCGGGCATACGCCCTTTTAGGGGGCACATCAAAGCCACGTCCTCTGGGCGTGGATTCCTTTCTCCAGTGGTCACTGTGGTATCAATATGCTTTTTATCACGTCAACTGTCTTTTCCACTGCCCCCTTGTTGGCATAAAATACGTCAAAAGCGCTCTTGCCCATGTTTTTGGATCGATCGTGATCCCAGAGAAGCATTGCCGCGGTGTCATAAAGGCTTTCTGCGTCGTGTACGCGGGCAGCGCCTCCTGACTCCAGGAGCATATGTGAGATCTGTTTAAAATCGCTCATATCCGGTCCAAATAGTACCGGCTTTGAAAATAGGGCAGGTTCAAGCGGATTTTGTCCTCCTGAGTGCACCAGGCTTCCTCCCACAAAGGCAATATCTGCCAGGGCATAGAGTCTTCTCAGAATCCCGATGGTATCAACAACGATCACGTCAACTCTTGTATCTGGTGCCAGCCTGTCCAGATCTTTCAATACATATGTGGAAAATCCGGCTGATCTGAAAATTTGGCAAACGGATCCGGCACGGTTTGGATCCCTGGGTGCAACAATAAAGAGAAGATCCGAAAACTCTTCTTTCATCCTTGAAAACGCATCGACAAGGATTGCTTCTTCCCCCTTATGGGTGCTGCCTGCCACCAAGACATTCTGCCCGGGCTGTATATGCATGGATCGCCTTAATTTTTGCAGTTCTACCTTGGGTATGGGATCGTATTTTTGATCGAATTTGAGGTTGCCAGTCTTTGTAATCGTGTTTGAAGGAACCCCAAGATGTTCGAAACGCCGGGCATCCTCCACGGTCTGGGTGCATATCTTAGAAAATGTCAAGAACAACGGTTCCACAAAAAATGATAAGCGCCGGTACCCCGAAAAAGACCTGTTTGAAAGCCTTGCATTTACCAGTGCTACGGGAACCTTGCGCCTTTTCATTTCAAACAGAAAATTAGGCCAGATATCCGACTCAACTATGACTACAATGGCAGGATCTACTTTGGCTGAGATGTGTTTTACGGAAAACGGCAAGTCGTAAGGAAAGAAAAAGATTGCGTCCGCACTATTTTTTAAAAGCCTATTTGCTATTTCAAAGCCTGTTTTAGTAGAAACTGAAAAAAGGATATTTTTATCCCTGAAGCAAGTCCTTAATCCCTTAACCAGGGGGACTGCTGAGATGACCTCTCCCACTGAAAGCGCATGGACCCATATCGGCTTACTGTCAGGTTTGTGGGATCTATGCTCCGAAATACCCTCTGGAAGAGCTGCAAGTCCCAGTCTCGGAAGAAGCGTTTTCCGCCTCTTATCGGACGCCAGTATCATCGGGACTATCAAGGGAAATCCCAGCGCAATCCCTGTAAACATCAAAATATTATAGAGAACGATCATTCTCTGGCCTTTTGCAGGATCTCTCTGATATAAGGAAGAATATATATGTCTTCTCTGTTGAAACAAGAGAGTGCTCGGGACAATATCTCTATTCGACGTTCCACTGCTTCAGATCGATCAATAAAAATCTTGTATTTCCCTTTGACCTTGCACAAACCCCCGGTGGCCAAGAAATCCGTATTTTCAAGCTTTTCGTAGACAACTTCAACACCAAGCTTCAAAGCAAGATCTTCAAGATATTCCAAAACCTTTCCGTACTCCATGTTCATCAACCAAACTTACAGCGATACTATTCATACATCAAGAATTAATTCATTATGGGATAGCTGCATTTTCATCTTTCCTTAATCGTATAGGTTTTTGTTTGTCTCTGCTTTCTGACTATAGTAATGGTTCTCAGTTCTCCCAACTCTAAGCTTTGTTTTTTGCCCAACAAGTAGTATTAAGAATTTGTTCGACTATTCTGAAAGCAATAACCTGAGCCATTCGCAAAAGGCAAAGAAAGAACCTTAGATATTTAGGAGGAGGATATGGATAAGGATCAAATAGCGAAAATAATCCGCAAGAGATTGAACCTGGAAGATCAGGATTGGTCAATCATCGAAAAGAATCCCAAGTTCCAGCAACTGTTTCAAAACGCTATTGAGGCAGCAAAATACCGATTGGTTGCTGAGGTTATTGAATCTTAAGGCTGTCATTCACGGCATGTTGTTGGCCAAAAGCTTATTTTTGATAGCTCCGGCAATCTTCTCACCAAATAAAAACCCGATCGAGTGCGCGCCTTTTTGATGCCGAATCTAACAGTTTTGATCAATGGCTTTTTTGAAAACCTCATGAATGGCCGGAATCCCAATGAGGTGATGTTTAGCACGACGGGATGTTTTGATACTGGCCCGAGTTGTGGTGGGTGGGGGCATGTGGTTGTGAGAATGAGTGCCGAATTGAAGTCTTGACCGAAGAGGTTTGCCTCTCATGGGATGGGCGCGATGGCGATCCAGAAGGCAAATCCTGAAAATTGCATTCTGGTATCAGAAAACGGCACGGCCAGAGTTCTTTCCAGGTGATTTGGTGAGGTATAGGCCTATTTGCTTTTCCTTATGATGGAGCGCAGCTGCTTGCTTTCAACTCTCCATTCATCCATTTGCGCACCCCCAGAAATTATCTTTGTGATTATCTTTAGTGAATCCGACAGAGACGTGACATACGATTCTTTTACTCTGAGTGAAAAACCTCTATTTACGTATTGCTTTAGCGCACTAAAGATAGTTTCAATCAGTTCATCGTCTTCAATGGGTATATCTATGGTAAAATCCCGTGTATTCATCGACACCATAAGTTCTTTTACTTTCCTCATTTCAGCCTACCTCTTTGTTTGTGGTTCGAACATTGGGACAATGACTTGGGGGAGCCTGATCCCATACGGTCACTCCAAGATACTTGGCTCGTAATTTCTGTCTAGTGCATCCTTGATTAGAATTACCATTCGAAAAGGAACCTTACCAAAAAAACCTCATTTTGTCAAGGATTAAAAAGGGTTACAGATCTCTGTCGTTTACATGGCAGAGAAAGGCCATTAAAGGCTTCCTCGCCGCCCTGCTCATTTACTTTCCTCGTGGATTCTAACTGGTTCAAAACTCTCTGCTTTATTTTTTACTCACCAAGTAGTATTAGAGATTGGTCATATGAGTTTGGGAGGGTGCAAACCGAGGTAGATCTTTTTTGTAAGAAGAGTACGCATGAGGTCTGTAACATAGGAATTCTTGCACTTCAAACGCACATCCTTGTTTCAGTGAAGGATACTTGTGTTGATAAAGAGATTCAAATCAAATGAAACCGTGAATAAACTGTGGTGGTTTCACGACTCATTCTGGCACGCTGCCCTTATCAGGGAATTGGGGCCTGATCAGGCCAATCGACTGAACCTTGAGGTTTCGGAGAAAATATTCCGGATGATCACCCTGACCCTGTTACGTGAAAAGATAATTCAAAGGCCGCGCTCGATTCAAGAATTGATGTTTGTCTTCAAAACGGTCTGGAAAAATACCTTTTTTGATGAGCTTTATATAAACGAGCCCATTACCTACGAGGGGGATACGGCTATTTGGACAGGAAGTCAGTGTCATGCCTATGATTCTCTCAATAAGGCCACCTTGCTGGAAGGCTATGAATGTGGTTGCCAGGCCCTCAGAAATGGGGTTATGAAGGCCTTGCGCCTCAAACCAATTCACGAGATCAAGGAAAGCCTCGTCAAAGGCGATGGCCGATGTGTTATTAAGATCACCTTCTCCCCGAATGACTAAATAGGTCACCCGCCTCTGTGAAGCGTTGAACCTGGGTTAGATTGAGATAGGGGTGACCGTCTATGATTACATCTGGAGAGTGGCCAAGTACTTCATATTCTATCGCGATATCTATAACCCGGGTCCTGGTGCCTTCAATGATGAGGTTGCCATTGCATACATCCTCTTTTTTCACAATAAAGGGATGGTTGGTAATTACTTTTTTAAAAGTCTGTTCACTCATAATCAGTGCCTTTTTCTATTTATTGAATTCCTTGTATCCTTTTATTAGCACGCTATAAATTAAAGATCAACAGTGATAAGGGCCAAGGCTTTGATCTTTAATTTACCATACTATCTCAGGTATTCTCCCCTAAACGCCCTTTTCTCTACCCCATTATACATCGAAGGATAACAGCCGGGTTTTCATCTCCTGGTATCCTCTTTCCATCAAGGGCTCAAGGTCAACAATATCTGCGGTGTTATAGAGGATCAGGCGTTCCAGGGCACTCTCATCTCCACACTGGTAAGCGTTCCACATCAAAACAGCATCGTAACCATCCATTCCATTAATGGCAGAGTCACGAGAAAGGCCAAAGGATTTTTCAATCGCCTTGAGACCGCCTCTGTAGCCCAGCTTCTTCAGGAAAAACCTGAGGTCGATATGGGCGGGGGGCAGTGAGATGTTGGGAAATTGCCTCCTGATAAAGGGTAAATCAAACTGGGAGCCATTGAAGGTGATGACTAACTCATAAGGTGCGATTGCCAGTTCAAATTCATCTAAGTTTATGCCTTGCACAAAGGTCCTTACCCTTTGGCCGTCATAGATGCCAATAATGGTAATCTCGTCGATGCCCTGGTAAAACCCACTTGTTTCAATGTCCAGGTACACAGCCTTATGCTTGAAATTGTCGAATGTTCGCCACAAATCCCCGGGGGATAGTCTATCTAAGAAGAAGCGGATGTTGTCCCTGTTTTCGATTGAGGCCACTAGATTCTCGCGTACAAAGGTATTTCGTGGTTGGGATAGGGGTGTCTCGTTAGTAGTTAAAAAATCTCTCCAGGTAAGGATGCCCTTTGTCCAGAGGTGCTGCTCGGTCTTTGGGCCAATGCCGGGAATGTGGATAAAAGTGTGCTCAAGCAAATGATTGTTCCTTTTTCAGTTCACCACAGCCCTTGAGGCTAAGTATGGTGTCGCCGGAGATAAGCGTTTTTTCCTCCCGATTGTAAAAACAGATGCTGTCATGGGTGTGTCCGGGGGTCTCAATGAGATCCCAGTGGGGGAGGGAGGGTATCTGTTTACCTTGTTCCAGTGTGCATTCGGCTGTGTAATGAGATGGGAGCCATGTTCTCAAAAGAGGGAGGGGAATCCCAACCTTTTCGCTCATGAGGGCAGCAGCGGTATTCTTGATGTGATTCTCAGGGGCCATTAATACGGGGATGATTCCCTTGAGCCAAAGGGAAGGCGGTAAGTCATAATTTTACTGGAATAGAGAGGCATTAGTCCCTAAACTAAAATGCAAAGCTTTCTAACAGGGTGAAGATGTCATTTGGTATTTGAGCTTTGGAATTTGTCATTTGAGAATTATATCATATACCTTAGAGAGGGCCTTTTTAAGCTCAGATACCTTTGTTCCACCACCCTCTGCCATATCTTTTCTTCCGCCACCTCTTCCGCCAACTAATGCAGACAACTCTTTTATGATGTTTCCAGCATTGAATCTAGTTAATAGATCGGGGGTGACCCTACACTGCAGAAAGACCTTATCCTTATCTCTGGAGCCGAGCACGATTATTCCAGACTCCAGTTTATCCCTGAGGTGGTCGCCAAAGTCTCTCAGGTCTTTCGGGTTATCTGCTGTTATTTCCTGGCTGATAACTTTAACACCGTTCACCTCACGAGCAGTAGTGACTATATCCTCGGACTGTTTCGTTGCCAGTCTGGCCTTGAGGGATTCTATCTCGCGCTCTTTTTGTTTTTGGATGTCGATGAAATGCTCGACCCGTGTAACAAGCTGATCAGGGGTGGTTTTGAGGAGGCCCGATACCGCCTTAAGATTGTCTACCTCCTTTTGTATTTCCCGAATAGCTCCTTCTCCGGTGAGACCTTCAATTCTCCTGATACCGGATGCAACTGCCCCTTCACTCACCAAAAAGAAGACACCTATCTCTCCTGTTGATTTAACGTGAGTTCCTCCGCAGAGCTCCTGGCTCAGTCCATCCCCGATAGTAAAAACCCTCACCTGATCACCATACCGTTCTTCGAACAAGGCAATTGCATCGAGTCTGAAGGCCTCGTCTCGTGGCATGATGCGGGTTGTAACAGGAAGGTTCTTTTGTATATTGAGGTTTACAAGCATCTCAATCTCTTTTAATCTCTCATGCGTTATCTGTGCAAAATGGGTGAAATCAAATCTCATCCTTTCAGGTCCCACAAAAGATCCTGCTTGTTTCACATGCTCCCCAAGGGTTTCCCTTAATGCAGCCTGAAGGAGGTGTGTTGCCGTGTGATTGTGGGCAATACTATTCCTTCTTTTTTCATCAACCATCGCATTAACGGTATCCCCCGGAGAGAGCACACCCTCAATAAGCCTCCCCTTATGAATGATAAGATTCGCAGGGTACCGGAGGGTATCTTCAATTTCAACCCTGGAGGTATCACCAGCTATCCATCCGGTATCCCCAATCTGACCGCCGGCTTCACCGTAAAAGGGGGTTCGATCAAGGATAATCTCTACCTGATCCCCTGCACGGGCCGAATCAACCTCTTTACCATGTTTCAGGAGAGAGATCACCTTTGCCTGTGCCATTAATGTTTCATAGCCCAGGAATTGGCATTCCACACCGCTCGCATCAAGTCTTCTGTAAATCTCTGGTATTTCTTCTTCCCCACTTCCCTTCCAGCTTCTCTGAGAGGCAGCCCTTTGCTCTGCCATGGCTTGATCAAACCCCGCAAGGTCTAGCGTAAGATCCTCGTCTCGGGCTATATCCTCAACCAGGTCTGGGGGGAAACCATAGGTGTCGTAGAGCCTAAAGACTAATCCTCCAGGGATAATCGACTGCCCTTTAGTGCGTAATCCGTCGATCTCGTCCCTTAAAACCGAAAGACCGTGGAAGAGGGTGTCCTCAAACCGTTTTTCCTCATTGATCACCACTTCGTCAACAAATCTTCTGGATTGCTGCAACTCCGGGTAGTCGGTGCCCATTACCTCAACAACCGTATCTGTCAACCGATGCAGAAAGGTGCCTTTGAGTCCAAGGATTTGGCCGTATCTGAGAGCCCGCCTAATGACCCGCCTGAGAACGTAGCCCCTCCCCTCATTTGATGGCATAATGCCGTCGGCTATCAGGAAGGCAGCAGCCCGGCAGTGATCTGCAAGCACCCTGAAGGAAATATCGCATTTTGCATCCTGGCCATATCTGGATCCTGCCAGCTCCTCAATGAGTTTGATAATATCGGAGAAGAGGTCTGTATCGTAGTTCGAATACACACCCTGCGAGACCGCAGCCAGTCTCTCTAAACCCATACCGGTATCGATATTCGGCTTAGGAAGAGGGATAAGCGTGCCATCAGGTTCTCTATTGAACTGGGTAAAGACCAGGTTCCACAACTCTAAATACCTGTCGCAGTCACACCCTACCTTACAGGCAGACTTGCCACATCCTACCTTGGGACCTTGATCAATATAGACCTCCGAGCATGGGCCGCACGGGCCGGTGTCTCCCATGGACCAGAAGTTGTCCTCCTCTCCAAATCTGCTGATCCTCTCATGAGGTACACCTATGTGTTCGTTCCAGATTTTGTATGCTTCATCGTCATCCGTGTAGATTGAGACCAAAAGTTTGTCTTCTGGCAAGCCATATCCTACGGTCAGGAGTTCCCATGCCATCTCGATGGCTCCTTCTTTGAAATAATCGCCAAAGGAAAAGTTACCCAGCATTTCAAAAAAAGTATGGTGCCTATTGGTATAGCCTACCTCATCGAGATCATTATGTTTTCCTCCTGCCCTGACGCATTTTTGTGAGCTAGCGGCCCGTGTATATCCCCTCTTTTCAAGGCCGAGGAATAGATTCTTGAATGGCACCATGCCGGCATTGGTAAAGAGGAGGGTAGGGTCATCCTTGGGCACTAGTGAGGAGCTTTTTACGACCTCATGGCCATGATCTCTAAAATATTGCAAGAATTTTTCTCTGATTCCTCTACTATCCATAGGTCATTCACTTGTATTATTCTGGTGCGTTATCGGTTTCGGTTTGTGAAGAATCTCTTTTTTTACTGAGGCCAAGTTTTGCCTTTACCTTGTCAGAGATATCACTCACTACATCTGGATGCTCGCTCAAAAACCTTCGAACGTTTTCCCTTCCTTGGCCAATCCTTTCCTCATGAAATGAGTACCAGGCACCACTTTTTTCCACGATATCTAGTTCAACACCAAGATCTAGCAGGTCTCCTTCCTTTGATATGCCAGTACCAAAGATGAGGTCAAACTCGGCTTGTCTGAAGGGAGGAGCAATCTTATTCTTCACTACCTTGACCCTGGTTCTATTGCCGATTGTTTTGTCACCATCCTGTATCGAGCCTATCCTTCGGATGTCGAGGCGTTGTGTTGCGTAAAACTTGAGCGCATTCCCGCCGCTGGTAGTCTCTGGGTTTCCAAACATCACCCCGATTTTTATCCGGATCTGATTGATAAAGATAACGCAAGTCATCGATCTGTTAATGCTTGCTGCCAATTTCCTGAGGGCCTTGGACATGAGTCTGGCCTGCAGTCCAACCTGTTGATCTCCCATTTCACCCTCGATCTCTGCCCGTGGAACAAGGGCTGCAACAGAATCGATGACCAACGCATCGATAGCCCCGCTCCGCACCAGGATTTCCGTTATGTCCAGTGCCTGCTCTCCGCTGTCCGGTTGGGATACCAGTAAGGAATCAAGGTTTACCCCGAGCCGTCTGGCGTAGGAGAGATCAAGGGCATGTTCGGCATCTATAAAGGCAGCAATCCCATCCTTGGCCTGCGCTTCTGCAAGAATGTGGAGGCCCAGGGTAGTCTTCCCTGATGATTCAGGACCAAAGATCTCTATCACTCTTCCCCGCGGTACACCACCCAGACCAAGGGCGTAATCCAGGGCAAGGGAGCCTGTAGAGATGACAGGAATGTCTATAACTGCCCCATCTTGCCCCAACTTCATTATCGATCCTCGCCCATATTGCTTTTCAATCTGTGAAATGGCGAGACCCACAGATTTTTCCTTTTCCGAATCTACTGCCATGATAATCCCCCTTCACTAAAGTCTGCTGTAACCATTCAGCCCCACTAAACACTGGTGAACAGTTAGAGCCTGATTAACCCATCGTCAATGGCCAAGCAGCCATTTTTGTATAAACTGGACCGCCTGGCTTAAGATCGCTTTTGAAAAGGATAAGTTCATTAAGGTAGTGTAGATTACTATTAATATCATGAAATCGATCAAGAATCCATTTCAATTCCTCATCCCGATCCAATGAACTTTTAAAGCGACCCAATGTCAGGTGTGGCCTGAATGGCCTTTTTTCTGGCTTAAAACCGAGCGCCTTTAGTGCTACCTGTAATTCATTTCGCAGATTTGACAGGCTTTCAATCTCTCCATCAAGGCCAACCCAAAACACCCTTGGTCTCCTCCAGTTAGGGAAAACACCAATAGCATTCAGACGGATCTCGATAGCCGAAAACCGTTCAACAACCCCGCCACTCTTCTCTCTTATATCATCTATGGTATCTTCACTAACCGACCCAAGGAAGATGATCGTGAGATGAATGTTTTCTGTCTTAACCCACCTCACGGGCAGGCTTGATTGCTGCAGTTCACTAGAGATCTTCGCAATCTGTTCCCTGATCTCAGAGGGAAGTTCAAATGCCAGGAATGAACGGATAGCCATTGAGATATCTCCTGACCCAATCAAGGGCCATTTCAGCAGCGTTAAGCTTGACCTTATCCCTGTCTCCGGAAAAACGATAGTGACCGGAGAATACCTTGCCGTGGACAGAGAGTCCAATAAACACGGTACCAACTGGTTTATCCTCTGTTCCCCCTAAGGGACCGGCGATGCCTGTTGCAGCAAGTCCCATATCCGTTTTCGCAGTCTTCTTGACCCCCTCTGCCATTTCCCTTACTGTTTGATCACTTACAGCCCCATATGAATCTATGGTTTGTTGCCTTACCCCAAGCATCTCGACCTTGGATCTGTTGCTGTAAACAATCAACCCCCGCTCAAAATAGAGAGAACTCCCTGATATGGAGGTAAGCCTATGGCCAATGAGACCCCCCGTGCATGATTCGGCAACAGACAACGTCATCTCTTGCTCTCTGAGCAACTCTCCAACGACGGCTTCCATGGTTTTGTCACCCGATGCAAAGACGTAGGATCCTAGGAGATTCCTGACTTTATCCTCGGCCTTGGACAATTGCCTTTCAATCTCCGCTTCGTCTTCCCCCCGGACTGTAATGGTGATGCGGTGTTCAGGGGGAAAGGGGTAAAAGCCAAACATTACCTTCTTTCGATCATCTTTGAGGCCCTTGAACACATCCACAATTTGGGATTCACTCAATCCATAGACCTTAAGTACCCTATGTCGTGGCACCGTGACCGGTGTGTATCTTCTAAGAATATCTGGAACAACAAACCTATCCATCAACTCCCTCATTTGCTCGGGAACACCTGGCAGGAAATAGACCTGACTGTCTTTTTTTGATAGTGAATAACCGCAGGTATGTCCGTGAGGATCCAAAATCTTTGCCCCTCTGGGAAGCCAGGCCAGTTTTTCCAATGAGGGAGACCAGGTGAGGCCTAATCTCTTCGTACCCTCCCTTATGTGATCGAGAAGGGTTTGATCAAAACAGAGAGGCCTGCCAAGGGCCTTTGCCGCTATCTGAGTGGTTAGGTCATCTTCGGTTGGGCCTAATCCACCCGTAACAATGATAAAATGAGACCTTTTTACAGCTCTCCTCAACACAGCGGAGAGTGTATCGTAGTTGTCGCCCACAGTTGTAATTTCATTGACCTCTAGGCCGCAAGATAAGAGACACCCTGATGCATACCAGCCATCAAGATCTCTTGTCTTTCCAGAAACCAGTTCATTGCCTATTACTATGATCTCTGTGAGCATTATTTTTCTGTCAATAGCGCGTTTTCAGTTAAACACACAGATAAGAAGCCTCAAGGAAATATGAGCATATGCACCGGCCACCAGATCATCGAGGACTACCCCAACTCCCCCCTTTATCTTTTTTTCAATTCCTTTTATGGGAGGTGGTTTCAGGATATCAAAAAACCTAAAGAGAAAAAATCCCGCTATGAGAGTTGGCCAGGTAAAGGGTATAAGGATGATGGTTACTAAGAGCCCAGCTACCTCATCAATAACGATCTCCGGTGGATCGAGCACACCCAGGATGCCCTGGCTTCTGTGAGATGACCAGACTGCGCCGATGACGATTATCAGTAAAATAGAGAGCTGGTATTGAGGAGCTAGAAAACTTCCAACCAGATACAGAGGTATGGCAGCAACCGTGCCGTAGGTACCTGGCATTACCGGCAGCAGGCCTGCACCGAACCATATTGATGAAATCAGGGCAATCCTGTCGAAAAAGCTACCTTCCTTGATTGCCTTCTTTATTAATATGAACTTATCAGATTGATTAGTTGACATCAAGTGAGAATGAGTTTTAATAATCAAATAGATACCAGCATCTTTACCAGGGTAAAGGGGGATTAGTCAAAGGGTTTCCCACCCATACCCTGCAAGAAGCTTGAAAATAAATAGGTTAGGTTTCACTATCAAATGGCCCTGCCCACCAATGGTAAAATCGCGTTTTTTGAAGATGTAAAATCTCTTATAAGTTTTCTCTTGAGTTGCAAAAGGCTTTGATTGTATTCTACCCAGCGAAATTATGAATCTTTAAGAGAGGGAAGATCTCATGAGACACAGAAGTGCTGCTGTTGCTATGGTGCTTTTAGGCCTGTTTTTCCTTGTCGCATGCCAGCATGCTCGTACGGGAGAAACCAGAAAGACAGTAAATCTCACGGTCCTTAATGTTCCGAGCGGATGCTGAGGTGAGCCACAAGATGGGATAAGGTCTATCCTAATAAATACTCAAGGGATCGTGACCTACGGTCTGTTCCCGGGGTCCTTTACGGTGAGCGTGACGTTTGATACCACGAAAACGAGCGTGGGAGAGATTATAGGAAACCTTTCAGAAGGAGGGTATCCGGTTTCAGGCGAACCTCAATGGGTGGACTGATTTGTGTGGATTGTCTGAGAACTACAATCTTTTAGCTTCTCCAGTGAGGATCGCGATTGATCTTATGATTTGAGGTTGCCCGAATATCGGCCTTAGCCCCCGGCAATCATAAGCGTTATAGAGAGCTTATCTCCATCGTTGACCAGTTTGGCTAACTCTTCCGGATAAGAGCTTTCCAGGTTAACATAGATATCAACATAGTGGAGCAGTTTGCCCTTCTTATCAAAGAGCTTGGCCTTAATGCCGGGAAACTGTCT
>Ga0114920_10000770_pt1 | contig 14159 bp, 12 predicted proteins | sample ChitaG_FD_88683 | JGI IMG/M metagenome (GOLD analysis project Ga0114920, IMG submission 88683) | Deep subsurface microbial communities from South Pacific Ocean to uncover new lineages of life (NeLLi) - Chile_00310 metaG | ecosystem: Environmental > Aquatic > Marine > Oceanic > Sediment ... | reverse complement strand
TCGACGCTTTTTCCAGGAAACGCTGTACGGTGCGGGTATCAACCTCACAGATGTCGGCTGTCGCTTCAACAGAGCATCCGTGGCTGAGACATTTGACAATGCGTACAACATCGGCTTGCGGCAGCTTCGTATATTGCATAAGTGAGCCTTGTCGCTCGCTAAAGCGTGTGCCGCAGGTTTTACAGTATAGCCGTCGGATAGCTTTGTCTTTTCCCATCCATTCAGCGACTGAAAGATTGTCTGCATCGAAGTGGTTAAAGTCTGCACAGTCACTGTTGGGGCAGGCAAAGAAAGACAGTGGCAAATTTGTCGGTTCGCTGTTGTCCTGGTTTTTATGGCATTTTTGTTCGGGCATATCGGCCAAATGCCCTCAATATGCCCAATTTTGTTGTTATTCTTTACCAATATCATGAGTGAGAACCGAATTTTGTATTTTGCTCATTCGAATTTGTTTCGAATTCCAGATTTCGTTTTTCGGATTTTCTCTCTTTTACCCACTAACCGCTATATGCCATCCGCTAAACGCTATGCGAAATTCCGCCCACCAACTCAAATGCCAAAAAGAATTTTTCCAGACACGCTTTTCTGTTTTTAGGTGATTAAAAAGTTTTCTTCCCCTGAACTCAAAACTAAGCACTCAAAACTGTGGCGGGGTAGATTAAAACTTCAACTACCCTTTCCACCGTGTCAAGTAAAAACTACCCAAAAAGCCGCCCAAAAATAAAAAGTTCCTTGACAACTTTGATTGTCTTTAATTTTTTGCTTAAAAAGTGCGCATTTTTCTAATTTTTTTTGCAGATTTTTGCAAATTTTTGCCAAAAAACGCAAAAAATGCACATTTTTGTAACTTCTCTGGAAATCACCTAACCTCTTTCCGGAGAACGGCTTATAAAAATTTCCATCAAAAGTCTTTAAAAACTAAATGTCCAAACACTCCCCCTGACTTCCCCCAATTCAAAACCACGTCCCGGCCTGCTGGGTTCTGCCCCCACAATATGCGATATGAAATACGCTATCCGAACAAGCCCTTGACATTTGTCTCTGATACCGTTACTTTTACGCAAAATTCCCAAATATTTCCGTATTTTTGACAGAAGCAGGGCAGCTATGTTAGGAGTTAACTGGATTGATTGGTTAGTCATCGCCGGCTATCTTGTCGGCATTACGATAATCGGAATTTGGGCTGTCAAGCGGGTCCGTAGCACCGCCAGCTTCTTCATCGGCGACCGAAAATTCGGCAAGCTAATGATGATGTTCTTCACCTTTGGCGCTGGTACCCATTCTGACCAGGCCGTCAGCGTAGCCGCAAAGACGTATCGCTCCGGTGCTTCGGGGATCTGGTACCAGTGGCTGTGGCTGTTCGTCACCCCGTTCTTCTGGCTGATTGCGCCGATATTTAGGCGGATGCGTGCGGTCACCACCGGAGACTACTTCTTCGCGCGATACGGATGCAGCGTCGCCGGGCTGTTTGCAGTAGTCGGGATGCTTCAGTTGATGGTCAATATCGGGGTAATGCTAAAAGGCTCCAGCGCAATGGTCACAGCCGTATCTGGCGGAACTATCAATCCCAACGTTGCAATCGTGGCTATGACGATTATGTTTGTTATCTATGGTGTTGCTGGCGGCCTGAGCGCGGCCATCGTGACGGATTTTGTTCAAGGCCTGCTTACGATTGTCCTTTCTTTTTTGATTCTGCCCTTTGCCCTTTCCACAGTAGGCGGCATGTCGGGCTTGCGAGAGACTGTTGCGAATCCGGATATGTTCAAAATCGTTGCCCCGTACGAAATTACTGCGTTTTACATTGCGGTGATTTCCTTCAACGCCCTCGTGGGCTGGGTTACCCAACCCCACACCATGGGGATGGCTGCTGCGGGTAAGACCGAGATGGAGGGGCGCGTTGGTGTGATGTGCGGCATTCTGTTCAAGCGGGTGTGCACCATTGCGTGGGTGCTGACGGGACTGTGCGCCGTGGGTCTGTATGCGGGCAAGGAGGTAGACGTCGACCATGTGTATGGATTGATGGCGCATGACCTGTTGCCAAAGATTTCGCCCGGTCTTATCGGCCTGTTTATTGCTTCGATGCTGGCCGCTGTGATGAGTTCGTGCGATGCATTCATGGTTGCTTCGTCAGCACTATTCACGGAAAACATCTACCGCCCGATGCTGGTCAGAAACAAAAGCGACAAGCACTACATGTTTGTTGGCCGTACCGTCGCTGCACTTGTAGTTTTGGCCGGTATTTTCTTCGCTTTTAACTTAGAGAGCGTAGTACAGGGTCTGGAAATCTTCTGGAAAGTTGCGGCGATGATGGCCATTCCATTCTGGACGGGTCTTTTCTGGCGGCGTGCTACTTCAGCGGCGGCGTGGATATCTACCCTGGCAAGTTTTGCGACGCTGCTGCTGACGAGCACAATCAACCTGTTTGGAAACATTCTATGGGACTTCAACGCAACACTGGCAGGCAAACTGCCCGCTTTTATGCTGTTTGAAGGCAGACTTTACCTGCCTTGGCAAATGATTATTTACCTGGCCGTGGGCTTGGTCACGAATATCGTGGTTAGTCTGTTCACCAGGCCGACAGAGAAAGAAAAGCTCGATAAGTTCTATGAATGCTTGCGTACTCCCGTTGTGCCTGGTGAACCGGAGACGGAGCCCTTCACGCTGCCTGAGGGAGTCAAGCCGGGCCCACGGCGACCGTGGATAGACCACCCGGATTTCGAAATTCCCAAGCCAAACCTGATTACCATTGTCGGCTTTATCGGCGGCTGGGTGGCTGTCGGGCTCTTGATATGGGCCTTCTTCTGGATACTGAGCATCTGAGAAGGTAGTTTTGCAATAAAGCATCGAAAGATGGCCTTGGTCACTAATTGGAGAATAAAATGACCGAGAAGCAATGGGATGTTTTGCTTGGAACAATAAATGGTGAACGATACGAACGTTTACCAATAGGGTTCATAATAGATAGTCCCTGGCTGCCGGGCTGGTATGGAGTATCCACCCTGGATTATTACACCAGTGACAATATTTGGTTTAAGGCGAATCTCAAGGCAATAGAGACTTTCCCAGACGTAATGTTTTTGCCCGGATTGTGGTCGGAATATGGAATGTGTACGGAGCCATCGGCATTCGGCTGTAAATCCGTCTGGAGTGAGCAGGGTCTTCCCTATGCCGAAAAAGTTATTCATAACTTTGACCAGGCGAAAGAGCTTGTTAAGCCGGACGTAAAGAAAGAGGGATTGCTTCCCTTTGTACTGAAACACCTTTTGCATAATGAAGACACAATAAACAAGCAGGGGCATTTTATTAAATTTGCTATTTCCAGAGGCCCTCTTAATATCGCTTCCTTTCTGGTGGGCACAACCGAATTTCTTATGGGGATAAAAACGAATCCGGATGAAGCTCACAAACTTCTTTCAGTTATAACCGATTTTATCATTGATTGGTTAACTCTTCAGTTAGAAACCTTCCCATCAATTGACGGTGTGTTTTTGTTAGATGATATTGTTGGGTTTTTAGGGGAGGGTGATTTCAAAGATTTTGTTTTGCCATATATGAAAAAGATATATCAGAATTTTGATGTGAAAGTTAAGTTTTTTCACAATGATGCAGAAGGCATTGTTTGTGCTCCTTATTTAAAAGAGATAGGGATTAATTTGTTTAACTTTACTTTTAAGCATGGGCTCGATGAGATGAAACGGCTGACTGACAATTCAGTTGTGCTGCTCGGTAATATACCACCAAGAGACGTCTTAGCTAACGGTACCAAAGAAGACATAAGAAGCAGCGTCAAAGAAGCTCTTAATTCGGTTGAGGATAAGACAAGGATAATTATGTCGTGTGGAGGAGGTATGCCACAGGATGTATCGACGGAAAACATAAAAGTCTTCATTGATGCGGTAAGAGAAAACAGTTAATTTTTGCCAACCAAAATTTCAGTTGTGAACGAAGGAGCTGATATTAATGGCAGAGAAAGAATTTGATAGCCAGGTTGCCGACGCCCAGGGCACTGAGATGGAGCCTATGGATATAGATAAATTTGATATTGCCAAATATCAGGACTATGAGACTTCGCTTCTTGAGGGCAACCACCGGTTCTGGGAAGCAGACAGCGGCGTTGCGGTATACAGAAGGTTTCGCGTGCCGCAGGTGTTCACGCACGGCTGTAGGGATATGGAATATTCGCTGGCTCTTCAGCTTGCGGCTTTGACCGAGAGTATGAAATATGAAGCTGATATTGCCAATTTTCTTGAGCCATGGTATGGGCTGGGACTACCGCCAGCGCCTTTGGTATCGAATACGAATGGCTCGAGGGTCAGTCCCCTGCTGTAAAGGCTCCTTTTAAGACGGTAGATGAAGCCTTAAACTATGATTACGTCCCGATCGAAAAAACCAACATCGGAAAACATACCCTGGAAATGATAGAATATTTTCTGGAAAAGATGGAGGGCAAGGTCTCAATGTCACCATCTGATATTCAATCACCGATGGACACAGCCTCATATCTTATTGATATCAATAATCTTCTTATGAGTCCGTTCGACAATCCTGAGGGCCTAAAGAAACTATTGGATATTCTTTCTGATTTGTTAATTGACTTTATGAAGAAGCAGATTGAAATGATTGGCGATGTCCTTGTGCTGCCAGGACATGGTTTTGCAGCCAGCAGGAACTTTGGCGGTCTTGGGATGAGCGATGATGTTATGATGATGCTATTGGGTGATCAATACGTGGAATTTGAAGCACCGTGTATGGCCAAAGTTGGCGAGCCTTTCGGAGGCGCTGTCTTCCACTCTTGCGGGAACTGGTCGCCCAAAATAAGTGCTGTCAAGAAAATCCAAAATCTTATAATGGTTGACGGTGCTTTTTCAACAGAAACCGACCCCGACCTTAATCCCGCTGAACCTTTTGTAGATGGCTTTGCAGGAACCAAAATCATCGTCAATGCAAGAGCTGTTGGCGAGGCCGATGTGGCTATCGAAAAAGCACAAAAGCTCTGGAAGCCGGGAATGAAACTTATTGTCGTAACATACTGCAAAACCCCGGATGAATAAAGACAAGCGTATGAGAAAATTCACGAGTTAGTTTAAAATACGGGAAAATCAAATCGGTGGTTTAATCAGGAGTATCCAAAAACTTGTAATGGAGAAGTTATGATGAATTCGAAATCCAATGCTATTGTGGCGCAGTCGGGCGGGCCAACTGCGGTAATTAATTCAAGTGCCTGCGGTGTAATCCAGGAGGCACTCAAATCGGGTAAGATTGGTCGTGTATTAGGCGCGACCAATGGAATATTAGGTGTGTTAGGCGAAGATTTATTCGATATCTCTGCCGAAGAGGCTGAGACCATCGAGGCATTAAAACAAACACCTGCGGCAGCTATCGGTTCGTGCAGATACAAACTAAAATCACTGGAAAAATCCAAAGCCGACTTTGAAAGAATATTAGATGTCTTCAAGGCGCACAACATCCGGTACTTCTTCTATGCCGGCGGTAACGACTCAATGGACACCGCTGACAAGGTCAACAAGCTGGCTGCAGACAGCGGTTATGAGCTTATTTGCATGGGCATTCCAAAAACGGTAGATAACGACCTTGCCTGCACCGACCATTGTCCGGGGTATCCCAGCGTGGCTAAATACGTCGCAACCTGTGCGATGGAGGCCGGTCGAGATACCGAGGCGCTGTATACAACAGATACCTGCACGATTCTGGAGGTGATGGGAAGAGATGCCGGCTGGATAGCAGCAGCGACAGGCCTTGCAGCACGGAGCCCAGAAGACGCACCGCATCTTATATATATGCCCGAAGCGGCATTTTCCTTCGACAAACTTGTCAGTGACGCAAAAGAAGTTCTCAAAAGATTGGGTAGAGTGTTTATCGTTGCCGGCGAAGGCCTCAAGAACGAAAACGGCGATTATATAACGGCCGATACCGGAGCATTCAGTAAGGACAGCTTCGGTCATGTTCAACTTGGTGGTGTAGCTGAGATGCTCAAGGCCATGATTGAAAAGGAAGTGGGTATAAAGGTGCGATTCAATAAGCTGGGCACAAACCAGCGAAGCGCTATGCATTTTGCCTCACTAACCGACGTCAACGAGGCTTATATGTGCGGGCGGATGGCGGTTAAGGCTGCGTTGGCCGGCGAAAACGGCAAAATGGTAACGCTGATTCGCGAAAGCGGGCCTAAATACAAATGCACCACCGGTCTGGCAGAACTTAGGGATGTTGCAAACGGCGAAAAAAAGGTGCCGAAAGAGTATATAAATGAAAACGGCAATGGTGTCACCGATGCGATGCGCGATTACGTAAGGCCTTTAGTGCAGGGTGAAGCGCCCATTACAATTGATAAAGATGGGCTGCCTGTGTTTATGAGATTCGAACGCAAACCATTGGAAAAAAAGTTACCAAAATATCTATAGACGACCACAAAGGAGCAGAATGAAAGATTAACGCTTCGCTTTTCGCCGGCGCTATTTATGGGGTTCGGTATATTTATTTTCTGCCTATGATTATTGCACGAAATCCTCGAACTGCTGTTCCAGTTGCTCCTTCGTCCTCGGCTCTTCATAAATAACTATGCAGAATTTGAAAAGAGCACTTTCACCTGGCTGGAGTGTGAAGTGGAAAGAGGGACAAATACGAGAACATGGAATTTTGGAATAGTGGGTGCGGGTTTGGTTGCTGACTTTCACGCAAGGGCCGTCAATGACATACCACAGGCAAAATTGATAGGCTTTTGTGACAGCGGCTCGGGCAGGGCCAAAAAATCGGCGGACAGATTCGGCACCAAGGCTTTCGGAAACTATGAAGAAATGGTCAAGAGCGACGAAATAGATATTGTGACCATTGCCACACCAAGTGGATTCCATATGGAACCGACCATTGCCGCGGCCCAGGCAGGCCAACACGTAATATGCGAAAAACCCCTGGAGATTACTCTGGAGCGAATTGACGCCATGATTGACGCCCACTAAAAGTGCGGCACTATTCTGGGATGCATATTTCAAAATCGATTTACTAATGCCATGGCGCCTCTCAGAGAAGCGATAAATTCCGGATGTTTTGGTGTAATTACTTATGCCGGAGTATATGTTCCCTGGTGGCGCAGCGACGAGTATTACGAAGACTCCTGGCATGGCACCTGGAAATTAGACGGTGGTGGTGCACTGATGAATCAGTCCATCCATATGGTAGATATGCTTTGTGACTTGATGCCGCCAATCGAATCTGTCCAGGCTTTTGTAGGGACGCTCGGTCATCCCCAGATTGAGACGGAGGATACCGCGGTCGCGGCTTTGCGTTTTACCAACAGTGTTTTGGGAATTATCTACGGCACCACCGCCTCATACCCGGGCCACCTCAAGAGATTTGAAATTACCGGCACGAAAGGCACGGCGGTTTTTCTGGAAGATAGCCTTACGGTCTGGCAGTTTGCTGAAGAAAAACCAGAAGACCAGCAGATTCGGGAGCGATTTGGTCAGGTCAAAGCTGGGGGTGGTGCTGCTGACCCGAGCACTATCTCGTATGAAAATCATACGCGTAATTTCAAAGCCTTTATCGATGCGCTGCAGAGCGGCGGTGATTTTTGCATAAGTGGAAAGCAGGCCCGAAAATCGGTGGAAGTGATGCTGGCAATATATAAATCCGCCAAAGAGCAGAGGGCTGTTAAAGTCAGTTAAGCTGTTCGTCCTTGACAAACCGCTCAAGTCCGTTACTCTATGAACGCATAAGATTGCTGCAGGCGCGAAGCAGTATAGAAACGGAAAAAATTGGCTTTTGACAGGATTGGATTGAGAAAAGAAATGAAAGAATTATTCGATTTGAAGGGCAAAGTAATTGTAATTACCGGTGCCGGCGGCGTTCTGTGCAGTGCAATGGCCAAGGCCTTGGCTAAAGCCGGAGCAAAAATTGCTGTACTGGATTTGATTGAGGCTGCCGCGAACAAAGTTGCCGAAGAAATTAAATCCAACGGCGGCACCGCGATTGCCGTGGTGTGCAATGTTCTGGAAAAGGATACTTTAGAAGCCGCCAGAGAAAAAGTTGTCACTGAGCTTGGCAAAGTAGATATCCTGATAAACGGTGCCGGCGGAAATAAAAAAGAAGCGACGACTTCACCGGATTTATCATTTTTTGATTTGCCGCCCGATGCTATTCGGTTTGTTTTCGATTTGAATTTCGTTGGAACTTTACTGTCGGCGCAGGTCTTCGGCAAAGAGATGGCAGAGAATGGCAATGGCGTAATATTGAATGTTTCCAGTATGAATGCTTTTCGCCCCTTAACTAAAATCCCTGCGTACTCAGCCGCCAAAGCAGCCGTCAGCAATTTTACACAATGGCTGGCGGTTCATATGTGCCAGAACTATTCCAAAGACATTCGCGTCAATGCGATTGCGCCGGGATTCTTTCTGACCGAACAAAACCGATTCCTTTTGACTGATGAAAAAACAGGTGAATTAACACCGCGCGGCAAGACAATTATCAACCATACGCCAATGGGAAGATTCGGCCAGCCGGAAGAACTGATTGGAACGGTTATGTGGCTATTGAGCGATGCAGCGAAATTTGTTACCGGAATAATCGTCCCCATTGACGGGGGATTCTCAGCTTTTAGCGGAGTTTGAAAAACTATTAATGATTAACGATTATTGATAATTGATTAAAAAAGGGGAAATGACAGATTTTGACGCAGCAAAACCACTAAAGGAGTTCAAACCAAAAAAGAAATTCTTCGTTGGTATCGATTCGGACGGCTGCGCCTTTGATACGATGGGAATTAAACAACGGGAATGTTTTTGTCCGTGGATGATTGGCTATTTTGGTTTACAGCCGGTAGCCCAGGCAGCACGTGAATGCAAGGAATTTGCAGACCTGTTTTCCAAAACGCGTGGGTATAACCGGCATAAAACAACTAAGCGTATCTTGACAGAGCTTCTGCCATCTCATCCAATGGTCAAGGCTCGGAATTTCAAAGTTCCACAATTTCCGCACTATTTCAAATGGGTCGATGCCCCCAAAAGTGTACTTAGCAATGATGGGCTTAAAGCAGCTATTCAGGCCACCACAGATGTAGAGGCCAAGCGCGAACTGGAACTTGCTCTTGAATGGAGTGAACGAGTTAATTCGGCTATAAAAGATATTGTTAAGGGCATGCCACCTTTCCCATTTGTGCGCGAAAGTCTGGAAAAAATCGCACCGCTGGCTGACGTTATCGTTGTTTCAGCTACACCCTGTGAAGCACTTACACGTGAGTGGGAAGAACATGATATTGCCAAATATGCAGAGGTTATAGCCGGACAGGAAATGGGCAAGAAAGCTCAGCATCTTGAATACGCCGCGAAGGGCAAATATGAAAAGAATCACGTTCTGATGATTGGCGATGCACCGGGCGATATGAAAGCGGCCAAAGCGAACGATGCTCTGTTTTATCCCGTCAATCCCGGTGGTGAGACCGAATCGTGGAAGCGATTTCACAATGAGGCATTTGATAAGTTTATTAACGGTCGGTACGCCGGCGAATACGAAGAAAGATTGATTGCCGAATTTGACAGTTACCTCCCTGAAACACCGCCGTGGGAAAAGTAAAGCACAAGAGATGGTAATTGAACGACAAAACAAAGATGGTTCCATTGGAAACAATCAAGCCAGAGAAGCAATTGCTGAATTCTTTACACAAAATGACTATACCGACAAGCGAATTTTGGTGATAGTGCCCGACCATACCCGTTCGGGCCCTGTGGGTGGCATATTCAAAATAATTTATGATTGTTTGGAGCAAAAGACAAAGGCCATCGATTGTTTAGTTGCGCTCGGCACTCACCCGCCGATGACCGAAGAGCAAATATGCACCAGATTAGCCGTGACAACGAGCGAACGCAAAAGTAAATACGCATCGGTAAAATTTTTCAACCACGAATGGGAAAAACCTGAGACGTTCACTTCTATTGGTAAAATCTCCGCTGACGAAATTCACCAAATAAGTGATGGTCTGTTCTCCGAGGAAGTCGATGTTGTCATTAACAAATTGATTTTTGATTACGACGAGTTTTTCATTTTGGGTCCCGTGTTTCCACACGAAGTTGTGGGGTTTTCCGGCGGACACAAATACATCTTTCCTGGAATAGCAGGTGCTGAAATCATAAGTTTTTTTCATTGGCTTGGTGCTGTTATCACAAATCCTCGTATAAACGGCAACAAATGGACGCCGACACGGCAGGTAGTTGAAAAGGCGGCTTCTTTTATAAAAATGCCCAGAAAGCTTTTTGCCTTAGTTGCAGTTGAGAACAAACTGAAAGGATTATTCGTCGGCGATTGCATAAAGGCCTGGGAAAAGGCAGCCGACCTATCCGATAAAGTCCACATCATCTATAAAGACAAGACTTATAAAACCGTCCTCGGCATCGCACCGAAGATGTACGACGATATTTGGACGGCCGGCAAAGTGATGTACAAACTTGAACCGATAGTCGCTGACGGCGGGACCTTAATTATCTACGCTCCGCACATCACTGAAATCTCATACACTCACGGCAAAGTTATTGACCAAATCGGCTACCACACCCGAGATTACTTCCTGAAACAAATGAACAAGTTTGCCGGTATTCCGCGTGGAGTGATGGCGCATTCTACACACGTTAAAGGTATTGGCACATATACCGACGGTGTCGAAAGGCCAAGGGTAAATGTAGCGCTGGCCACTGCTATCAGTAGGCAACGCTGTCGAAAGGCGAACCTGGGCTATATGAATCCAAGCCAAATTGATATAGCTAATTATGAAAATAAAGAAGACAGGGGTATTCTGGTCGTGCATCACGCAGGCGAAATCCTGCACAGATTATCCAGCGGGTACATACCGAGTATTCCAAATGAATAATTTTAGTTTTAGATAAAATTTGATTTTGAAGGAGTAGTACAAAATGGCAAAAACAGATATTGGGCTTTGGGGGCTGGCGGTAATGGGGCAAAATCTCGTGTTGAATATGGAGAGCAAGGGTTTTACCGTTGCCGTATTTAATCGCACGACGGAGAAAACCAAAAAATTTGCTCAAGGCAGAGCCAAAAACAAAAATATAGTCCCTGCTTACGAGGTAAAAGATTTTATCGACTCGCTGGCCAAACCTCGGAAGGTGATGATTATGGTCAAGGCGGGCAAGCCGGTGGATATGGTTATCAAGCAAATTCTACCTTACCTTGAAGAAGGCGATTTAATTATCGACGGCGGCAACAGTCACTACCCGGATACCATAAGAAGATGCAATCAACTCAAAGAGAAAGGGTTTTTATATATAGGCACAGGAGTATCCGGCGGAGAAGAAGGTGCTCTTAAAGGGCCGTCGATTATGCCCGGGGGAAGCAAAGAGGCTTACACTCTGGTCGAACCCATCTTCACTAAAATTGCTGCTCAGGTGGATGGCGAGCCGTGCTGTACCTACATCGGTGACAACGGTGCAGGGCACTACGTCAAAATGGTTCACAACGGCATCGAATATGGTGATATGCAGCTTATCTGCGAAGCATACTATCTAATGAAAAATGCCCTGGGCGAGACCACTGACCAAATGCACGATGTCTTTGCCAATTGGAACAAAGGTGACCTCGATTCATATCTGATTGAAATCACTGCTGATATTCTTTCCAAGAAAGACTCCGAGACGGGCCAGCCAATGGTAGAAGTTATTCTCGATAAGGCAGGGCAAAAGGGTACAGGCGCCTGGACTTCTCAAAGCGCCTTAGCGCTTGGCGTTGCAGCACCAACGATTGCTGAAGCTGTCTTCGCACGCTGCATTTCAGCGGTCAAAGATGAGCGTGTTGCGGCATCGAAAGAGCTAAGCGGGCCAAGTGGTAAATATGCCGGCGATAAAGAAGAATTCATTAAAGCTATTCACGATGCCCTCTATGCCTCCAAGATTTGCTCGTACGCACAGGGCTTTGCGATGATGGCCGCAGCGGCGAAAGAATACGACTGGAAATTGAATTTCGGTGAAATCTCAATGATATGGCGGGGCGGCTGTATCATCAGAGCACACTTTTTAAACAGGATTAAAGAGGCGTTTGACCGTAATGTAAATCTGGCGAACCTCCTGCTCGACCCATATTTCAAGGAAATCGTCGAAAACGCTCAACAAAGTTGGCGAAAGGTCGTAATAACCGCCGCTGAATTAGGCATTCCGGTTCCGGCGTTTAGTTCAGCTTTGAATTACTACGACAGCTATCGCAATCCGCGGCTGGCCGCCAATATGATACAGGCCCAGCGCGACTACTTCGGCGCACACACCTACGAACGCATCGACAAGGAAGGTGTATTCCATACCGAATGGCTGAAAATATGATTTAAGCTATTTCTAAGTGCGTAAGTCATAAGCACACAGGGCACAAGAGCCTGTGTGCTCTTATGCTCTTGCGACCTTATAACGGGGCCAGCTAATCTATAAACAAAAGTTATAACCTTTTAATACAGCTTCGAGACCTGTTTTAATTGTTCGTGGTTTGTGCTTTAATTGGCGATTCACTATCAGCTATACGTTCGGTTGACTTAAGCGGTCGATTGGGGTATCATTCTGTCCGATACAGTTAAACTTAACTTGAGGATTTGAAAAATGGGGCCTGAATTTATTAACGAAGACTTCTTACTGCAAACCAAAACCGCAAGAACTCTTTACCACGAACACGCTGAGAATATGCCGATTTATGATTATCACTGTCACGTCCCCGCAGACCAAATCGCCTCCGACCATCAGTTCGATAACCTTACTCAGATATGGCTTTACGGCGACCATTACAAGTGGCGTGCGATGAGAAGCAACGGTGTGGACGAGCGGTACTGTACGGGTTATGCAAGTGATTATGAAAAGTTTGAAAAATGGGCACAGACCGTTCCGTATACGCTTCGAAATCCGCTTTACCACTGGACGCATCTGGAACTTAAGCGTTATTTCGGCATCAGTGACAAACTGCTAAATCCGAGTACCGCAAAAGAAATTTATCACTCTGCCAGTGAGATGTTAAGAACGCCGGAGTTTAGTGTTCGCAATTTAATGCGTAAAATGAATGTGAAATTAGTCTGTACCACGGAAGACCCGCTTGACTGTCTTGAACATCACAAAAAGATAAGAGCAGACGAGTTTGAGATTAAGGTTCACACGGCCTGGCGGCCTGACAAAGCTATGGCAACTGAAGATAGCGCTTCCTTAAATGCCTGGATTGATAAACTGGAAGAGGTATTAGATAGGGAGATAAACAGCTTTCATTCATATATTGATGCAATCCAGAAGAGGCACGACTATTTCCACGAAAACGGCTGCCGGCTCTCTGACCACGGCATCGAGACGGTATACGCTGAGGACTACACGGAAAAAGAAATTGAGAGGATTTTTAGTAAGATAGAAGCAGGAAAAGACCTGGAACCGATAGAACATCTGAAATTCAAATCAGCAATGCTGATGGAATTTGCCCTGATGGATTATGGGGCGGGATGGGTTCAGCAGCTTCACCTCGGTGCTCTTAGGGACAATAATATACGCTTGTACAACGTTCTCGGGCCGGACGTAGGATGTGATTCGATTGGTGATTTTCAGATAGCCAAACCATTGGCTAAGTTTCTGGGAAAGCTGGATGCCAAGGGAAAGCTGCCAAAAACAATCCTGTACAACCTTAATCCGAGGGACAACGAGTTGATTGCCGCTATGGTCGGCAACTTCCAGGATGGCTCTGCGCCAGGCAAGATGCAGTACGGCTCGGCTTGGTGGTTCCTCGACCAAAAGGACGGAATGGAAAAACAGATTAACGTGCTTTCAAATATGGGTTTGTTGAGTCATTTCGTCGGTATGCTGACCGACTCAAGGAGCTTTCTGTCGTATCCAAGACATGAATATTTCCGCCGGGTGCTCTGCAATATCCTCGGCAACGACGTCGAAGCAGGACTATTGCCAAGCGATATGGCTGTGCTTGGCAAAATGGTCGAGGATATCTGCTTCAACAACGCCAAAAACTACTTCCCAATGGAGCTGGATTAGCTTGGCAGCCAAATTTTGGTCACGGCAGAATTACCGTGCAGAGGAATCTTCTTGCAACATAGGCTGGCAGAAAGTAAACTGATTTTAAAGATTTGTTAAAATATCAGGGTCGGTATCCTGTTGGCACCGTAGTGATACGCGAGATTCATC
>Ga0114920_10000768_pt1 | contig 14192 bp, 12 predicted proteins | sample ChitaG_FD_88683 | JGI IMG/M metagenome (GOLD analysis project Ga0114920, IMG submission 88683) | Deep subsurface microbial communities from South Pacific Ocean to uncover new lineages of life (NeLLi) - Chile_00310 metaG | ecosystem: Environmental > Aquatic > Marine > Oceanic > Sediment ... | reverse complement strand
TATATCAAAGATTTTTATGAGGAGAAAGAAGGAGGGGCGTTCCAAGCTCAATTGGTTTTTTTAGTGAATAGATACCACCAGCAGGCGCGATTGCTCCAGCAGGATTTGTTTGCTGAAAAAGTCATCTGCGATTACCTGTTTGAAAAAGACAAAATCTATGCGTATCAAACTCTCACCGATGATGAGCTCATCGTTTATGAGAAAATCTACGGAGTTTTTAATGAAAGACTAGCAAAGCCCGACCTGGTTGTGTATTTACAAATTTCTATGTCAAGCTTGTTAAGAAGGATCGCCAAATATGGTTCTTCGATGGAACAGAACATTTCCGAGAAATATTTGGAAGATATCATTGGTGCTTTTGACTATTTTTTCTTCAACTATCATTCCACTCCATTATTTGTGATCAAGGCCGATGATATTGATTTCAACAGGGATGAAGAGGTCGTAGATCTCTTAGATAAAATCGAGAATATGAAGACGAGTCCAATGTATTACGTTCCTCTTGGGCACGTGCAGCCTCATTCAAAAAGGGAGAAATAAACGACAAGTCATTTATTACGATAAAATGTCTTGATAACTAGACTTTACCTCAATCTCGATAAACAGACGAGATGGGGAGAAAGGAATTATCATGTCAGAACAAACTATCCAGAAAGTCACAATTCCCATTCTCCGCAAGAAGAAAAGGGACGGAGAAAAGATTTCCGCGCTCACGGCCTATGACTATCCCATAGCAAAAATTGTCGACCAGTCCGGTGTCGATCTCATCTTGGTCGGAGATTCTCTAGGGATGGTTGTCCTTGGCTATGAAAACACGATTCCCGTCACCATGGAGGAGATGATTCATCACACGAAGGCCGTTACCCGCGCGGTCAAAAGGGCTTTTGTTGTCGGTGATATGCCCTACTTTTCTTTTCATCTTACCAAAGAAGAGACCATCACCAATGCATCCCGGTTTCTCAAGGAGGCGGGTGCTCATGCCGTTAAGATTGAAGGGGCATCAGAGAAAAGGCTGGGACTGATCAAAGATATGGTCGAAGCGGAAATTCCCGTTATGGGGCATGTGGGACTGACGCCTCAATCCATACATCATCTGGGGAGATTCAAGGTCGAGGGAAAAAACGAAAGGGATGCTCAAGGCATCCTTGAAGATGCCCTCAATCTGCAGAAGGCCGGTGTGTTTGCTGTCATCTTAGAATGTATACCCATGGAATTGGCTCGGATTGTTACTGAGAAACTGGATATCCCCACAATAGGAATAGGTGCAGGGCCTTACTGTGACGGTCAGATTCTTGTGTTTCATGATCTTGTGGGATTTTTAAACGGGTATCTACCCAAATTTGTAAAGAGATATGTCCACCTACATGATGTCCTGAGTCAGGCCGTAGGCGATTACTGCATGGATGTCCGGAAGGGAGTTTTCCCGGATGACCGTCACTCCTATCACCTCAAGTCAAAGGATGTTCTTCAAAACCTGGATCACCAGGAGCCGAACGATGAAGATAGTTGAAAAAACTCAAAAGATGAAGACCCTTTCTGCCAAAATCGAGTCAATGGGACAATCGATCGGGCTGGTACCGACAATGGGATTTCTCCACGAAGGCCATTTGACCTTAGTGCGAGCATCCCTTAAAAAAGCCGATGTCACAGTAGTGAGCATTTTTGTCAATCCAACTCAGTTTGAGCCCGGAGAAGATTTAAAAGACTATCCTCGTGATTTGGTTCAAGATTCCTCAAAACTGGAAAGGGAGGGAGTCGACTATCTTTTTGCTCCTTCTGTCAGGGAGATGTACCCGGAGGGGTATAAGACATATGTCGAAGTTCATGAACTTCAGGAGAGAATGTGCGGTTTATCTCGGCCTGGGCACTTCAGGGGAGTCTGTACGGCTGTGCTGAAACTTTTCAATATCGTGCAGCCGGATATGGCCTTTTTCGGGCAAAAGGACGCCCAACAGGCCGCTATCTTAAAAAGAATGGTCAAAGATCTGAATTTGGACATCGAAATGAATATTCTTCCGATTGTGCGAAGTGCGGATGGCCTTGCACTCAGCTCCAGAAACGCCTACCTCGAAGGTGAATCAAGAACATCGGCACTCTTCCTGTTTGAAAGCCTGAAAATGGCCGCTTTGGAGATTGATAAGGGCGAAAGAGAGCCGAGTGTATTGATAAAAAAAATGAAAGAGCTGATTCTTTCCAAACCTCAGGCCCGTGTTGATTATATAGAAATTGTGGATAGGGAAAGTCTGGTTTCTCTGAAAAGGCTGACCGGGCATATTTTGATTACCGTTGCTGTTTATATTGGAAAGGTCAGGCTGATCGATAATGCTATAATAAAAGTAAAGGAGTAGATGCGTGAAAAGAATAATGCTGAAGGCAAAGATACATAATGCGGTTGTGACAGAAACAGATAAAAATTACGAAGGGAGTATCACCCTGGATGAGGATCTCTTGGATGAAGCGGATTTGATCCCCTATGAGCAGGTCCACATCTATAACATCACCAATGGAGAAAGATTTGTGACCTATCTGATCAAAGGTGAGAGAGGATCCGGAACAGTCGGGATTAATGGGGCTGCCGTCCACAAAGCAAAGGTAGGGGACCGTGTGATTTTGGCTGTTTTTGGACTTATGGACGATGATGAGACCGATTTTTTCATCCCCAGAGTTCTTGTTATGGACGAGAATAACAAAATTAAGAAGATCAAGTCATGAAAAAAGACAGAATTGAAAGAGATCTTCTTGGTGAATAGACAAAAAAAGACACGAAATGGATTTCCGTCAGATAGTCTGGAGTGTGCTCTTGATCCGAGGATCAATCCAAATGGTAATTTGGTGCTTCTTTGGTGATGATGACATCGTGGACATGGCTTTCTCTTATTCCGGGAGCCGTTATTTTTATGAATTTTGCTTTTGTCTGGAGTTCTTTTATGGAGCGGCATCCGGCGTATCCAGCCCCTGATTTCAATCCTCCGACGAGCATTTGAGTGATCGTTGCGGCACTGCCTTTGTAGGGAACCCGTCCCTCGATGCCTTCCGGAACGAGTTTGGTTTCGGTGGTAACCAGATCCTGGAAATATCTGTCCCGGCTCCCGTGGCGCATGGCTTCCATTGATCCCATGCCGCGGTAGGTTTTGTAGGAACGTCCTTGAAAGATTACGACTTCGCCGGGTGATTCTTCCGTCCCGGCAAAGAGATTGCCAATCATGACAGAACTTGCTCCGGCGACGATGGCTTTCGTGATATCTCCTGAAAACTTGATGCCTCCATCGGCAATGAGTGGGATGTCTGTCTTCTGTGTGACCTTGAAGACGTCGGCTATGGCTGTAATTTGAGGGATTCCTGCTCCGGTCACAATCCGGGTGGTGCATATCGATCCCGGGCCAACTCCCACCTTGATGGCATCGACTCCCAGGGCGATAAGATCTTTGGCGGCGTTTTCAGTCCCGATATTTCCAGCGATGAGCTCCTGTCCGGGAAACTCAGATTTTAAGAGTTTGACGGTGTCCATAACTTTCTTAGAATGGCCGTGTGCCGTATCCACAACCAGAACATCTGCTCTTGCTTCGATCAAGGCTTTCGCCCTTTCCAGGGTGTTTTCTCCCACGCCAACAGCCCCTCCGACTCTGAGCCTTCCGAATTTATCTTTGGAGGCGTCCGGATATTGAATTCGCTTGAGGATATCCTTATAGGTGATGAGACCCTTGAGATGATTGTTCTCATCGACCATCATAATTTTTTCGATCTTGTGTTTGTGGAAAAGTTTTTCTGCCTCGACATGTGAGGTTCCTAAAGGGACGGTGATGAGATCCTTTGTCATAACTTTGCTGATGGTTAGATTGAGGCGGGTTTCGAACCGGAGATCGCGGTTTGTGAGGATGCCAACCAGTTTATTATTTTCATCCGTGATGGGAAGCCCGGAGATCTTATACTTTTTCATCACCTCTTGAGCTTCGAATATCTTATTATTCGGCTTCATGGTGATCGGATCGACAATCATCCCGCTTTCGTGGCGTTTCACTTTATCGACTTCTTCTGCCTGTTGGGCCACAGGCATATTGCGGTGGATAAATCCTATCCCCCCTTGCTGGGCCAGGGCGATGGCCATACGAGATTCCGTGACCGTGTCCATGGCCGAACTGACGATGGGAATATTGAGTAAGATATTCCGGCTAAACTGTGTTGAGGCATCCACTTCGGCAGGAATCACATCCGTTTTTGCTGGGAGCACAAGCACATCGTCAAAGGTTAAACCTGTCTTTATATTTTTATTCAACATAATCCCCCCATTACCTTTTCTTTTTTTTCTTTTTTCTCTTTTTTGGGATGATTGATCGGGCCTGTTTTACTGTCTGGACAGGTGCGTTCTGAGCCCGCTGATAATAGACTGGCTGTTCCTTTCTTTCCGGCAACTCTTTCTCCACAACGGGTTGGAGGAGAAACAGGTAGCGTATGGTCTCGTCTTCGATCCTGTCCATCATGGCTTGGTACATGTCGTAACTTTCTTTTTTGTATTCGATTAGCGGATCTCTCTGTCCGTAACCGCGGAGGCCAATTCCTTCTTTCAGGTAGTCCATTCCAAGGAGATGATCTTTCCACTGGCTGTCGATGATCTGCAGCATGATGATCCGCTCAAATTCCCTCATCTGGTCAATGCCGATGATTTTTTCTTTGTCTACGTAGAGGTCTTTGAGCCTGGTGAGGACGGTTTCTCTCAATTCCGGGTGATTTATGGTGTTCCAATCTATGTTTAAACTTTCAAATTCCAGTCCGAATTGAGCACTGATGGCATTTTGAAATCCCTCTGTATCCCAGTCTTCTGGGGATTTTTCCTTGTCCGTAAAGTTTTCCATGTGCCAGTCCACAATAGTTGCGATGAGTTCAAGAAGGAACTCCTTCATGTTTTTTCCACGCAGGATGTCACGTCTCATAGTATAGATGGATGATCTCTGTTTATTCATGACATCGTCGTATTCCAGCAGGTGCTTTCGGATCGAGAAGTTTTGGCCTTCAACCTGTTTCTGCGCTCGTTCGATAGCACTGCTGACCAGTTTGTGCTCGATAGGTACGCCTTCTTCCATGCCGATGCGGGACATCAATCCCGAGATCTTCTCGCTCCCGAATATACGCATCAAGTCATCCTCTAAAGAAAGATAAAAACGGGATGATCCGGGATCGCCCTGTCTGCCGGCTCGTCCTCTGAGCTGGTTGTCGATCCGCCGGGCTTCGTGCCGCTCAGTTCCAATGATATGCAGACCGCCCATCTCCAAGACTTTCTTCTGATCGATATTGGTTTTGGCTTTGGCCTCTTCTTGGGATCTTTTGAGATCTTCGCGCGACGCTTCGTGATAATCAATGCCTCTTTTTCCCAAGGCTTCTCGGGCGAGGTATTCTGGATTCCCTCCTAAAATAATATCCACACCTCTTCCTGCCATATTGGTGGCCAGGGTTACGGCCCCGATCCGTCCGGCCTGCGCGATGATCTGTGCTTCCTGTTCATGATACTTTGCGTTGAGCACAACATGATTGATCCCACGGCCTCTTAGGATTTTGCTGAGGTGTTCCGAGTTCTCTATGGAGATTGTTCCGACAAGCACGGGGCGGCCTTTTTTATTGTTGTCCTGAATTTCCTGGACAGAAGCTTCCCATTTATCCTTGGCGGTCCGGTAAATGACATCATTTTCTTCAAGCCGGATCAGAGGTTCGTTGGTTGGGATTTCTATGACATCCAGTTTGTATATGGAATTGAATTCTGCGGCCTCTGTCACTGCCGTGCCTGTCATCCCTGACAATTTCTCATACATACGGAAATAATTTTGGAACGTTACAGAGGCGAGGGTTTGGTACTCTTCTTCGATCCGGACTTTTTCTTTGGCTTCAAGAGCTTGGTGCAGCCCGTCACTGTAGCGGCGGCCCGGCATCAGTCGTCCGGTAAACTCATCGACGATGACGACCTTGCCCTCTTTGATCATGTAGTCGACGTCTTTTCGGAACAGGTGGTGGGCCTTGAGAGCCTGATTGATCGCATGGATGGTGTCCATGTGTGAGAGGTCGTAGAGATTCTTCACATTGAGATGCTTTTCCGACTGTGCAACCCCTTCTTCCGTAAGGTGGATAGTTCTTGTCTTTTCGTCAACCTTATAATCTTTTGTCTTTTGGAGGCGGCGAATGAGATTGTCGGTTTTGTAGTAAATGTCTGTGGATTCTTCGGTGGGGCCGGAAATAATCAGAGGCGTTCTGGCTTCGTCGACAAGGATACTGTCCACTTCATCGACTATGGCGAAGTAGTGTTCTCTCTGGACGAGATCCGTGCGGCGGAATTTCATGTTGTCTCGCAGATAATCAAATCCGAATTCGTTGTTCGTGCCAAAGGTGATATCGCTGTTGTAGGCCTTCTGCCTTTCAAACTCGGTCATTTCATGCTGGATGGTGCCAACTGTGAGCCCAAGAAAATTATAGATAGGGCCCATCCATTCCGTGTCTCTTTTGGCCAGGTAATCATTGACGGTCACAATATGAACGCCTTTTCCGGTCAAGCCGTTCAAATAGGCCGGAAGGGTGGCAGCAAGAGTTTTTCCTTCCCCCGTCTTCATTTCAGCGATTTTCCCCTGATGCAAGACAACACCACCGATCAACTGCACATCAAATTGCCGCATCTGCAGGGTTCGTATGCCGACCTCACGGACTACGGCAAAGGCTTCTTTAAGAAGATCGTCGAGTTTTGCTCCTTGGTTGAGTTTTTCCCTGAATTCTGCCGTTTTTTCACTGAGCTGGCTGTCCGAAAGCTTGTGAATCTGGGCTTCCAGCTCATTGATGGCAGAAACATATGGCTGGAATTTTTTCAGATCTCTTTCGTTCTGGGTTCCGAAGATTTTTCGAATGAACCATTTATACATTTGAATTATTTGTAGCAGAAACCCCTGGAGATGTCAAAGGTCGCTATTGATTTTTTGGGGAGTTTTCTTTATTATCACGTGTAACCCTTCATTCCTTCAAATTTAATATAGAAAGGCAGGAACTAGAAAAAACATGATAAGTTTAATAGATGCACCACAAGGCAAACATCTCAAAATATTAGATTTTATAGGTGGCCACAGTGTCCGCAGACGACTTCTCGCTTTAGGCTTCCATAAAAATGACATCATAGAGCTGGATTCTCGTAGTATTTTTGGAGGTCCGTTGCTCATCAAGGATTTAACCACCGAGGTTTCCGCAGCTTTAGGCCGTGGAATTGCTAAAAAGATAGTGGTGGAGATCATTGACGAAAAATAACTCCTTTCCAGATGTTATCTTTCTCGGACAGCCTAACTGCGGAAAAAGTACACTCTTTAACGCTCTCGCAGGATTAAAAGCGGAAACATCCAATTTTCCTGGAACCACAGTTAAGCACACGCACAGTAAAGTCAATTTTTATGGAAGAATTTTAAATATCATTGACCTTCCTGGAACGTATTCTCTCAATCCCTCGGATGAAGTAGAGCATGTTGCCTTGACACATCTTTTTGTAGAGAAGCCTGATCTTATCATCAATGTCGTAGATGCGTCTCTGCTCGGCCGAAGCCTCGAGTTGACTCTTGAGCTGATCGAGCTGGAATTTCCCATGGTTGTTGCACTGAATATGATGGATCTGGCAGAGAAAAAGGGCGTGGATATCGATCCAAAAAAATTGGCGCGATTGCTTGGAGTCCCCGTCATTCCCGCAATAGCCACTCACGGTCGCGGTGTGAAAGAACTCATCGACGCGGCCTTCGACATTCTCGATGAAGGGAAGCGGCCTTCACATCTGGATTGGTCAAGGGATGTCGAAGAAAAAATTGAAGAACTTTCTTTTATCTTGCCAGAGGATTTTCCGGTTGTCGCCAATAAAAGATTTACCGCCGTAAAAATGATTGAAGCAGGAAAGTTGATTTTCGACGACATGCTTTCGGAAATCAATCCCGACTTTAAGCGTTCCCTCAAAATTATCAGGGCTGATCTAGAGAAAAGGCACGATGCTCCCGCATATGAAGTGATTGCTGCAGAGCGTCACCACTTGGCCTTTAAACTCTCCGAAGAATGCAGTCATGTTTCAAGGGGGAAGAGACAAAACTGGATGGATAGAGTCGATGATATCCTCATGCATCCAATCCTCGGCTATTTTATCCTTTTGGCTGTATTTTTTGCATTCTTCTTTGTCATTTTTAAAGTCGGGAGTCCTTTGGAAGAGTTTTTGCTCAATCCTTTGAATCACCTTCGAGAATATCTTTCAGGTGTTTTTGGGACAAGTGTCCTCTCTTCTATTTTGGATGGTTTAGTCCAGGGTTTTGCGGGCGGTATTGCCATCGTTCTGCCCTACTTTATCCCTCTCCTTTTTATGATGTCGATCCTGGATGATGTCGGCTATTTGTCCCGAGCTAGCTTTTTAATGGATACTTTTATGCATCGCATTGGCCTTCATGGAAAATCTGTCTCTCCGTTTATCCTTGGTTTTGGATGCAATGTTCCGGCCATCATGTCGACGCGCACGCTGGAATCGCGGAGGGACAAGATCCTGACATCTCTTTTGATCCCCTTCATCCCTTGTTCTGCACGCACAACCATTATCCTGTCGCTCATCGCTTTTTACCTTGGCCCCTTTTGGGCGCTGTGTTTTTATGTGGGCAATATCCTCCTCATCGCTGTTCTGGGTCGTTTGCTCTCGTTCTTTTTGAAATCCCCCTCACCGGGACTTATCCTCGAAATCCCGACTTTGAAGGTGCCGTCCCTTAAGAACATAGCGAAAAAAACATATGTTCAGCTTGTATCCTTTATCAAGTTCGCCTGGCCCATTCTCATTGCGGGAAGCGTGATTTTAGGCCTCATGCAGTTTTATAAGATGGATAGTGTTGTCAACCTCATCCTTTCTCCCTTTGTTGAAAACATCATGGGCTTACCACGGGAATTGGGCGTCACACTTGTTTTCGGATTTTTGCGAAAGGAACTTTCGCTGGTCATGATGCTGCAAGCGCTTGGCGTGAGCTACCAGGACGTCATGTCTGTTATCACCAAAGATCAGCTCGTTATCTTTACAGTCTTCATCAGCTTTTTTATCCCCTGTCTTTCGACGGTCGCAATCCTCTGGAGAGAGGTTGGCCGGAAAATTGCTTTCTTGTCTATGGGATTGAATATCACCGTAGCCATTATCCTCAGCCTGGTTGTCAGGTTGATGATCGGGCTGTAACAATTATCTCTTAGCTGCTCAGGATGACCGTTGCAACGGCATAGTCCTTGAGGTGGGAGATGGAGACATCGACTTTCTTAAAGGGAAATTTTTCTTCGGAGAGAATCTCCAAGACAGGCTTTCCTGATGGCAGATTCTTTATCCCGATTTCTGTCCAATTGATTTTGCGGCCTATTGCCTTAAAAAAAGCCTCTTTCGCCGCAAACCGGGCTGCTAAGTGTTGATATTTGTTCTTCATTTTAGTGCAGTAGGTGATTTCTGTCTCTGTGAAAATTCTTGTTAAAAACCGGGGATTCTTTTCGGCGAGAGATTGAATCCTCTCCACTTCGATGATATCGACACCAATCCCATAAATCATATCATCTAGTATATCTAATGACGCATCTCAATCAAGGATTTTTTAAGGGCGGCGGTGGCTTTTTTCCCGATCTTCCGGGCCAGCTCATCTGAAGAGGCATTTTTTATGTCTTCTATACTTTTATAGGTGCTTTGAAGGAGTAGTTTTCTTTTCTTTCCGACACCTGGGATGTCATCCAGCAGGGAGGAGAAACTCCTTTTTTCCCTTTTTTTCCTGTGATAGGTGATGGCAAACCTGTGGGCTTCGTCTCTTACTCTCTGCAAAAGCTGGAGTCCAGGGGAGGTTTTGGCCAGTTTGAGTCCATTTTTATGAAGAGGAGAAAAGATGACCTCATCTTTTTTGGCTAATGCAACAATGGGGATATCTTCAAAGTCGAGTTTCTTAAGTGTTTGAATGGCAGAATTTAGCTGTCCTTTCCCCCCATCGACCAGGATAAGATCGGGAATCAGCTCCTCCCCAGCTCGGATTTTGATATACCTCCTGTACAAAACCTCTCTCAAACTTGAAACATCGTCAGAACCCCGGACAGTTTTGATTTTGAATTTCCGGTAGTCATCTTTTAAAGGCTCTCCATTCTCAAAAACGATCAAAGATCCCACAGACTCTTCGCCCCCTGTATTTGAGATGTCATACCCTTCAATCCGCTTGGGCAAATTGTCCAGCTTGAGCTGATATTGCAGCTCCATTAATGGTTTCAATTCTGTTGATTTATTGCGAATCAGGTTGGCTGCGTTTTTATTGACCAGTTCTATTAATCTCTTTTTCTTACCTCTCTGGGGAAACTGTAAGGTCATCTTTCCCTGTTTCATCCGTATAAGCTTATCTAAAAGCTTTTTTTGACCTTTGGGAGAGAATGGGAGGAGGGTGATATCCGGGAAATCCAGCCGTATCTTATAGAATTTTAAAACCAAATCGGCCAGGAGTTTTTCATTTGGGATATTTTGTTCGGCCGACATAAGAAGATTTTCCGATTCGATGACTTTTCCCTTTCTCATCATGAAGACATAAAGGGCCGCTTCTGTTTTTATTCTGGCATAACCAAAAATATCTTCATTCATTTCACGGGTGGAAATGAGTTTTGGTTTTTCCTTGAGCTGTTCGAGCGCAAAAAGAAAATCTCGCCAAAGAGCAGCCTGTTCGAACGCCTGTTTTTCCGATGCTTGTCTCATTCTTTTCTCAAGAATCTTTGAGAGTCTTTCCACTCCGCCTTCAAGAAAAAGTAGGGCATTGTTCACATTCTCCCTATAATCGCTTTCCGAGATGAATCCTACGCATGGCGCAAAGCAGAGTCCGATGTCAAATTCAAGACAGGGCCTTTTTCGTTTCCCGGGAATGGCCTCCTTACAAGTGCGGATTCCAAAGTATTTGGCTAAAAGATGGATTGTTTTTCTGGCTTGGTGCACTGGGCTGAAAGGGCCAAAATATTTTGCCCCATCCTTTTTCACTCGCCTTGTCAGTTCTATTCCCGGATATTTAAGTTGAAGAGTTAATTTAAGAAAAGGAAAGCTTTTGTCATCCTTGAGATTTATGTTGAATTTCGGCTTTGATTGACGGATAAAGTTATTTTCCAGAAATACCGCTTCTCTCTCAGAGTCAGTCAGAATAAAATCGAAGTCTCTCGTTTCAGAAATGATGTTTTCAACTTTGGGATCGGATGTGGGGAGAAAATATGATTTGACCCTATCCCTCAAAAATCGGGCTTTTCCGATATAGATAACCTTATTATTTTTATCTTTAAAAAAATAGATGCCTGGTTTTTTAGGCAGACTCTCAGCTCTAGATTTTAAGATCTTGAGGCTAAATTCAGCTGACAATATCCAGTTCCCCTCTTTTCAATTTTTTGAGCTCATCTCTGAATTTTGCGGCTTTTTCGAATTCCAGATTCTTTGCGGATTCATTCATCAGCTTTTCCAGTTCCTCCATTTTCCTCATCCTCTTCTCAGGAGACAGATAGATGTCTTTATCTTCAGAAATCCTTGAATAATCAAAGTAATCTCTTTCATAGACGCTCGTCAGACCATCATCGATCCTTTTTTTGATGGATTGTGGAGTGATGTTGTGTGATTTATTGTATTCTTTTTGAATTTTTCTTCTGCGTTCAGTTTCATTTATGGCCCGTTTCATCGACTTAGTTATAGTGTCGGCATAGAGGATAGCCTTTCCGGAAATATGGCGTGCGGCCCGGCCAAAAGTTTGTATAAGGGAAGTCGAAGATCGTAAAAATCCTTCTTTATCTGCGTCCAGAATTGCGACAAGGGAGACTTCGGGAAGATCCAGTCCTTCCCTTAACAAGTTGATTCCGATGAGTGCGTCGAATGTTCCTTTTCTTAAGTCTCTCAATATTTTGACGCGGTCGAGCGTGTCTATATCGGAATGGAGATACCGTGTGCGCAGGCCCAATTCATGGTAATGCCGGGTCAAATTCTCCGCCATCTTTTTGGTGAGAGTCGTGATCAGTGTCCTCTCATTTCTTTCGGCCCGGGTCTTGATTTCAGCCATAAGGTCATCCACCTGGCCTTTTACCGGACGGACCTCAATCACAGGATCGATGAGTCCTGTGGGCCTGATGATCTGATCGATCTTTTTAAAATGAGTTTTTTCCAGCTCGTAGGGACCGGGTGTAGCAGAGATATACTGAACTTGATGGGTTCGCTCCTCAAATTCTTCGAAATTTAAAGGCCGGTTATCGAGTGCTGAGGGAAGGCGAAAACCGTGTTCAACGAGGGTTTGTTTACGGGATCTGTCTCCATGATACATCCCCCTGATCTGAGGAATTGCCACATGCGATTCGTCGATGATGACGAAAAAATCCTTTGGAAAATAGTCGAGAAGAGTGTAAGGGGCCTCGCCTGGATTTCTTTGGCTGAGATAGAGAGAGTAATTTTCTATCCCGGGACACCAGCCAAATTCTTGTAGCATTTCCAAGTCATAGAGTGTCCGTTCTTCAATCCTGTTGGATTCAATTGTTCGTCCCAAATCTTTAAAAAAAGAAATTCTCTTTTCGAGTTCTTTTTCGACACCAATGATTGTGCTGTCCAGAATATCTTGAGGAGTTGAAAAAAAAGTTCTGGGATAGATGAGTACGGATGTGAACGAGTCTTTTACTTGTCCCAATAGAGGATCTATGGAGGAAATATTGGAGATTTTATTGTCTTCCAGTTCAATCCTGTACGCGAATTCTTCATAGGAAAGGAAGAGCTCGATGATATCCCCCCGGACGCGGAATGTTCCTCTCTTGAAATCTGTATCTACCCGTTCATATTGGATTTCGACAAGCTTATTTATGATTTCTTTTCGTGTGGTGTCCTGGCCCTTCTGAAGAGGAAAGCTCATAGACAGGTAAGTTTGAGGTGAACCGATTCCATAGATACATGAGACCGAGGCCACGATAATGACATCCCGTCTCTGGAAGAGAGAAGTTGTGGCACTCAGCCGCATCCGGTCAATCTCGTCGTTGATCGTGACTTCTTTGGCGATGTAAGTGCTGGAAGAGGGGATGAAGGCTTCGGGTTGGTAGTAGTCGTAGTAACTGACGAAGTATTCCACGGAATTCTCAGGAAAATACCGGCGAAATTCCTGGTAAAGTTGTGCGGCAAGAGTTTTATTGTGTGATATCACGAGAACCGGCCTATTGGTGTTGGCTATGACGTTGGCCATGGTGAAGGTCTTTCCGGAACCCGTCACACCCATAAGGACCTGGTGTTTTTTTTCCTTCTCTATACCCTCACTCAGCTGATGGATGGCATGGATCTGATCACCCTCGGGGGCGTAGTCTGAATACAGCTTAAATTCTTTCATCCCACCTATTATAGCAAAAACAAGGTTAGGGAGATGTGAGTTTGTGGGTGTTTATTTTAACACTGCCTTTGAACTGTGCGCCGTCATCGATGGAGATCCGGGAGGCAAAGATGTCTCCATTCATGTGACCATCTTTTTCTATGTGGACCTTCTCCGCTGCAAATACATTTCCTTCGACCTGTCCTCTGATTTGCACATTTTTGGCATGGATTTCAGCCTTGACAGTGGCATCGTGTTCTATGAAAACATCATTTTGATCCAGGCTGATTTTTCCTTGAAACCGGCCTTCTATGCTGATGTTTTCCTGTCCGGATATCTCGCCAACTATATCGAGAGTCTTCCCAATTTTTGCATATTTTTCAGGAGGGAATCTTTCTGATTCCCTTTGTTCCTCATGATTGTTTTGTCCGGACATAAGTCTTCAACTTCCAGTTTTCTTCTGGGTAGATTGGATTATATTTACCGCATCTCTTGTTGTCAACAAGGCTGTCAAGATAAACAGGAGGAATCTTCAATCCCCCCCTACATGAATTATTCATAAAAAATTCATTTTCCTTCAATGTCCAGTATATGAACATACATAAATAAATCTGTGTAACATCAATAAATACAGTAAGATGAATGATTATATTCATTTAATATGCTCATTAAGTGTACATACCTGGAGGCTCTCAATAAAGATTGAGGCAAATATCTCGATTTCATCTGATTAAAAGATGACGGTTTGCCTGCGATGTTCATTTATTCCAACTGATTGTACATTTTTCAGTGTCTTAATCCTGTTGGTTCCAGGTTCTCCGATGATCACTGTGTACACACCTTTTTTAAAGACTTTTGGCC
>Ga0114920_10000767_pt1 | contig 14192 bp, 16 predicted proteins | sample ChitaG_FD_88683 | JGI IMG/M metagenome (GOLD analysis project Ga0114920, IMG submission 88683) | Deep subsurface microbial communities from South Pacific Ocean to uncover new lineages of life (NeLLi) - Chile_00310 metaG | ecosystem: Environmental > Aquatic > Marine > Oceanic > Sediment ... | reverse complement strand
TCCCATGATTGCCATTCCCCGATAGGTCAAATAGTTTATCTCCTGTGCCCTCATTAAGAATAAAATCTAGCACGCGGCCTCGAGCCAGAGGATCACTAAGATTTACTACTGATCCGAGCGGTGGCTTCTGATGATGCACTTCCATCGGCTAAACCTCCAGGTGACTTTGAATATGATCCACAGCGTTCGCTAAGGCCGGGCTATTAAGCAATTGCCGGCCTTTTTTGTAGTCGTCTATGGCCAGTTGCATCTTCTCAAGCAACGCGTCTCGTGATGATGATACGGGATTGTTAGGATTGTGGTTCTGTGAGAAGCTCAGGTTTAGTACCTCCTCGTTATTCTCAGTTAAAATTAGCTTCAGAGTAACTACAATTCTATCTTTGCGATCATAATGGGCTGCTACTACGCTTATCTGCGGCTGATCCAGTGCCATCCTCTTATCATCTCCTCAACTTATATATTTCAACCCGGCATACTTAGCCGAGATCGTTATTTCACCCGCTGTCGATGTACCGTTATATACGCCAATCTCCAGCCAGGGTATCTCGTTAAACTCCAGAGTTATCAGTTCAGTCTCCCCTGCGTCGTAGGTTATCTCACATGATCCCGCGGCGAGTATGGTATCTTTGGTGGTACCGCTATCCGTTGATTTCCTGATCCGAATTTCTGCATCGCCATCAATCGATGCAGCGAAGGCTATAGATATTTGTACCACTACTTTCTTATATCCATTCGCAGCGAGATCTATAGATCCCTTGCCTTCGACTCCCTTGGCTGGCGAAGCATCATCGAAAGTAATATCCTGGTCCTCTGTCCATAAAATCGTTTGTATATTCTCGGTGGCTTCTATAATCTTCTTCGTATCATTCGAAAATATATCTGAAACATCCACTGCCATATTATCGCCTTTCTTCCTTTATAAGCCTATGGAGATCATCCAACTTGCGCTCTAGCGTTCTCGTCCGTTCATCTACGAGCTTATTGAGGGAGTCTATTTTCTCTGTTAATACGCCCTCTTGTATCTCCAGGTCTCCTATTCGCTTATCCTGTGAGCCCAGTTCTCGAAACGCGTATGCCAGTATCGCCCCTAGCAGGATTATCACTATTGAAATTGTAATACCCAACATCAATTTATTTAAGATCCCTGATTCGCCTGGATCCGGTGGTTCAAGAACCGGGTTATTTGGAATCTTCAATGACATCGCTTTTTCGTTATTCCAATCTGTAGGGCGTATTGCAATATGCCCTTACTCAAGAAATAATAAAGGCGGCGGCCCCCCTAATAGCTTAGACCACCGCCTCTACTTCCCAATCTATCACTATTCTATCATCCCCGGAAGTGGCGGGGGGCTGGCTCTCTTTTGTATCCCTTCCACTATCTCGGGGCCGCTTTTCTTTTTTTCCGTGACACTCAGCTCCGTCTCCTCCATGAACTTATCCCAGAGGCTGATAGCATCCCGCGGGAGCGTATTCTGACTATTTAGTTTCTCAAGCTGTGCTTTAATGATGCTATAGATACCAGGGCCGATTTCAAACTCACGACGGCAGTCCATGGCCGCCTCGGTATCCCATTTAGTCAGGCCCCCGGGAAGATCTTCAAATTTCAACTGTGTCTTCTCGGCATCAGTGAAACCTACGTCATTTATGACGTTCTGTATCAGCTTGTTGTCGGTAATATTTCCTTCCTTGGGCAGAATCCCAAGTAAAATCAAACGCTCGATCACCGTCAAAATCATAGTAGCCATTTAAACAATCTCCTTCGCCAGGGTTGAAGGGTTAGGGGAGCGGGGCTCGACAAGTCAAATCGATTAGAGGACAGGTTGTTTTCTGCCCCGCTCCGTTCAGGCAATCGAGGCCCCTAGCAAATCCCGCTAGTTGGGATTGGCCTGATCGCCTGAGGTTGTTGCTCCGATGTTCCTCACAAATGCACAAACCTGCTTCGATTGCAGCTACGCAACTGCATAGAGATCAACTGCTCAGTTGCATAATGATCGGTTTTTTGATCTCTATGCAACTGAGCAGTTGAGGTTACAAATCCCCATATCGTAAATTCAATAAGCATAGTCGTTTACAGCATCGCCGCCATCTTTTATTAAACCATATTCTCGCCCATACGTCCAAAATTCTGATGCTCGAGGTTGTATTCGCTATTTCCTCACGTCCAGCCATCCCGGATCAATATAGTAAATGTTGTGATTAAGCATTAACCCGCCGTGTTCGTATTCGATAAATCCTGCTTTAGCCAGTTGCTTTATACCTCTTGAGATAGTTCGGAATACCATTCCGCTATCTCGTAGGATTTCTCTATATGAATAGGCGAAGGATGCGTCTTTCCCTTTTCTTCTTACAGCCAGATAAATAAACAATAGACGACTATTTGGCCGCAATTCTCGAAATTGCTTTGATAGCAGTGTAGTCTCTGGAATAAGAGCAAAGTGTCTATTTCTCTCCACTCTTGACCTCCCCAAGATAAGCAGGTCTTCCGGAAGATGATCTTGGGGGCTCATCCTCCGGTGACCTACTCCGCGCTCCATTTCTGGAGCAGGTAGTTAAGATTCAGCAGAAACGTCAGGAGCTACCCGACATTTTTAGTATACTACAAATTCCTCCTTTTTTCAATTAAAAGTCAGCAAAACCAGCAAGCCATCTAAGATTGTCCTACGCGTTCGGATGAAGCGTAATGTATCTATCTAAGTCACCAATTTTGACTCTGATCGCATAGTCTGACGTATTCCCCGAATAATTCTGGTTCATTATACAGCCTAATTCGGTAGAGTCTGAAAAATCTACAAAGTACCAAGCGGCATTGTTACCTTCAAGTCCGAGTACAGCCGAATTCGATTGGATAGTGCCATGGTTGCGGCATCGGATAAAGAGGTTTCGAGTGAGCGGAGCATTTGTCGTGACCATCCCAAGATCGAGACAATGTAAGCTTGAGACGGTGGTACCTTGATCTCCGATGTATACGCTTATGCCGAACACATTACCGTGTGTGTGGTTGTCAGTATTAGTAGCAAAGCTAACGTCCACCCCAAGGAATGACGCCGTGTCCTCTTCGAGTGAGATTTCCGCAGCAAAAACGCGGGTACCGGCCGATGCTGATTGGGCTGCCGATATGGTATAGTTTACAACTACGCCCCGGCAACGCCCGGCAGCGATTCCTGATGCGTCATCTACCGTTAGCTCGATTACTTCGGTTGCGGAATCCAGAGTTGTTGTAGCAACGAAGCAAACCGATGTCTGGTTTGTTAGGCTGATAGCAGCTGTACTCGCCACGCCACTGATCGAGATGCCGGTAGTTGATGTACCAGCTACGTTGATGCCGGTAGTACAGTTACCTAAATACATGCCAACATCTGCTTGATCATTCGCGATGTAGAAACCATAGTCCCAGTTATAGGACGTATTGGCGGTTTCTACGATGAAGGCGTAACTGGTAGAGATCGTTCCGCTGTTATTCATCGAAGCGCGGAAACCCTTTAGCGTGGTTATAGTTCCGCCGGCTCCCACATCCACCTGTGCCTCTACCATGTGGGCGGTTGTGATCGTGCCCTTCTTGGCGTCTACGTTGGCTATTACCGCCCTGGCCTGTGCCAGTGTCCCGGTATCGCTATCAGAGTTCAGACCGGCCTTGATTTCCGCGCCGTCTGTTCCGCCAGTAATCGTTCCGGTGCCAGTCGCCCTCGATCTTATTTGCATACCCTGAGCGCTGTGTCCTGCAGTCACTCCTGACGTCAAATGCTGGACATAGATCAGCCGACCTGGATCTTCATCCTCAGTCGTCCTCTGAATGAAACATTTGTCTTCTGAGTAATCCCACCAGAAAAAACTGGTAGCTCCCTCAGAGCCAAATGCCTTCACGTCATTTAACATACCTCCGCCGTCGTCGATATTGAACGCATTATCCAACAACCTGTTAGTTGGCTGGTGTACGTTCCTATCCAGCGCAGCGAGGTCTATCGTTGTCGTGCCCATTTATTAAGTCGCCTCCCTGAGTCGTGTTATCAGTTCCTTTGCTTTTGACCCTACTCTCCAGAGACCCTGTTTAGCGGCAGTCCTTCTCAATTCACCCCAACTCATTCTTTCGTAATTGGGAGTGTTTACCTCATTCCCCTGACTGACTGCTCCTCCTTTGACCTCCTTGACTGAGATCATCAAGAACTTACCGGCATGCTCAGCGAGTTTCCTGTCTTCAGTGTAAACACCAGAGTCAGGTAAGAGATCAAGGGGTTTTCCGCCCTCCCAGGGTATCCTTCGAGTCGCGCCAAAGTTCCAGATTTCCCACATAGTTACTTTTTCCTTTTATGCGATCTTGAGTCTTTTTAGCAATACTGCCTCGTTCACGTTTTGAATTGCGGGATCCACTGCCAGATCATAGTAGAAATAGTTAGCCTGATCTGCTGCCTCCCGTGCAGTTTCTAGGGTCAGCTTCTTCTGCATTCCGATCACGAAGTTGTCCCACCGTGTCAATATGCAATCGGTCAGATCACCTGGTGTCGATGTGTCCAGCTTTTCGTGCTGGACATCGCCAGATGCTATGATCATTTCGGTAGGCATCTGCGGAACCGAGACGATGGGGATCGTTCCGTATTGCAATGCTGACTTGCCCTGGATGGCCTGATCCCCCAGGATAGTCGCCCGTTTGCTGAGGCCCTTTACGTATCTACTGGCTATCTGATCGTTACAGAAGAACCGGAATCGTGACAGGCCCTCCTTGCCCTGCTTGTACTTACTGGGCATTTGTTCGATCATTAAATCGAACTTATATTCCTGATCGTAGGGCGCGTTGGCATCTCGCTCTACTATGCCCTGTGATGTGGTGAGATCAAAGCTCTCGGCAATAGCGGAAACTATGTTAGAAGCGTCCAGGACGATAGTGGAACCTGTCACATCGTTTTCGTAACTCTCGCCCGATTGAGAGTGATCCAAACGGTATCTCCAGCCTGCCACAACTGATCTCGCGTCTGTGCTAGCGAATCCTGAGAGACTCTGATCGTCTCCGATAATGTATAACTCCTCTAGCTCAGTGGCTAACTGCTTTGCTGTCATACTCATGATCTGTGACTTGAATTCTGCTGCTGTGCCCACATTCAAGTCCTCCAGGTCGCTATCGAAAATCACCACGCAGCATCTCAGCCGCTTCGCCGATAACTCGATCAGATCATGCTCGTACGCGCTCTTGTAATCGCTTTGAGTGAATGTGGACTTGGGATGGAGTATCCGCGTCGTTCCGAAACCCAACGCCCTGACGTTTTTAGTTTCGGAATCCATCTTCACCAGCCGGGCATTGCCCTTCAAGACCGATTCGTCCCATACCATTTCGATAAACCTGTCAGCCTCCTGAGCTGATAGGGTGATCGTTGGCAGGGCTATCATCTTCTGAATCAGCTCTATTTTCTTAGTCTGACTCAGAAAGTCCCTGTTCGTATAACGCATTATCTATTCACCTCATTTCTGGATACTGGATTCTGGATACCAGAATCGAGAATCTAATATCAAGAATTATTCTCCTATATCTAAACTCGGCCAGGGATCCCCCTCATCATCCTTCTTGAGATCCTCTTTATCATCTTTCTTCTCTCCATCGATTTCGATGCCTTTTTTAAGTCCCCTGGCTTTCTCCACGCGTTCAAGCCGCTCGCCGATCTCTTCCAGTTTTTTCATGAGATTGCTTTCAGTGGAGGCCCCTTTGTCCTCTTCACCATCGCCCTCTTTATCATCGCCGTTACCTTCCTCTTTTCCCTCTTCTTTCGTCAGCAGGGTATGGAGAGACTTCAGCAATTCCGTCGTATCGATCTCTTGATCCTCCATCTCCTGCTCTTTCTTGAAATCTTCTGGCAGGAGCGACTGGAGTCTCTTTATAGCCGCCCAGATCTCACCACTCACGAATTTGGAGATCCGCTTGCCTGCCTTTTCGACGTCTTCTTCCTCATCCTCGCTCTTCTTATATGGTTTGGGGTAAGGATATTTCCCTGAAGCGAACTTAGCCAGAGCATCCACCGCGCTTTTCAATTCAGAAGGCAAATGCTCTTTCCATTTATTGAGCATCCTGAATGCGCCCTTGATAGCATTAAGAGCCTCGGTGGGCATCTTCTTTGCCTTTGCTATGTGCTCGGCATCCATTTCTTCGTCCAGAAGGTCCCTATACTCTTTCTCCAGTTCAATCCCCTCAAGCTCCTCCTTCTCAAAGGACTCGAGGACGGCTTCTATGTGCTTGTCCTTTGGCATCTGTATTCCCTCCGATTTCTTCGCGGCACACTGCATAATTGTTCCGCATTTGGGGCACTTTTTCCGACCCGGCACTCGATGACCGGAATAGTCTAACTTGTATCCGCATTCTGGGCATACAAGTTCACCGCTTTTTTCTAAGCTTTTGAAGAACAAAAACAGCTTGCGAGAGGCCGGATTCTTGACGAAGGAAACCTCTGAGACTTTTATGTTTTTGAGTTTCCTTCCCTTTTGAAGTTCCAACATTTTTCTTCCCCTGGCGGCCAAAAAAATAACGGCTGCCAAAAACCTGATTAACAAGTAATCTAATCAAGCTCAGCATCCGCTAATTATTAACGAATCTGACTTCTAAGACTTACTTTTTTTCTATGTAAGGAAATAGAGAACTGGAGCAAGCACTGGTGGTCGGCCTCCCTTGCTCCAGCTCACTTCTCCAAAATCTACGCGTTTAAAGAGCTTGCCGACTTACTTTAGCATTGCGATTTTAGAGAAGCTAACTTCTAAGACTTACTTTGGTGGTGGGCAGGCACGAAGTTCCGGTCTAAGTGGGGGTGCCACTTACCGGAACTTCATCCTACCCTGCTCTCTATATATCGGACGGCGAGCCGTGATTGACACAACCGCGAAAATGGAGAGGCGGCATTTCAAATTCACCGCTTCGTATTATATGCCTGCAACTTACAAGTAAGTCCGTCGTCCTGTGGCATTTTTTATAATTGCCGATTCATTTTTTCCAACGTAGCAGATTAGGTTCCGGGTTGCGTGGCATTATTTGTTCGCTCCGGAACCTATCTGCTATGAATAGAGCCACCTCGCATTCCTAATTTATCACATTCCTAATCGAATGTCAAGGAGTAATTATTTTCTGTTGTCAGACCGCGCTCGGCCCGCCATGGAATAACCTGCAATCTCCCCTGATTTAATAGCCATCCAGATCGGCTTATCAAGAATTCTTGTAGTTAAGATCCAGGATCCCTTCCTCACGAGATCCCCATTTGCACCTCTGAAATCTACAGGGGCTAAATAACTCTCCAACACATTTACGTTGATGGGTTTGCCTTCGTGAAACGCCTTGAATTTCTGGCCCTTCTCCATGAAGTCGAAGGCTGCTTTCCTGATCTCCTCTACTGTTGCCTCATCTCCCTGAGCGTCTGTAGTATCCGGTTCGTAAACTACACCGCATACGATCTGCTCATCTTTTTTCTTTTCAAAGATATGAACTTCTTTATAGAATTCATCTGCGAATTCTGCGATGATTTTATCTTTGATATTGGGAGTTCGATTGTCCATGAACTTTCTTGACGCGGTTTCATTGTTGATTATTTTGATGGAGATAATCTGGTCGGAATCGTGATCCTGTATAAACTCATTGTTATGTTGAGAACAATACCATACATGCGAAGGCCCCTCTTGTCGCCAGAGAAGTTCGAAATCAGGCTCTTTGTTGCAATCGGCCATACACCGATCCAGAGACGGAGATTTATAAAATTCACCAGCAAATTCAGGCTCATTAATTTCCCTGATCTCCATTTTCTTTCGGGGAACTAATACCAGATCGTAGAGGGGCTGGAATTTCCAATCAGGACCGTGGGGTTCACTGTGCCAGTGAGTGGATACTAGCCCGGTACGTTCTTCTAGAATCCTATCAAGTTTCAATCGTAAATCGGGGCCTAGGACCACTTTGAAATTATGATCGCCGTCATCTTCAGCTCGAACTATTACGTCAAGATCGCCCGGCTTCCGATTCTTCAAATCATAGTAGAAGGAACCAGCAGCAGAGATGAATGAATCGATCCATACGTATGAAGGAATATCCTCTATCAGTTCTGCTTTGCTGAATTCCGATTCGCCGGTTTCTGTGAGTTTTTTAAGTTCTGGTAAGTTCATAACTATTCCTCAAAGAAGCTTCGATAACCACAGGCCTCCCCCAATCTTGTATCATAATTATTTGGGTTCAGACTGTTTTTCTCATACCAGGGAAAATCCTTACAGCAATCAGGTTTATAATTCTGGATTCTGCATTTATGAGTTTTGTGATCATATTCATCACAATCGTAAAGGAAAAATGTTCCCTCTTGATATTCTGCTACTTTAATAAGTCTCCAATGTTTATTTAACCAGCCGAGTGGAGCATTTATTGCCTCTACTTTTGATACGTCATCCCGGAGATAAATGGGATTACAGCAATTCCCACATTGTAGGCACAGATCCAACTTAAGCTCTTTACAACCAAGGATCCTGAAGATCTCAATATTTCTGCCTTATCTCTTTTTTTTACTGTGCAACAATCCGCGCCGGTTTGCCAGGGACACTTATTAGAATTACCCTATTTAATTCTGACCAGGGGCCGATAAGGTCTCCTATTCGGATTCGACACCGGAAATCGTAAGTGAACGTGCCTATCGGCACAGCTCGGAGATCGATTATCGCGATGATTTTCCTAACTATTAGTTCAGGCGTCTTAGCTTCCCATCGGTGAAATCCCGGAGTTGCATAAATAGCGTGTTCGCCTACTATTCCTTCCTCTAGGGTGACATTCTCAATAATCGGCTCTTCCCATATATCGCTATTTTGCCAGCGGATTTGTACGTCCTCGGAAGTACATTCCATCTCTTGCGCTGAGATATTAAAAGTTGCTAAAGAAAGGAATACTACGGCGATAATTTGATACTTCATAGCTTTTTTTTCACTCCTTTTTTTTCCGGGTTTATTCTTTTTCTCTCTCTGCATTTTTTGAGCAACTGCCTTAATTTTATTCCCACCGCATTTTGCGTCTTTCCCAACTGTAGGCCTAATTCCTTCTGAGAATTCCCATCGATGTAGTATTTTCTAAGTAAATCTGCATCCCCTTCAGAAAGCAATGAGAGAATTAAATCAGTATCAATCCTAGTCAAAAGGTAATCCAAATCAAATGTAGATCTCTGTTCGCTTCTGCAGGATAGGCAGAAATATCGTTCCAATCTTCGTTCGCGTCCTCCTTTGTTCCCCTCTCGTCCTATTCTGTTTCTGATCATATCGTGAATCTTATTCTTTGCTATGGCAAATGCCCAGGTCTCTAAATTCGACTCATCTCTAAATTGGTCTAGATTAAGCCAGACAGCTAACAGAGTTTCCTGAGCCAAATCCTCAGCATCCTCCAGGCTAACAGTTCGCTGGCGAATGAAATTAAGTAAGCGGGACTGTATTTCGATCAGGCATTCTGCTCTCTCAATTGATCCAACGTCTACCATGATTTTCGCACCGCTTCTATTAGCCAACCAAAGAGAACCTTGGCGCCAATACACACCAGAATTGTGAATATTATTTTGAACGCGATCATCGTGGTTTTATTGCTCACTTCCAAATGCTCTTTCTCCGGCTTGCTCCATTTCCTCGATGAATTTATTGGTGTCTTCTCTCGAATGAAATTCCCAATATCCAGATACCACTACTGGAACGGCGACGGCATTAATGACGCCAATGGGCGGCCGGCGTGGACGCGGTGGCACAGGATTCAAAAGTGGAACCGTATCTCCTTTTTTGCCATGTATTTCGTAGGGATAGGGAGATTCCGCCTATCCCTCTGCCATCGACTCCCTTAAATCTCTACTTGCTACCGTGATGCTATTTCGCTTCTTTTTTGCCATTATTTAATAGTCGTCCTTTTTTTTTATGAGTTTGCTTACAGGTATAATCGGCAATCCTCTCTATTATGTTTGCTAGAGCCGCAATATTCGCATTTACTCTGGCTCTTTTTTACCATACCTATATCTCTCCCTTCCAAATGCTTTTACTTCGCCGGCCTCCACGGGGAAGTAATATCCCGAGTCAGCGTGAAGGATACTGTCAGCAGGCCGGGAATTCTCGATAGCTTTCCAGGTCTGCCATCGGGCGTCGCCCTCTTCAGGTTTCAAACATTTCCAGACGAATCTACCATCAAAGAACTTTTGATTCAGCTCAGGTAACTGTGAATCGGGATAGTAGAAGTATTCATGCCAATCCTTACGCTGACTTCCGCTCTTGACTGTGCCAGACCACACTAAACCCATCCAAGCTGCTGTGAGCGGTGTGGCCCCCACGGTTCCCGGGGGTATGATATAACTCCGGTTTACTATCTGAATATCCGCGAGTTGCTTTGCCATCTCCGGTGTGAGGATCAGTTCTTTACCATCCTCAGCTTTCTTCAGTTTTTCTTGTGGCTCTTCTGCGGAAGGTTTTACCACTGAGAGCGCATGCTGAACTGCCATCTTCCCCGTTGTTATTTCACGTCTTTCGCCTTTGAGATAACGGAGATATGAGGGAATATCGGATTCTAGAATCACCCATTGGATCAACTTCGCCAGACCGAGATCCATTCGCATATCAATGTGGATCGAGTGTCCCTCCAGAAGCTTCGCAAGCGAGATCTCTTTCTTCTCGTAGGCCTCTACGTCCCCCAGTTCCAAGCCCCGGATGTGTGTTTGGGCCCAGGCAGTCCCCTCGCGAAAATCAGTATAAAACCCCGCCGGCAGGGGTTCCCTTTCTTTAGCATACTTCTCATAGATCTCTTTTGATATTTTACCGGCTTTGATGCTTTCCCGGATATCAGATTTTAGCTCCCCGCCATCGTTGACATCGGAATCACCTTTGGCCACTGTTGGAATGGGGAGGTAAGAAAGTTCACTATCAACTGGCCTCCATGCAACTTTTAACCCTCCCCAGTTTCCAGAGGAAGCAGCCAGGATCCCCGTAAGCTGCTCCTCGGAGAATTCAGCAAGCGTGGCTAGAATTTCCTCCTTCTTTATCCTCTCACGTTTCGGTGTCAGTTCTGATAATCGTTCTAATACAGCCATTCCATCGGGTGATGACTTCTCCGGAACAGGAGCCTTTACACGCGCGATATACGTTTTGTAGAATGGATATTCTGGCGAATCCGTCTCGAATCTGTTGACATCCTCTGCTGAGATGCGAAGTATTGAGCCAACAGCTATTTTCTGTTTGCTGTTATTTGACCACCCTGTGCGATTATAGAACTTGCCTTTGAACTCCACAGCAGCCTTGCTGTCTTTTTTGCGAATAGCATCAGCCCATTCTTTTGATATTGGTCCCACGCTCAATTCGTACGAGAATACTCCGGGGCTATCTTTTACAGGTTTCTTTCCTATCACTAGACAATCCACCTCGTACTCCATTTTGTACTTGGCCCATGTTTTGCCGGAATAAGGCGCATCTAACAGCTTAATCATTGCACCCTCTGAGATATTCCGGGGTCTGGCCTTTGTGACTACGACCAATGCATTCTGGCTTATTGGTAACCTCGTGATGAATGAGAGCCCCGGCTTTAATCCGATCATACTGCGAACAAAATGAATGTGCTCAGAATCCTTGAATCGATTCAATTCCTCCTTGCGTTCCTTTAAGGGCCATGACTTTGTGGATTTTCCATCTTGTTCAACTACGTCGAATACATAGATATGCGCCCGCTTGCTTGGTTCTACGGGGTCGAATTTCCCATTTATCAGAGCATTGATCGCTGTCCTGTGAAGCACTTCATCATTTTTTTGATTCATCATAATAATTTCTGAGTCCAGCGCGAAGTTGTCCTGCTTCATGGATTCCAGTTCCCGGACCTGGTGTGGTAATCGTTTTGTTTTATTGGGCGTCGCTGTTTCCTCGGGATCAGTGAATATGGTTATCTCGCCGTTCCGCTTAGTTATCTTTGCTCTCAGGCCGTCAAACTTCACTTCCACAACCACGCCTTTTCCTGCTTCCTTAAAGCCCGGAGTATTATCTAAATCTTCCACTTCAAAGATTCTGTATGATGGCTTTGCCAGACCCCAGACGAGGGCCTTTTTGAACTCTACGTTTAGCATGAAGGTCTGAGTTCCACGTGGAACGATCACAGGTCGGGGTTTGTCGTATCGCGTGACTATTTCAAATGCGTAGGCATAGAGTTGCTTCTTACCAGGCCACCACTTCTGCCGTTCTACTTCACTTATCAGGTGCCCCTTAGCTAGATCGAAGAATTTGTCAAGATCAATCTCCGTAGGCGTTTTGAGTTTAATGACACCGTAGGCTAAATCACCAGATACAAGTATTAGTGGCTTCAGTGTCATATCTGGAAAGCGCCTGGCCTTGATAATGAGCTTCTTTTTCCCCTCCCAAATCCAGCGGCCATGTGGCTCAACCAGATAAATCCCCGGATTCTTCTCTCTTAATTTCAGTATCTTCTGCCAGCTTTCGGAAGTAAAAGAAACTGGTAGCTTTCTTGCTAACATTTCATCTGACAAAAGCGATAACTTCTCTCCTAATAATTCCCAGTTTACATCTACAAATTGCTCATTCTTTTCTACTTTTTCGTACCTCTCGATCAACTGGCAGGCCCGGAGATGGAGCCTGTGCAATTCGACGCGTGAGGCGCGGAAGAGATTTTCTGGTGTTAGTTCCTCAATCAGCATTTTTCTTCTTCTTTATGCATGGGTATCGTTTCGATTATTTTCGCGTCTCCGGATAATAATGCTGTGAATTCTCTCATGATGTAACACAGCATTTCTGTGAACTCGAGACTCGTCTGGAGCTTTCCCTTTATCTCTAACACATCTATTCGCGCAAGTATTTCAGCTTTGTCTATCCTCTCATTGTCCTCATTCACCTCTTCGTAAGTCGTCGTGAAAATGTCAGGTTTGCAGGGATACATCTCACCTGCCACTCCAAAGATTAAATAATCTCCTGCGTTGCCCCTCATCGTCCCCTCCAGTGTTTCTACTTCAAACTCGTCTACCATCTGTTTCGCACGGATAGCCAGAGGTCTTTTTTTATAAAGATTAAGTTTCCGAACCAGGTCCCTATCACTACAACGCAACTTCCTTTTCTCCATTATGTTAGCTTCCTCCTATTTCTCTCATTTCTTCCTTTCGCTCGCTGAGGTTGAATTTCCTTTTTTCTGGATTCGATGCCTCCATGTAATCAGATTAATCAAATATCAGCTTAAGAAGTTTCTCGCTTATTCTATCTCGTTCTTCTGCTGTCAAGCCTAGCTCATCATACAACAACATGGCTATATTAGCTAAGTAGGTACGCTTGAACTCCTCATCTGATGCGAACGCGTCGCGAATTGTTTTCCGTGAGGCAGCTATTTTGTTCGATGATTTCATTTTTTAGATTTCCTTCCCGGTCCCAGTGCTGGGATCTCCTTCAGATTCGACGACGTAAAGTAACGATCACCCCCGGGATATGGCTTTCCCAAATCGAGCAATGCACGTATTTCATTTGCATTGAGCACACCCCTATCCCGCATAGAAAGATACCGTTCAACCTCAGCATCCCTATCTCTGGTATCGAGATCATTCAACTTGAATTTCCACGTTTTGCAACCCAATCCCTCCAGGATCAACTTCTCGTTGATAATATTTTCCAGATCTTCTTGTCGAGGCTCAATGATACTATTCTTATAAATTTCGGTAAGCTCTTTCGGTTCACCACCGCCGCCCAGCCGTCCAGTTGGAGGGAGCTTACCAATTCGATATGGAGGCATGCTATACACTGACATTACATCGACCTCCCATATCTGGATCAGAATTCTGAAACTTCCTTCGCGCTCCTTTACATTTAGAGGCGTAAGCTTTATTGTCTGTCCTTCTTCAGGCAATTGAAGAACCATTGTTTTATGGCTCTTCTCTGCGCCCTTCATTTCCGTTTCGATGAAATCTGCGATCTTCTTATCAGCGCCCTCTTCCCAATCTCCCAGGAGTTCTATTAGATACTCCGGAATTCCATGGTTGTCCAGGAAGCTTAGGTTATAATCTCGGGTGCCAATCAAACCCCAGATGGCACCTACAGATGGGAGGATCTTGGGACACCGTAGAAATCATTTGCCCAATAGTAACCCTTTTTGTATATGATCTCATGCCCCGCAGCGTCGCCGGTGAAGGTCCCCAGTTCGCCGGTTTTCTCTGATATGGATTTCTCTAATCCAAACTTCCTGAACCAGATCTTTTCATCATTCC
>Ga0114920_10000766_pt1 | contig 14218 bp, 16 predicted proteins | sample ChitaG_FD_88683 | JGI IMG/M metagenome (GOLD analysis project Ga0114920, IMG submission 88683) | Deep subsurface microbial communities from South Pacific Ocean to uncover new lineages of life (NeLLi) - Chile_00310 metaG | ecosystem: Environmental > Aquatic > Marine > Oceanic > Sediment ... | reverse complement strand
GAGGACGGCGGGCAGATGCGCGACTTCATTCACGTCGATGACATCGCCGCAGCCAACCTGGCGGCGATCGAGGCCGAAATCGAGGGGTTCGACGCGTTCAATGTCTGCTCAGGACGGCCGGTGTCGATTCTGGACGTAGCCTCGGCGCTGTCTGGGGCACGTAGCGATCTGGACAACAGAGCACCGGTGGTCACTGGCCAGCACCGCAGCGGCGACGTTCGCCACATCGTCGCCGACCCGGCGAAGGCGGCTGAAATCCTCGGTTTTCGGGCTGCGGTCGACCCGGCTGACGGGCTGCGCGAGTTCGCCACCGCCCCGCTACGGGGGGTCGTGACATCGACTTGACACCCGTCTGGCAATACTGAGCCGATGACCGCAGCCCTGTGCAAACAGTTCGGTATCGACTTCTCGCTCTTCGCCTTCAGCCATTGCCGCGATGTGGTGGCCGCGGCGACCAACGCCGGCGGATTCTGGCTGAGCGGATTCCGCAGGGCTACCGCGATGTCGTCGACCAGTTGCTGCGCGTCCACGGCATCGGACCCGAGCCCGACCGCCGCCTTGGCGGTGCTTAGTTGTCCGGCGATACCGGCCGTGAGCTGCTCGATGTCGCGCTGACCCATCCGATCAAACTGATCGCCAACGCATTGGGTGTACCGCCGAACTACATGATCGAGGCCGGCAAGGAGCGTGGCATCCCGGTGGCCGCCCTGGTTGGCGCCAAAGAGCACGCGGTCAAACAGGTCTCCGCCGGGGTGGACCTGATCGTCGCGCAGGGCGCCGAAGCCGGCGGCCACTGCGGCGAGGTCAGCACGCTGGTTGTGGTGCCCGAAGTATTGGACGCTTTAGCAGCGGTCGGCAGCACCGTCCCCGTACTGACCGCGGGTGGGATCGTCACCGGCCGGCAGATGGCCAGCATGGCCGCCACCTCCCGGGACACCGTTCGCTCGGCAGGCCGCACGGGTAAGCCGTCGCGTCAATTGGTGTCGGACTGGACGAATGCCTGGACACCCAACGCCGGCGGACACCAGCCGTTGCCGTTGCCGCTGCAGTCGATGCTGTGCGAGCCGGTGATCCGCCGGATCGACGTGCTGGCGTCCCAGGGGCACGAGGGAGCCCAGGCGTTGGCAACCTACTTCGTCGGGCAGGGCGTGGGTCTGATGAACAAGGTGAACCCTGCGCGCGAGGTGGTCCGGGAGTTCATTGAGGACTACCTTGCCGCGGCTGAGCGGCTGAATGACTCACTTCCCGGCTGATTTTCGGCCCTGATCGCCCTTGCGGCCGCGTCATCACCAAGGATGCACGCTCGCTTCGGTAACTTCAGTAACTTCAGTCGCTGGCCAGCGGCAGGCGTACCTCGAAGCGCGCACCGGTCGGGAGGTTGTGTGCCGACAGCGTGCCACGGTGAGCCTGAACCAGCCCCGCGGCGATCGCCAACCCAAGGCCCGAGCCGCTCGGCAGCGACGAATCCGCTCGCGGGACACGGCTATTGGATCCGCGGTAGGCGACGTCGAACACCTTCGGCAGGTCTGCCTCGTCGATGCCGACACCGGTGTCGTCGACGCGGGCCCAGGCGCCGTTCTCGTCGGCGCCCAGCGCCAGCTCGACGTTGCCGCCTGCGGGGGTATGCGCAATAGCGTTGGCCACCAGGTTTGACAGCACTCGAGCTAGCGCGCGATCACTGCCGACCACCCGCACAGGTTGTTCGGGAAGGTCGGCTTGCAGCGCTACGCTGGCGCGCTCGGCGGCAATCCGGTGCGCGGCGAGCACGTCGTCGACCACCTCGTCGAGTGCAACCTTGTCAAAACATGGGATCAGCGCACCGGCATTGATCTTCGAGATCTCGAACAGGTCGTCGACCATCTCGGAGAGTCGAACTGATTCGTGCTCGATGTGTTTGGCGTGCACCCGCACCTCGTCCTCGGCGACGACACCGTCGGCGATCGCCTCCGATACCGCGCGGATGCCTGCCAGCGGGGTACGCAGATCATGGCTGACGAAGGCGACCAGGCGTCGACGCGATTGTTCGGCAGCCCGCTCGGAGTCGCGGATCTCGGCTTCCCAGACGGTACGTCGCGCCTGATAGCGGCCCAGCATCACCGCCGCGGGGACCGTCACGATCGAGACGATGACCAGCACGACGGCTGTCTGCTCGAAGGTCCCGGTGACCATGAACCCGCTGGCGCCCAACACCCCGGTGAACGTCGCCAGCACCGGAATCAGCACCAGGACCACCATGCTCACCGCCAACGACCACGACCGCGCCAGCCGAATGACTATGGCGCCTGCCAGGACTACCGGAATAGAGCAGGCCAGCGCCCAACCGACAATCTCCCAGAAGTCAGCCGAGGGCATCCGGGGGCCCTGTCGTTGCGTGCTTGGAGGCCCACATGTAGCCGCGACCCCAAATCGTCTGCACTTGATGTCGCTCGCCAAGTTTGGAGCGCAGCCGCTTGACGTGCACCGTCACTGTGGACAGATCGCCGAAATCCCAATGCCAGACCTGCCGCAGAAGGTCTTCCCTGGTGAACACGGTATCGGTGTGGGTGAGGAAGAACAGCAGCAGATCGAACTCGCGATTGGTGAGGCTAACCGGCTCGTCTGCGATCGTGACGATGTGCGATGCGGTCGACAACGTGAGGTCGCCGGCCTTGATATCGATGGGCAGCACACCGTTGGGTGAGGGGGAGCGGCGTAGTACCGATCGGACCCGCAGGACAAGCTCACGCGGGCTGAACGGCTTAGTCAGGTAGTCATCGGCGCCCGCCTCGAGCCCGGCGATCCGGTCCCCTTCCTCGCCGAGTGCGGTCAGCAGGATCACCGGCAATTTGTAGTCGCCGCCGCGACGTAGGCTGCGACACAATGCAAGTCCGTCTGGTCCGGGCATCATCACGTCCAGGACGGCCGCATCGATGCGCTGGGTGCCGAGCAGCCGCAGCGCCTCAGCCCCATCATGCGCGATCGACACTTCGAGTCCGTCACGCTCCAGATATCGCCGCACCACATCGCGGACGACGCCGTCGTCGTCGGCAATCAATACTCGGGTCACCCTACTGAGGTTAGCCGCATGCTCCTGCAGCCTGGCGTCACTGATTCGTCAGCCCCCTGGCCCTGGCTTCACCAGGGCCGAATCGCCTAACCTGCATTTCTATGCCCACATGCCCGGTGACGGTGGTGTTGCCCTGCCTCGACGAGGCCGACTCGCTGCCCGGGGTCCTGGCGGCCCTACCAGTCGGGTACACGGCTCTGGTGGTCGACAACAACAGCACCGACGGTACGGCCGAAGTGGCGCGCGCTCACGGCGCCGAGGTTGTCACCGAATTCAGACCGGGCTACGGGTCGGCGGTGCACGCAGGTGTAGTGGCGGCCAGGACGCCGATCGTGGCGGTCCTGGATGGTGACGGCTCGCTGGATCCCGGCGAGCTTCCCGCTCTGGTCGACGATGTCGAACGCGGCGCCGACCTGGCGATCGGGCGGCGCCGCGCGGCGCCCGGTCTCAGCTGGCCCTGGCATGCCCGGCTGGGCACCGCGGCGGTGTGTTGGCGGCTGCGCACCCGATATGGCCTGCGGGTCCACGACATCGCGCCGATGCGGGTGGCGCGTCGGGACGCGCTGCTGTCACTCGAGGTGTCCGATCGGCGTTCTGGCTATCCGCTCGAACTGCTCGTGTGCGCCGCACGGGCGGGCTGGGCGGTGGTCGAGCGTGACGTTGTCTACGGGCCCCGTACTGGCGGCAGGTCCAAGGTCAGCGGCTCGGTTCGGGGCAGTGCCACCGCAGCGCTGGATTTCTGGCGGGCGATCGCATGATACCGGTGAGCGTGCTGGTAGTTGCCAAGGCACCGGTGTCCGGCCTGGCTAAGACCCGTCTGGCTGCCGGCGTGGGCGATGACGCGGCCGCCGAGATTGCGGCCGCAGCGCTCTTGGACACCCTTGACGCGGTCGCGGAGGCCTCGGTAACGGCCCGCGTGGTCGCCCTTACCGGAAACCTCGGCGATGCCAAACGCTCGAGTGAGATCCATTCCCGGCTGGCCGATTTCGTCGTTATCTCCCAACGCGGCGAAGACTTCGCCGACCGGCTGGCCAACGCCCATCTGGATGCTGCTTCGGCGACGGGTGGGCTGCCAGTGCTGCAGATCGGCATGGATACCCCGCAGGTGAATCCGGAACTGATCGGTCAGTGCGCGCAGGCTCTCGCCGACAACGACGCTGTGCTCGGCTTGGCTCGTGACGGCGGCTGGTGGGTACTGGGCGTCACCGACGCCGCAACCGCCGCATGCCTTCGCGGCGTGCCGATGTCGGCGCCCGACACCGGCGCTGAAACGCTAGCCGCGCTGCAGCGCACAGGGATTATGGTGGAACTTGTCGGCGAGCTCGCCGACGTCGACACCCTCGATGATGTCGAGGTCGTGCGCCGCGCCTGCCCGCCCGAATCTCGGTTCAGTCGGGCCGCCGCGAGGGTGAGGGCGTGATGTTAGGCCAGATGTACGACCGCGCGCTGGACGGCGAGCCGTGCTGGGTCCGCCTGGACTCAACGCGCGCAATCGGACCATGGTTCCGGTGGGCCTCGGTGGGGATCGACTCTGTTTCCTCGCTGGCCGCCGAGGTTGGTCTCGCAATAGCGGGAGTCCACCGGATCGGTGGCCGGGTTGTCGCCAGTCTGGCCGCAGCATGACGACTTCAACTTCACTGCGCGGGGCAGCGATCACCGCGCGCGTGGGTGTGGCGCTGGGTGTCACCGTCACAATATGTTTCGTCACAGGACTGATCAGTCATTTCATCCAGCACCCGCAGCCCTGGTTCTGGTGGCCGACCCGGCCAGTGTGGCTCTACCTGGCTCAGCCAGGGGCTGCACGTCGCCACCGGTATCGCCGCGATTCCGCTGATCATCGTCAAGCTGTGGTCGGTGTGGCCGAAACTATTCGAGCGTCCACTGATCGGCGGTGTCGTCCGTCAGATCGAACGGCTGTCGATCCTCGTGTTGGTTGCGTCGATGCTTTTTCAGCTCAGCACCGGACTGCTCAACATCGCGCAGTGGTACGCGTTCAGGTTCTTCTTCACCACAGCCCACTACGCGATGTCCTATGTCGCGGTCGGAGCGGTCATCGTGCACATCGGCGTGAAGTTGCCGGTGATTCGGCGGGCGCTCAGTGAGCCGATAGGCGACGTCGCCCAAGGTGGCGCAGTGGGTTTGTCACGCCGCACTGTACTGCGTGGCACCTGGGTGGCGGTGGCTCTGGCCACGTTGGCCACCGCCGGCCAGACGGTGCCGCTGCTGCGTCGTGTCTCAGTGCTCGCGCCGCGGACGGGCGAAGGGCCTCAGGGCGTCCCGATCAACCGATCAGCGGCGGCGGCCGGTGTAGTGCGCTCCGCACGCTCGTCGGAATACCGGTTGACGGCCACCAACGGTGACCGAACTCAGACGTTCACGCTTGCCGATCTACAGGCGATGCCGCAGACGACATGCCGACTGCCGATTGCCTGCGTCGAGGGCTGGAGCGCCGACGCGGAATGGACGGGCGTGGTGCTGGCGGACCTGGTCGCCACTGTGGGTGCGTCGGCCGATTCCGATGTGCGAATGATCTCGCTGGAACGACCAGGGCCCTACTCGCGCACGGTGCTGCCGGCCCGTCATGCACGTGATGAGAAGACACTGATCGCATTGAAAATCAACGGCGACACCCTCAACCTCGATCACGGCTATCCATGCCGGTTGATTGCACCGACGAGACCCGGTGTGTTGCAGACGAAATGGTTGACGCGTATCGAGGTGGTCGGATGACTGCTGCGCGGATATTCTTGGTCGTCACCGGTGTCATGGTCGGCTTCTACGGTGTGGTGCTGCTATGGGACCACTCGCCCACGGTGCTCCTGCGAATCGCTGTGTGGGCGTTGGTCGGTGTTGCGGTACACGACTTTGTTTTGCGCCGTTATGCGTGGCGGCTGGGTTTGCGGGGCGATTGCTGCTCCCGGCGCGTTGGCAGTCGCCGGTGGCGGTGGCGGCTTTGTGTACCGTCGTGCTGGTTGTGCTCGCCGTGCCGGTATACAACAAGCCAGGACTCAAGCCGGACAACCCCACGGTGCTGGACCGCAACTACCCACTGGGGCTGTGGGTATCGTTGGCTGTCGTGTGGGCCTGTGTACCGCTGTACTACTTCCTGGCGCGACGGCTACCAGTTCGTCAGGATCAGGTGGTTGATCAACAGGGCCCCGATCACGTTGAGCGCCAACCACCAACGGTGTGACCGCGGTGGCAGGAGCGCCGTCGAGGCGACGAGCCAGACGGTGAACGGCAGCCAGATGCGTTCGGTCTCGGCCTTGCTGAGTCGGGACAGGTCGGCGAGAAGGATCGCCAGCAAAGCGCCCAGCACCAGTAGGTGCAGCCCCGATCGCCTCCGGATCGCCGCGATGTCGAACACGCGACCGACTCCCGCCACGCTGCCCAGCCCGATGGCGCAGACCACCGACGCGAGGTTGGCCCATCCCCAGTATTGGAAGGGGCGGTCGTTGGCAATGCCCTGCCAATAACGCTCCTGCACCAGCAGGTATCCGTCGAACCACCAGAATCCCGCAGACAGAAAGACAGCTCCGACTGCCAGCGCCGCGAACACCGCCGGCGCGAGGGTAGTCAGCGCGTCTCGCCAGCTTTTGGCACAGAGCAGCACCGCCAGTGCGGGCAGTGCCATGAGCACCAACCCGTAGTTGAGGAAAATTCCCCAGCCCAGAAGGAGTCCGGAGCCAGTGGCCGCCAGCATCCGATGGCGTGTCGTTCTGGTTGCCGAGAGCGCCAGCGCAGCGATGCCCCAGGCAGCGACACCGGCGAAGTAGCCGTCGGCGGACACCGCGATCCAGATGGCGGTAGGCGCCACAGCCAAAAACGGTGCTGCCAGTCTGGCGGTGCTCTCGTCAGCCACCGCGCGCAGTGTGACCACGATGGCGGCCGCGATGCTGGAACCGGCCAGCAGGCACAGCAGTCCTGCCCACGCCCCACCGCTCACTCCGATACGATCCAGCCACACGAACGTCAACAGTGCGCCGGGCGGATGCCCAGACACATGGGTGATCCACGAATCAGGCTGATAGTCAAGGATTCTGCTGGAGAACGTCCGCAGCGCCTCGGGGATGTCGGTGATGATGTCTACCTGGCGCAGATACTCGTGGCGTGCGGTGAGCCGGCCGGCGAACCCTCGCTGCCAGCCGTCGACCATAGCCAGACTGAACGCCCACGCGCAGGACACCGCCCACGCCACCCAGGGAAGCCACCGCCAGGGCAGGCGCTGCGCCAGCGAGGGTCCCCACAGCACCGCTGCGACAGCGATCGCGATGGCGGGGATCGTGCCCGGGCCGGCGTGGGTGTTCCACTTGCCGAAGATCGGCGCGGTGCCGGCGAAGCTGCGGAAGCGTTCGGGGCTGGCGTTGATGAGTGGGGTGATGCTCAGGTCGAGGTGGGGGATGACGAACGCGGCGACGACGAGAATCACCGCGGCGCCGACTGCGATCATTTCTTTACGCATCCCCCCATACTGCGTGAGCGAGCGTTCTTGCACGCAACGCGCCGCGACAGTTCGTGTGAGTGGGTGGCGCGCAGCCCCGCGAAGCGGACGCAATTCAGCAGACTCGGCAGCTAGGGCTCTGCTGAGCCGAACAACCGGGTGAGCTCCCGGCGGTCGAGCTTGCCGATACCGCGTCGCGGAAGCGTGTCGACGATGTGGAGCTGGCGCGGCGCGGCACTCGACGGCAGCGATCCGCCGACGTGGGAACGCAGCTCCGACAGTGTGATCGTCGCGCCGCGCTCGACGACTACGGCGGCCACCACCCGCTGCCCCAGACGCTGGTCGGTGGCGGCGAACACCGCACACTCGGCCACCGCCGGATGGCTCGCCACCGCCGCCTCGACCAGTTGCGGAAGCACAGTGAGCCCGCCGGTACTGATCGCGTCGTCCACGCGCCCCAACACCGTGAGCATCCCCGAGTCATCGATCACCCCAATGTCATCGGTGCGGAACCAGCCATGCTCGGCGAACGGATCGGGCGTCACGGGGTTGCGGTAGCCGGAGGCCAGGACCGGCCCACAGAGGGAGACCCTGCCGTCGGAATCCGCCTGAATTCCGACACCGCGCAGCGGCCGGCCGTCGTATACACAGCCCCCAGCTGTCTCGCTCATCCCGTATGTCCTGACTACAGAAATGTTTGCGGCCAAAGCTCGGTCGGCGACAGCGCCCGGCATCGGTCCGCCGCCGATGAGGACGGCATCCAGCTCGGCCAGTGCCCCGGTGGCGTGCGGATCCCGCAGAGCGTTATCCAGTTGGGCCGCCACCAGTGATGCGTACCGCCGGCCCGAACCCAGCTCGGCAATCGCGCCTACCAGGCCGGCGGCATCGACTCCGGCCGGCACCGCCACCGGCATGGTGCCGGCGACCACGCTGCGCACCAGAACTTGGAACCCGGCCACGTGGTGGGCGGGCAATGCGAGCAGCCACCGCCCGTGACCGCCGAGCCGGTGGTGAGTCGCCTCGACGCTGGCCACCAGCGCCCGCGCGGTGAGCAAGGCGCCCTTGGGCGTGCCCGTCGTCCCCGAAGTCGACAGCACGACGGCGACATCGTCATCAATCTCTTCCCCGGTACGCAATGCTGTTGTCAGCAGCGAGGTTTGATCGGCATCGCCCGCGGGCACCGGCAGCACGTTAGCGCGGCCGTGGAGGATGTCGTCGACGACAATCAACGCCGACAACGCGGCGGGCCCCGACTGGATTGCGACCGGACGCAGGATGGCTATGGGCTTTCCTTCACATCGCGCGGGTGTCGCGGCGTAGAGGGTGATCCTCGGGGACCTGTACGAAGATCAACGTCACACCGTCGGGGTCGACGACATGCATCTCGTGCAGCCCCCACGGTTCGCGGCGGGCCTGGCGGGTGATCTCTACGCCGCGCTGCTGGAGCTCTTCCTGCGTCGCGTGCAGGTTCCGTACCTGAAGCCACAGCGCCCCGGGAAACGGTGGGGTGCAATGTTCCGGGGTGCCGTGGCCGGCGAGTTCGACAAGTGATTGCCCGGCGTAGAAAACGGTGCCGCCCGCGTACTCGCGGGCAATCGCAAGGCCGATACCGTCGCGGTAGAACGCCAATGACCGTCGGTAGTCGGCCGGCCGGAATAGCACCCGGCTGGCCAAGATTTCCATGAAGCGTGTCTATCACGTTGGCGTCGGGTTTAGCCGATCTGCTTCCCGATTCCGGCCCAGTAGGGATCGCGCAGCTCGCGCTTGAGCACTTTGCCGCTCGTGGTGCGCGGCAGGGCAGTGACGAAGTCGACGGACTTCGGAAGTTTGAACCCCGCCAGTCGAGCGCGGGCGAACCCAATCAGGTCGGCCTCGCTGAGCATTGCGCCCGGGGCGGACACTACGACGGCCTGGACCGCTTCGCCCCACTTATCGTCGGGCACTCCGATGACGGCGGCCTCCGCGACGCCGGGATGGATTAGCAGGACGTTCTCGACCTCAATCGGGTAAATATTCTCACCGCCGGACACAATCATGTCTTTGATCCGGTCCCGCAGGAACACGTAGCCGTCGGCATCGACGTATCCCGCATCGCCGGTCCGCAGCCACCCGTCGGGGGCCAAAGTCGCCGCGGTCGCGTCGGGGTTGTTCCAGTAGCCGATCATGTTTTGGCCAGACCGGGTCCACAGCTCGCCGACCGTCCCCGGCGCGGCGTCGACATCGGCGTCGCCATCTGGACTGGATGGGCTGACGATACGTACCTGCACCCACGGGTATGGCCTGCCGCACGAGCGAAGCAGCTCCGGGACGTGCTCAGCGCTATCGAGTTGGGTGATCGAGCCGGTGGTTTCGGTCATGCCATACACCTGCGCGAACACGCCACCGAATCGTTGGATGCCCCGGACCAGGACGTCGTCGCTGATCGGCGAGGCCCCGTAGACAATCACCCGCACGTGCGCGAAGTCGCACGCCTGCACGCCGGGGGTATCGAGCAGGGACTGAATGACCGCGGGCACCAGCAGTAGGTTGGTGATGCGATGGCCGGAGACGACGTCGAGGATCGTCGCGGGGTCGACGTCGCGCAGCACTACGGTGGTGGCGCCGACCCACAGGCTGGCGAACGCCCATCCGGACCCTGCCATGTGGAACAGCGGCATGACGGCCAGGCTCACGCTGTCGGCAGACAGCCGCCACGGCCCGGCAACCCCGGCGGTCTTACAGCAGTAGTTGGCGTTGCTCAGCATGACGCCCTTGGGCAGCCCGGTAGTCCCCGACGTGTACATCAGTAGCACCAGGTCGTCAGGTCCGGTAGTGACGCCAGGGTCGACGGCAGGGTGGGCAGCCGCCCAGCCGTTGAAGGCCGGCCAGCGATCGTGTGCCCCGATCGCGATCACTCCGATGCCGAGGTCATCCTCGATGGCCTCAATGTGGCCGAAGAAGTCCTCACCGACCACCACCAGCGCCGCCCCGGAGTCCTCGATGATGTGGTGCATCTCGGGGACGGCCAGGCGCCAGTTGATCGGTACGCCAACAGCGCCCAACTTCGCCAGACCGAATACGACGTCGAAGAACTCGGCACCGTTGCGCTCGACGAACGCGACGCGGTCCCCGAGTCCGACGCCAGCCTGTGCGAACGCCTGGGCCGTGCGACTGGACCTCGCGTCAAGCTCACCGTAAGTGATGGTGTGCCCGCCGACGACGAGCGCGGGCGCGTCGGGACGATCCCGGCCCTGCACGCGGACGATGTCGGCCAGGCCGGCGATCCCGGAGGCCATCAACCGTCTTTGGGCTGCATCCGCTGACGCTTCATGAGTGCGTCGACCGCGGCCGGGGCGATGCTATTGACCGCGTGCGCGGTGACGGCGATCCGGGGCGCGATGTTCACCGGCCGATGGCGTGCGGCCGTGACGATCCAGCCCGCAGCTTCCTCCGCGGACAACCCGGGCAGGCCGTCGTAGGCGCGGGTGGGGGCGATCATCGGGGTTAGTACCAAGGGGTAGTACAGGGTCGTCGAGTGCACACCCTTGTCACTCCACTCGGTCTCCAGGATGCGACTGATCGACGACAGCGCTGCCTTCGAGGCGTTGTACACGCCGAACAGTGGTGGAGACTCGGTCTTGACACCCCAGGTGGACACGTTGATGACGTGGCCGTCGCCGCGGCGGATCATGCCCGGAGCCAGCCCCCGGATCAGCCGCAGCGGTGCGTAGTAGTTCAGGCTCATCGTGCGTTCGACGTCGTGCCAGCGCTCCAGCGATTCCGCCAGTGGTCGTCGGATGGATCGGCCAGCGTTGTTGACCAGGATGTCGACACCTCCGTGCTCGGCCTCGACGGTCGCGACGAGGTCGTCGACTGCGTCGAGGTCGGACAGGTCGCAGGCGTGGGCGCGGGCATCTCCACCGGCCTTAGTGATGCGCGTGACAAGGGTGTCGAGTAGATCGCGGCGGCGTGCGACCACTATCACCGTGGCGCCGCTGTCGGCCAGCTTGGCGGCGGCCGCTTCGCCGATACCCGAAGAGGCCCCAGTCAGCAGGATGCGCTTGCCTTTGAGGTCGACGGTCTCGTGATTGCGCCGATACCGCAGCAGCGTGGGTAGGCGGGGGGGTCGCATGCTGGCCAGCACGACTTTTTCGGCCAGTCGCCGCAAGGGCTTCCTGTTGGTCACAGATAGCGAGTCTATTTCGTCAGTGATTTCGGCGTGGTTATGGTCGCTCAGCGCAGATAAGCACGCCGAATCCGCCTCAGTAATAGCGCGGGAACGGGGTCCAGTTCGGGTCTCGTTTCTCCAGAAACGCGTCGCGGCCCTCGACCGCCTCATCGGTCATGTATGCCAATCGCGTCGCCTCGCCGGCGAACAGCTGCTGGCCCACCAATCCGTCGTCAATCAGGTTGAAGGCGTATTTCAGCATCCGGATCGCCTGTGGCGATTTGCCATTGATCTCCGAAGCCCATTGCAGTGCAACGGTTTCCAGTTCAGCGTGGTCGGCGATCTCGTTGACAGCGCCCATGGCGTGCATCTGCTCGGCGGTGTAGGCGCGACCCAGGAAGAAGATCTCGCGGGCGAACTTTTGTCCGGCCTGACGTGCTAGGTATGCGCTGCCGAATCCGCCGTCGAAGCTGCCGACATCGGCGTCGGTCTGCTTGAACCGGGCGTGTTCACGGCTGGCCAGGGTCAGGTCGCACACCACGTGCAACGAGTGACCGCCGCCGGCAGCCCACCCGTTGACCACACAGATGACGGGCTTAGGCATGAACCGGATGAGTCGCTGCACCTCGAGGATGTGTAGCCGGCCAGCCCGGGCGGGATCCACCGAGTCGGCCGTCTCACCCGACGCGTACTGGTAGCCGCTGCGGCCGCGGATGCGTTGGTCTCCGCCGGAGCAGAATGCCCATCCGCCGTCCTTGGGTGACGGTCCGTTGCCGGTGAGCAGCACGACGCCGATATTGGAGGACATTCGAGCGTGGTCCAGGACGCGGTACAGCTCGTCGACGGTGTGCGGGCGGAATGCGTTGCGCACCTCGGGGCGGTCGAACGCCACCCGCACCGTCGGCATGTGCGCGCCGTCGGCGACGTGGCGGTGATACGTGATGTCGGTGAGGTCACCGAATCCGGCCACCGGCTCCCATAGGTTGGCGTCGAACGGATTGCTCACGGAGTCGCTCGCAGCAGCACACACACGTGAAACATTATCGAAGCCGAACAGCGCGCCGCCGTGCTGGGCGGTCAGCTCCACCTTCGGCACCTTGTTCATCGGTTTGAGCCGCGACGGCCGATTCGCATCCACCGTGCTGGGCAGCGTGGAAACCCCCGGGACTGGAGCGCGAGGATCAGAGCTTCCGGACTCCGATGTCGGCCGAGCGCCATCGGCGCACCGCTACGATTGATCGGTGACCGACGACCCTTATGTGACCGCCCAGGAACTGGGCCTCATGGTGGGTTTCCCGCCGCCGGTGAGCAAGCGGGTCGATCGCTCCAACGCGATAATGAAGCCCCCCTACAATCGCTGGTCGTATCAGAACATGCGGACCATCTACCCATCGGCTCCGATCCGCAACGCTGACTCTCTCCAGAGAATCAGCGTTGAAATCGATTCTGCGATAACAGAACTCACGGTTTCACGCCCCGATGGGGTTGGCGTCGACTTCTCAACATTCCTGCGCGAGACCTACACCGACTCCTTCCTGGTCGTGACGCCGGAACAGCTGGTGTATGAGCGGTACTTCAACGGCATGCATGCTGCACAGCCGCACCAGATGATGTCAGTGACCAAGTCTTTCGCCGGCCTTTTCGCGCTGATCGCAGTGGCTGAGGGCCGACTGGATGAGGGTCAGCCGATTACCGACATCGTTCCCGAGCTGTCAGCCGCGTCGGCCTTCTCGGGGGCGACCTTCGGCCAGGTGCTCGACATGGTGAACTCTATGGACTTCAGCGAGGCCTACGCAGATCCAACATCGGGAATCGTGCGCTACGCACAAATACTCGGATGGTTGCCAACACCGGCTGATATGCCCAAGACTGGCGGACTGTACGACTTTCTGGTCACGCTCGATGATGACCCAGCCCATGAGCACGGTGAGATATTCCGGTACCAGACGCCCAAGACAGACGTGGTCAACTGGGCAACCAACAGGATCACCGGCAAGTCATTCCAAGATCAGATGTCCGACGTGCTGTGGTCGAGGCTGGGAACAGAAGCCGAGACGTACGTTCTGCTCGACCCCCAGGGCACACTCGTGGCCGGGGGTGGCCTTAATGCGGGTCCACGCGACCTGGCACGGTTCGCCATGATGCTGCTGAACGGCGGTCGATTTGGCGCCGACCAGATCGTGGCACCGGCCATCATCGACCTGTTGCAGCAAGGAGGCAGTCGCGAAGCTTTTGCCCGCGGGCCCGAAGCTGTCGGCCCGATGGCCGGCGGCGACTGGAGTTACCGCGCGCAGTGGTGGATACGGCATACCCCGGGACGGGAAGCCTTCACCGCGATCGGTATCCACGGCCAATGGATCTACGTGGACTACCGACACCAAATCGCGATCGTCAAGCAGTCTTCGCAACCAATTCCGTCCGACCTTGACACCGACCAATTCACCCTCAACGCATTCGATGCCGTCGTCGATCACCTCACGGCGAAGTCGGGCATCGCGTGATCACCGTAGGGCGACCCGAAGGCAAGTAGCGCCAACTCGCATGCCTTGCCGCCAATACGCACCCCTATTGCCCAGATTCCGTG
>Ga0114920_10000765_pt1 | contig 14221 bp, 12 predicted proteins | sample ChitaG_FD_88683 | JGI IMG/M metagenome (GOLD analysis project Ga0114920, IMG submission 88683) | Deep subsurface microbial communities from South Pacific Ocean to uncover new lineages of life (NeLLi) - Chile_00310 metaG | ecosystem: Environmental > Aquatic > Marine > Oceanic > Sediment ... | reverse complement strand
CCCTATACTGGAGGAGAATTTGGTGAAGTATTCGGTGGACTGCTTGATCCTGGTAGTGCTCATTGTGCCACTAAATTGACTGATCTACTCCTGCTCATTGAGAAACGAGTAGGTTCTCCTCCTAACTCTTTAGTTAAATATAGAACTCGTACTCAGTTGTTGTTAACGGGAGGCTAAGATACTTGAGGATCGTGCTCGAAGGCGAGAAGAGGAAGCCTCCCGCGCACGCAAACATGAGCGCCGAAGGATACTCGAGCGAAGATCTAAGAGGCTCCATATCCGAGCACAAATCTTGCGAGAAAGAGCGGCTCAAACTCTAAAGACTTCCCAATCTTTTGATACTCTGAGGCGCCACAATCCTCGCCGGGGCATCCTTATCCGTGGAGATGCCGGGTTTGGTAGTTTTGAGGATGTCATGTTCCTTAGCGAACTGGGATACGATTTTCTTCTCAAGGGATATTCACCTCGTACCGCCCGTGTCTTAGCCGAGGAAGTGGCTGAAAGCCAGTGGGTCCGATTTAACCCAGCTGTCTTTGTTGCTGAACTTGGCATTATTAAACTCTCAGGCTGTCCCTATCCGGTTCGTGTTGTCCTTGGACGGACTAAGACTGCCAAGAGTCAAGTTTTTCAATATTTCCACTTAGTTACCACTATTCCAGAGAGGCTAAAAGATGCTACTGGATTGGTAAAGTTCTACAATGCTCGTCAGACAATTGAAGCCTTTATTAAAACGGGAAAGAACGTTCTTAACCTCAAACATTTTCGCGTGCGTAACTTCTATGGAATCCAGTTTACCTTAATACTAGGCTTGCTGGCTCACAATTTCATGAGCTGGGCAAAACGCGAAATCTTTGCTGACACTCCCTTGGCCCGGATGGGAATCAGAGAATTTGTTGAACAAGCCATGCGAGTTCCTGCCCGGTTGAAGCCCTTAGAGATCGATATGCCGGTTACTCTTTTTCCTGAAACCAGCGTATATGCTCAAGCCCTGGTTCGCGCTACTGAGAAGAAATCAACAGTTCAAATGCTCCTTCCCTTCTCCAATTGAAAGCAAGTAGGAGCAATATTTCATTTTTTTAAGGTTTTGCCCAGTATTTGTACAAAACTTAGGTTTTAACTTAAGAAAAAGACAAGGAAAAGGATAAAGGGGGAGTGGATAATATGGAAAAAGTCAGGGTGGGTATAATTGGTTCTGGGTTTGCTGCTAATTTACATGCTAAAGCGTACCAGAGATGTTCGAATGCTACTCTTGTTGCTGCATCTGCAATCGATAATCTTGAGAGCTTTTGCGAACAATACAGCATTCCGAAATCTTACAGTGATTCCAGAGAAATGCTCCAGCAAGAGGATATACAAATGGTAAGTATTTGTGTTCCAAATTATCTCCATAAAGAAATGACACTGGCTGCAGCTTATTCTGGTAGGCACGTAGTTTGTGAAAAACCCTTGGCTACCACGCTTAAGGACGCCGATGAGATGGTAAATACCTGTAAAAATAATAAAGTAAAGCTTATGTACGCTGAGGATTGGATTTTTGCTCCAGCTCTTGTTAGAGCGAGAGATATTTATAAAGAGGGTGCAATTGGTAATATTGTCTATGTGAAAGCCAAGGAGAGCCATGGTGGTTCTCATAGTCTTTACGCACAGAAATTAAAATATTGTGGCGGTGGGTCGATGATTCATTTAGGTATACATCCAGCTGGCTTTGTCTCCTGGCTTAAGGAAAAAAGAGTAGTAGAAGTTATAGGTAGAACTAGCCGGGGTGGAAGTAATAATTTGGTTCACGCCGAATTCGAGGGTGAGGATTGGGCAGCAGGTATTTTAACCTTTGAGGACGATACCTTTGCCTTTATTGAGGGGAATTATGTTACTGTTGGTGGCATGGACGATCGAATTGAAATTTACGGAGCAAAGGGAAATATTAAGATTAACCTTACTCATGGCTCCCCAATTTCTGTATACAGCCCGGATGGATATGAATATGCTATTGAAAAGGCAGAGACCACCAAAGGTTGGACTTTCCCGGCTGTGGATGAAGAGCGATCTTTGGGATATCAGGATGAGATTGCTTGTTTTGTTGATTGTGTAAGGTTAAATAAGGAAGTAACGAAGGGTGTTCGAGGAGAAGATGGTCGAGCTGCCCTCCAAGTGGTACTGGCTATATATGAATCAATGGAGAAGGGAAAGGCGATAAAGTTAAGACATGAATAATAGGCAAGACAAAAATAGGTCGAAGTTTTTATCAGCTAATAAACGGGGGCTAACAGGATGGGTGTAGATGAAAAAGATATTGTAACGCCAGTTGAGGTTGCAGGAGTGAGATTTCGCAATCCATTTTATGTCAGTTCAGGTCCGGCTTCAAAATCACTCGAGCAACTCGTAAGAGCACAAGAATGCGGTTGGGCAGGGGCAAGTATTAAGTTAACATTTGACCCTGCTCCTTATATTAATCTGGAGCCCAGATATGGCTGGTTTCAGGATCTGGGTTATCTTTCCTTTTCTGCCGAGAAAAGGCTTAATATCGAAGAAGGTTTAAAGTTAATAGGGGAGGGTAGAAAACACACGAGAGATTTTATTCTTCTCGCCAACATTGCTTACTCTGGTAACAAAGGACTTGAGGGCTGGGCAAATATGGCTAAGAGATTTGAGGCTGCAGGCGCCCATATTATTGAGCTTAATATGTGTTGTCCCAATATGTCCTTTAATCTTGCAATTAGCGGAGAAATCCCAGAGGGTGAACCGCTTTCTGGAGCAAGCCTCGGCGAGGATGAAAAAGCAGTGAGTGCCATTGTTAAAGAGGTAAAAAAAGCTGTCTCTATACCCGTTTTTGTTAAATTAACCCCGGAGGGTGGTCGAATCGCTCAAGTAGCTAAGGCCTCTTTTGAAGCAGGCGTTGATGCCGTTGTCAGTGTAGCCAATAGACTGGGAATTCCTCCCATCAATATCCGCAACCCGAAACAATCGGTCTACAATCTTCAGAAAGAGCCGAGCATGTCCTGTTTTTCCGGTCCCTGGATAAGACCATTAGCGCTGAGAGATGTGTACGAGATTAGAAAACTGGTTGGATCGGAACCCGTAGTCGTGGGGACGGGCGGCATAAATACGTTTCAAGATGCAGTGGAGATGGCTATGGCTGGCGCTGACCTTATTGCAATCTGCACTGGGATATTAGTTAATGGTTTTGGATTTTTAGAAGGACTTACGAAGGAGTTGAAAGGGTACTTAGACCAGATGGGCTATAGATCGCTCAGAGATGTTCGTGATATCTTGATCGAGAGTATCACCCCTTCTTCTGACCTCACCATATATAAAGGTTATGCTCGGATAAAGGACGAAAACCTTTCCGCTCCTTGTATGTATAATTGTCCAGCCCATGTACCTATTCAAGCTTGCATAAAAATGGTCGCTGAAGGTAATCTTAAGGAAGCCTTTAAACAGATAACATCCAAGACTCCACTCCAGTCTGTGTGCAGCCGAATTTGTAGCCATCCCTGCGAAACTGAGTGTACCCGAGGTGAGATAGATGAGTCAATTTTGAACAGGGAGATTGAAAGGTTTGTCCTTGAATATGGCAGGAGAAAAGGATGGAAGCCTGAAATTATCGGGACATCAGACAAAAAGGAGAAAGTCGCTATTATCGGCTCCGGTCCGGCTGGCCTTTCTGCTGCCTGTGATCTTGCTACGGCAGGCTATCGCGTGACTATCTTTGAATCAGAAAAGGTAATCGGTGGTATGCCAAGGCTTGCTATTCCTGAGTTCAGATTACCTCGGGATTTACTCGAGGAAGCGATCAAAACAGCCAAGAACTTGGGAGTAAATATCAAGACAGGTGTCACCTTTGGCAAAGATATTACTGTAGATAGGTTGAAGGAGGACGGTTTCAAAGCCATCTTTATTAGTATTGGAGCTCAAAAAGGGTTGAAACTGAATATTCCCGGGGAAGAGGCTAAAGGTAGCCTAACTGCCCTTGATTTCCTTAAATGTATCTCCAAGGGGGGGAGTCCTGAAATTGGTGAAAGGGCTGCTGTCATCGGAGGTGGATTTAGTGCCATTGATTCAGCTAGAACAGCTGTTCGGTTAGGGGCAAAGGAGGTATTTATTCTTTATAGGAGAACAAAGGATGAGATGCCAGCTATGCCAGAAGATGTCCAAGAAGCAGAGGGAGAAGGGGTAAAGGTTATGTATCTTGTCTCACCTAAAGAGATTATTACCAAGGAAGGCAGGGTAATCGGGATTAAAATGCTTAACCATGTTCTGGGCCAGAAGGATACCTCCAATAGAAAAAGGCCGGTTGAGGTTGAGGGAACCGAGTTTATCTTGAAGGTCGATACCGTCATCTCAGGTATTGGGCAAGGTGTTCAGCTTAATTGTCAGGATATGGGTATTAAGACTACGCCATTGGGAACGATTGAGTTTAATGAGGATACGGGTGCTACAAATATTGAGGGTGTCTTTGTCGGAGGTGATGTAGCCACGGGTTCCAGCAATGTTATTAGTGCTATCGCCGGAGGTAAAAGAGCAGCTGTATCCATTGATAAATTCATGGCCGGAGAAGGTGCTTTTTTGGAATATGATCCAACTGTGACAATGGTAGATAAAGAGAAAGTGCTTGAGAGACTGGGTAATTCTCCCCGAGGGAAAAGACCTGGGATTCAATCGGTATCCCCGAGCAAGCGCAGAGAGAACTTTGATGAATATACTAAAACGCTCACAGAAGAAGCTGTTAGGGAGGCCAAAAGGTGCCTCAACTGTAGTTGCGGCATTGGCTGTGGTATCTGCGAAAAAATTTGCCCATCTTTCGCCATTAGTTTTGGGGATAATAGAATTAAGATAGACAAAGATAAGTGTGCTGGTTGTGGCTTATGTGCCCAGTGTTGTCCTAATTCCAATATTGAGATGGTTAGAGCAACTTAATAAGATTACTTTATTCTCTGCTTGATGAGATGAGTCAAACTTGGTTGAAGTTGTCTAGTTCTTTCTCATAATTATTATACACTTTTTCCTTGACAATTGTCCTCTCATATAGTATAATCCCAAATGAAAATAAATTAGGGGGGTCTAAATTGAGCTTTAAGCCTATTCCTGTTGAGAAGAAAATTGAGACTGTCTCTAGGGTAATAGCAGGGCAAAAGATACAACCGGTAGCTAGAGAAATTGGAGTTCACAGATCTTCTATATACATCTCGAAGGAAACAGCATTTGCTGCTCTGGAGAGAGCATGAGAACCTCATAAATCATAAATGAGGTCCTAAATTTAAACATCTTCGAAAGAGACCTAATAAAAATACAAAAAGTCTAAGAGAGGAAATAGATAGGCTGAAGGGCTATCCTGAGAAAAAAGAGAGGCAAATCCATCTACTAAAAGACAAGTTAGAATCACCAAAGGATGATTCAAAATCTGTAAGCTGTCTTAATTGTGGAGATGGGAAAGTGTATAGAAACGCCACTTACAACATAAAGCCCAAAGGTTTTTTGACAACGTAAAAGCTCGCAAGGAAGAGTTTATTCAACAATTTATTTGTCCCTGTTGTAAAAAGAGCTTCCACGCAAAAAACAAAATCTCCCTCATGCTCACATAAAGGATCAGGTAAGAAGGGCCATAGGCGTATTTCGAGTTGATGGAAAGACATCCCTGGGAGTCGTATAGGATTGTATTCAGAGGGTCTTGTATGTAGATATATCCTTGGACTCAACTTTGACAGTCAAAGCCAAAAAACAGGCATCTTGATGGCTGAAAGCCGCATAAAATGGGGATTTAGTTTTTAGAATTCCTAAATCCTAATGCCACATTTAATTAACACCTCGGAAGGTGCCTCTTGACAAAAAAATGTGTTAATAATTAATAGTGAAGTTAGATCTTTCTTTGAATGAAAAGGGAAAAGATGGAAATAAAGGGCTGAAAAGGAGGTGAGGAGGGTAGGCAGGCCGATCTATCTTGGGAAAGGGAAAACTTTTCCAAAAGAGAAAGTGTTGGAAAATTAATTTCTCTTTTGGGAGCTTTCCACAAAAAAATGAACAATGTCTAGAAATAAATAGACAAGGAATTACGGTGGTCTTAGTAGAACAAAATGCAAAAAAGCGTTAGTTATTAGTAATTATGCCTATGTTCTTGAAACAGAAAAAATTATTATCGAGGGGAGAGGAGTAGGTTTGTCAACAAGCTCCACCCCTCGCGGGTGGGGAGGATGTCACTTAACAACGCAGATGCGAAGAAGGCATTTTTTAGGAGGTGGGAAAGAAGATGAGAAAAATACGGTAGAAAATGTATCAAATAAGAGGTGGGAACCATGATGGCTGCTTTAAGTATACTGAGCGGAGAAGAAAGAAGGAGAATTAATAACGCTAGCATAGAAATTCTGGAGTCAACAGGAGTTAAGGTAGGTCATAGGGAAATTTTTAAGTTATTATGCGATGCAGGAGCTCAGGGTGAGGAAGGTAAAGGAGTAGTGCATTTTCCAGAAAAACTAGTGTGGAAATGCTTAAGCGGCTGTCCCTCTTCGGTAAAATTTAGTGATCTTGAAGGAAATACAATAGATTTAACTCCAGGGGGTAAAACTATTTTTTGGACAGGGAATGCCTTAAATGTAACTAACAACGGAATGACAAAAGGAATGGATTCAAAAGAATTCGTTAAGTTAGTTAAGGTTGTCGATCAGTTAGAAAATGTGCAGGGGGTGGTAGGTACCAGCTTAGAGGATTATCCTCCTCAGGCCAGAGACTTTGTCGGTTTTCACTTAATGGCTGAGAATACGAGTAAACATCTACGCCCATGCATATATACTCCTCTGGGCACGGAGATAATAATAGAAATGGCTGATGTCATTCTAAATGGTCGAACCCTTAGAGATTATCCTATATTCAGTATTGGCTATACTATAGTTAGTCCTCTTCATTGGACCAGAACAGCCCTGGAGTCTTTTTTAAAGACCTCAGGATATGGTATACCAGTTATGGTAAATTCTGAGCCGTTAACAGGGGCTACTTCTCCTGTAACATTAGCTGGCTCTTTAGTTTTGGCAAATGCGGAGGTATTAAGTGGAATTGTTATTGTTCAAATATTAGAAAAGGGTCGTCCCTGTATACATAATACCGGCTTTGCTCATGTGTTGGATATGCGGAAAGGTAATGCTTTGAATGGAGCTGCTGAGAATGGTTTGTTAGCAGCGGCTGGCGCCGAAATGGCTTCATTTTATAATCTCCCCTCTGCTTCTTGGATGGGTACAGATTCTTTAGTTATGGATTCGCAAAATTCCTACGAAAAAATGATTACTGGACTATTGCATACCTTAGGTAATGTAAATATAATTTGGGGAATAGGCCAAATGGAGTCTCAATTATCAATCTCAGCGGAGCAAGCTGTGATAGATAATGAGATAGCAGGGTCTATACTTAGAGCCAAAGAGGGGATAAAGGTAAATGAAGATACGTTAGCCTTAAATCTAATAAAGAAAATGGGGTTTAGAAGTGAGTATTTAACTTCGGAACACACTATGAAGTATTATAAAGAAGAATTAGGCTACCCAGAGATGCCCAATAGAGATAGAAGGGCAGATTGGGTAAAAGGAGGATCGAAATCTCTCGAAGAAAAAACGAGGGAGAAAGTCAGGGAAATAATAAAGAAAAGTAACTCAAAAAAATACCTAACAGGTAGCCAACGAGAAAAGCTGAAGAAAATAGAAAAAAAATGGTTAGAAAAGTGTAGCAAAATTTAAATATTTACATAACACATAATGAATATAAGGATTATGTAGCTCAAAGAAGGAGCTTAGGTGTCACGCTGGATTAGAAAGCAGGTACCTACCATATTAGGTTTACTAATACTTATTGTTGCGTGGCAAGTATTTGTAATAATTACCCATATAAAGAGTTATCTTCTCCCTTCTCCTATAGAAGTATTAAGGGCCTTGACCGATATGAGATGGCGCTGGCATGAGCAAGTTTTGGTTACCACTATTGAGGTTATAGGGGGATTTGCATTATCAGCAGTAATTGGGATCTTCTTAGGAATGGCGATAGCATGGTCTGATCTTTCCAGAAGGGTGATTATGCCTTTTATAGTCTTTCTTAATTCTTTGCCCAAAATTGCTATGGCACCCCTTTTTATAATTTGGTTAGGTTACGGAATAATACCGAATATTTGGATCGCTTTTCTTTGTGCCTTCTTTCCTATTACTATTAATAGTGCTACAGGAGTGACGGAGATTGAACCGGATATGGTAGATTTAGCTCGCAGCCTGAGGGTGCCCAAATGGAAAATTTTTCTCAAAATAAGAATTCCTAATGCTTTGCCTTATATTTTCACGGGGTTGAAAATATCTGCAACCATGGCTGTAGTTGGTGCAGTTGTGGGAGAGTTTATAGCTTCCACAAGGGGGTTGGCTTCTGTTATAATGAGTGCCCAAGCATCGCTTAGTACACATGCCATATTTGCTGCTTTGATATGGATTTCCGCGTTAGGACTTGTTCTTTTTGGGGTAATTTCAGGATTGGAAAGATTATTTATGCCCTGGGCATATCTACAAAAAGGTTGAGTTAGTTTAATTTTTCTTTGATGTTTTTGGAATTCTACAGGCTTCTCCTTTGAAAATGATAAAGAAGCTGAAAATAAGGCCGAAGGGAGGTGAGAGGACAAGGAGACTATCAGCTTGCGTCAGTTAAGGGAAAGCTTCTTGAGGGTTTTTTGAAAGAACCAACTTGTTTCCTTGGAGGCTTTCAAGAAAAAACAAATTATACGGAGGGAGACAAAATGAAAAAATGTTTTTTGGTAGGTGTGGTTTTTGTAACAACGGTAATGCTACTGATGGGTAATTGTGTTTTTTCTCAACAGAAGCCGTTGGAAAAGGTAACCTTTAGGCTTAATTGGATCCCCGAAGGAGAGGGAGATCACGCGATATATTATGCGGCTAAGCATTTTGGTTATTATGAGGATAATGGTTTGGATGTTACGATCGAGAAGGGTTCCGGTTCCGGTGATACAGCAAAGAGGGTAAGTGTAGGAGCGGCGGATATTGGAATAGCAGATACCCCCAGTATAGCTGCTGTGAGAGCGGGAGGAGCTAGGGTGAAGGTAATAGCAATCCTTCAGTCCACAACTCTCAATTGTGTCTGGACCAGGGCGGATACTGGCATAAAGACACTCAAAGATTTGGAGGGTCATACTATAGGGGCTCCTCCGCTTGATTCTCAACGAGTTCTTTTTCCTGCGCTTGCTAAGATTAACAATATAGACATGAGCAAGATACAATGGGTTAATATTGCTCCACCCGCTAAAATTCCTTCCTTAGCTGCTGGTAAAGTTGATGCTACTGTTCACTTTTTTGATCAAAAGGCTTTGTATTTTGAGATTTTAGGACCAGAAAATACTGTGTATTTCAGATTCCAGGATTATGGAGTAAACCCCTATGGTTTAGCTGTATTTGCTCACGAAGATACCATTGCCACAAGGGGGGATATGTTGAAAAGATTCTTGGAAGCGTCGATAAAAGCACAAAGATGGGTTATACAACATCCTGAAGAGGCTATAGATATTATGCAACAACTTATCCCCGCAGTTGACAAAGAGAAAGTCCTCTCTATGCTGATTGAGGATATTGAGGTAGAGAAGTCCCCTGACGTTCTCGTCCATGGACTTGGATGGATATCCTTAGAAAGAATGAGGGAGACGGTAGACCTTATAAATAAGTATTTTGATATAGCACGTCCCCTCACTGCTGAGGAAATGTTCACCACTGAATTCTTGCCTCATTACTCCTGGCCCTACGGATTTTAGTTGTTGACAGGGTTTTGGGGATGCAGAATGAATCTGCATCCCCAAAATTCCCAAAAGTCTTAGGGAACTAAAATGGGGTGTTTAAAGTAATGTTTTTTATCGAAGCAGAAAAGGTGAACAAGTTTTACAGAACTTTGAATGGAACGGTTCATGCTTTAGAGGACGTTTCTTTTACGGTCTCTAAAGGTGAATTCGTAGTGATAGTAGGCCCTAGTGGATGCGGGAAAACGACTCTGTTGAAAATAGTTGCAGGCTTACTTCCTTTTGAAAGCGGCAAAGTTAAGATAAATGGGGTTCCTTTAAATGGACCATCTAAAAGCATGGGTCTTGTATTCCAAAAGCCTGTATTATTTAAATGGCAAAAGGTAATTGACAATGTATTAGCCCCTATAGAATTGATGGGATTGAGAAAAAAAGATTATTATGACAGAGCTTTGGAGCTATTAAAATTAACCAAAATTGAGGAATTTAAGAACAAGTATCCGGATCAACTTTCTGGAGGAATGCAGCAAAGAGTTTCCATATGTAGAGCGTTAATCCATGATCCGGATTTTTTGCTTATGGACGAGCCTTTTGGAGCACTCGACGCTATAACCCGTGATAAGATGGGTTTTGACCTTTTAAATATTTGGGAAAAGAAAAAAAAGACAATTTTGTTTGTTACACATAGCATTCCGGAAGCTATTTTCTTAGCAGATAGGATAACAGTGCTTGGCCAAAGGCCAGCCAAGGTACTAGAAATTATTAGGGTTGATTTATCTCGCCCTAGAGACTTGTCTATGAAAGGTAGTAAAACGTTCGGAGACTATACTTTGAGACTTCACGACTTACTTCTCTAGGTATCTCAACAAGCTAAAGTACCTCGATTTCTTCTTTTTAATGCATCGACTTGTTGATGTAAAATTCGCTAGAAATTATATGAGGGTATGTTGATGGTGAGAAAATATGGTGAGTATTAACGATGGGAGGAAAAAAGTTCGGATCGTGTCCGTGTATCAATTTATCAACGTAGGCAGCCCTGAAAATAAGGTCATATGACCCTAAGGTCTATCAAGGCCTGATTAAATAAGCACCTTTGAGGTCCCCAAGTTAAGATTCCGAAAAAGAATTTATTTACCTAAGAGGTCATACGCTGTTTGATTCCTTGTTTTATCTTGACAGTGAGTTTTTCCTGATTGAATCTCCTGGTGATCTCCATTGTTAGCAATATCAAGATATTCTTTTATCCAACCCTTGAGGTCAAATGGCCCAATAGTAAAAATTGTAAGTAGTCTACCAAAAGGGGAAAATTTCCCCTTTCTTTCTCAATTTTCCCTCCTTGTATTTGACAAAAACCCGCATCTGGTGTCTATTTGAGGTGGTTTTATGCCAAAATTTCACACGGAGGAAATCTGATGTTAGGAAAAATTGTCCCTCAAGGAAACTTCTTCGACTCCTGTATTGAAGAACACTTTCTACCCAAAGGGCATGAACTTCTTGAGATAAAGGAAAATGTGGATTTTCCCTCTCTCCTACCCCCAAAAAAAGTTTGAGCCAGGGGAAAAAATTCGAAAAACAAGCTAATTTTTCGGCGCTCTCAACGTATCCAGTGGTTATCCTAAAAGATAGGGAGATTGTAAGATTCAGTGAAGAAGAAATAACCTCCTGTGGTTACTTAGCGGAAAGTCGGCATTTTGTTAATTATGTAAGGGGTAGGAAAAGGGCAGGATACTTATTTAGAAGATGTAACGAAACTATAAGGATAGCGGGGGAAAACCCTATAAATTGGTTAATTCATTCTGAGAACCAGAATTAATTGATAGTTCATAGGAGGACAGAATGCCTAAAAGAGCAAGATTAGCTATAATTGGCTGTGGAAGAGTTGCTTGTTCTCATCTCTCTGCAATAAAGGAATTAAGCCATGTAACAGAACTTGTAGCTACAGTAAGCAGGACGAAAGAGCACGCCCAGAAAGCTGCTAAAGAGTTTGGAGCCAAACGATACTATACTTCACTGGAGGAGATGTGCGGAGATCCGGAAATAGATGCAGTAATTATATGTCTACCCCACTATCTCCATGCTAGTGCCTGCGTAAGAGCTGCACAAAGTGGTAAACACATTTTAGTAGAAAAACCCATGGCTAATACAGTAAAGGAAGCAAAGAAAATGATTGCCGCAGCATCAAGAAATCGAGTTATCCTTATGGTAGGTCAGAGTAGACGTTTCTACGATGCTGTTTTGGAATCCAAAGAACGCTTTAATAGGGGTGAAATTGGAGATCTCATTGATGTAAACGCTATTTTGTTCGGATATATGGATAAGCCTCCTACTTCTTGGTGGACGTCGGAGGAAAAGACAGGGGGGCTAATTATTCCTCTCTGGGGATCCCATATAATCGACTATATTCTGTGGCTATCTGGAAAAATTCCCAAAAGAGTGTATGCAGAGGCTTATTCTCATAATCCGAACTGGGAAGGGGAGGATGAAGCTTCTATTCTAATGGGTTTTGAAGATGGAACAATAGCTAGTGTAGTTATGTCGTGGAATGCTCGTTTAGTGGAGATGTCTAAGTTAAAAGGGGAAGGAAAAATTCTTCCCACACCTGAGTACAACCGCTATATAATTGGGACCAAGGGTACTATGCAACTAAGAGGGGAAACAGAGCTTTTCTTAAACGGAAAAAAACTGGTGAGCGGCGAGCAGAAACCATCTAATTTTCATCTTCAAATGAGGGAGTTTGTAACCTCTATTTTGGAAGAAAGAGAACCTTTAGCCTCAGGCGAGGAAGTACTTAAAGTAATGCAAGTAATGGAGGCGAGTCGGATTTCGGTAAAAGAGCACCGGATGATTGAGCTTGGGTGATTTAGGCAATGTCAAGTCGAGAAGAAGCCGTGTGAAAAATGAAGTACTGCATCTTTTCCAAAATTGTAACGAATCTTTCTCCTGAAGAAATAGTGGAGAAATTACAAGAATTCGGCTATGACGGCGTGGAGTGGAGGATTCACGATGAAGGACATTTTACGTTGCAGGAAGTGCAGGAAAAGGCTGAGTATATAAGGAAGACCGCTGAATCTCATAAAATAGAGACCGTAAGTTTGATCGGCTATTTACTGGTTCAGGATATAAAGAGGATAGAAAAGCTATTTGGAGCGGCTGAGAAAATAGGATGTTCTCAAGTAAGGCTCTGGCCGCCACCTTATGATGGGAAAACAGAGTACTGCCAATTGTACAACCAAGGACTAACGGCTATGGATAAGGTAAATAAATTAGCCCAAAAACACAATATTAGGGTTATTTTCGAGACACATCCTGGAACAATAATGTCCAGTTCAAGCTTAGCTTACCGCTGGGTGAGCAAATTCAGCCCTGAGCAAATAGGAGTGATTTTTGATCCTGGAAATATGATAAGCGAAGGTATGGAAAACTGGAAACTTGGGTTAGAAGTGCTGGGAGATTATCTTGCTTATGTACACTGCAAGAATACGGCGTGGTTCTTCAAGGAAGAAGGGCAGAAAAGACGATGGTATTGGGAGTGGGTAGGTTTAGATGAAGGAATGGTCAATTGGAAGGAAGTAATAAATTTTCTTAAACAAAAGGGATATGATGGATATTTATCCAATGAGGATTTCAGAGAAATTTCGGTTTCCCAGAAACTAAAAGAGAATTTAGACTACCTTAAAAAAATAGTTGAGAAGACCTCTATATAAAAAACAAAAGGGGAGAACTATGGCCGATAAAAACCAGAATAAAACCAAATAATAGAGGTAAGTAAAAGGGGGAGAAAGGATAAACAAGCCAGAATTAGTAGAGGAAGTAGCGGATCAGAAAGGGCTAACAAAAAGAGCATCTAGGGAAACGGTTGACGCAATAATCTCAGCAATAACCGACTCCCTGGCCAGAGAAGAAAAAGTTACCCTGGTTGGCTTCGGCACCTTCCAGGTCATGGAAAGAAAGGCAAGAAGAGGGGTTAATCCTCAGACAAGACAAGCCATAACTATCCCAGCCAAAAAAGTCCCCAAGTTTAGACCAGGGAGGGGATTAAGGAGCGAGGTGAAGTAAAGAAAAATAGGCAGGAAAACTTAAGGAGAATAATAAAGTGGCCAAAGGCACAATAGCACGATTGATAAAAGACCGAGGTTATGGATTTATCGCCACCGAGGATGGAGAAGATGTATTCTTCCACCAAACAGCCCTTCGAGGTCTAAGATTCGATTCCTTAAAAGAAGGACAACCTCTGGAATTCGAAGTTGAGGAAGGACCTAAGGGTCCTCGCGCAGTGAACGTAAGATCATCTGGAGAAACCAAAGGCTAACAACCCGAGACACCACCAAATCCAACAACACCACACTTCCACCAATTTGTCAAGCTAATCAAAAAGCTCCTGTCAATGCAAAGTAATTATGTCACCCTTTTTGCAAAATAAAAATGTCACACCCCTACCGCTAAAGCTTCCATTTGAGAAGAAGCGTATCT
>Ga0114920_10000764_pt1 | contig 14228 bp, 12 predicted proteins | sample ChitaG_FD_88683 | JGI IMG/M metagenome (GOLD analysis project Ga0114920, IMG submission 88683) | Deep subsurface microbial communities from South Pacific Ocean to uncover new lineages of life (NeLLi) - Chile_00310 metaG | ecosystem: Environmental > Aquatic > Marine > Oceanic > Sediment ... | reverse complement strand
TTTGCGATATAATTTGCAGAGGGGAGGAGTTCTGGGTATGCATCCTTCATGATATCGCACACGACTCCCACTAGCTTGTAGAGAAAGGGTTCTTGAATTCCTAACAGGTTCCCACGGCGGAAGGCGCGGCGAATTAATCTTCGCAGCACGTATCCACGTCCTTCGTTAGAGGGCATGATGCCATCTGTGATTAAAAATGATAAGGCTCTAACATGGTCGGCTATAATCCTGACGGAAATGTCCCCTTCATCATGAGAGGGGTATTCTCTTTGAGCGAGATCGCATACAGCTTCGATCAAAGGGATGAAGAGGTCTGTGTCAAAATTGCTTTTTTTCCCCTGAAGAGAAGTGGCTACTCTTTCGAGCCCCATTCCTGTATCGATCGATGGAGAAGGCAAGGGTTGGAGCTTGCCTTTTTCATCTTGATGGTACTGCATGAAGACCAGATTCCACAGCTCTAAGAAGCGGTCGCTTCCCTCAGCTATCAATCTAGAAGGTTCTCCCTCTTCGATTCCAGAATCTATATCGTAGTGAATTTCTGAACAAGGACCGCACGGTCCTGTATCTCCCATTGCCCAGTAATTGTCTTCTTTCCCATAGAGGAATATTCTGTCTGGAGAGAGTCCAATACCATCGTTCCAGATCTTGAAGGCTTCATCATCTTCTTCAAAAACAGAAATATAGATTTTATTTTTTTTTAATTTGAAGACTTCTGTGACAAGTTCCCATGCGAATTCAATGGCTTCTTTTTTGAAATAATCGCCAAAGGAGAAATTTCCCAACATCTCGAAGAAAGTATGGTGCTTGTTTGTTTTCCCTACCTGCTCCAGGTCATTGTGTTTGCCGCTTACCCGCAAGCACTTCTGAACAGAGGCTGCCCTTTTATAGCTTCTTTTCTCAAGACCCAGGAATATATTTTTAAACTGGTTCATTCCGGCATTGGCAAACAGGATCGTGGGGTCGTCCTTGGGGAGGAGAGAAGAACTCTTGACTATTTTATGGTTCTTTTTAGCGAAAAAATCTAGGAAAGTTTCTCTGATCTCCTGGGCTTTCATTTAAAACGGTTCTTCTTCCTTTTCCGGTTCTTCTTTTTTCCCAGGCTCGGCTTTAATGAATTCCTGCTCTATTTCTTCCAGCGCTAAATCGGATGTCGACTGAACACCTGATACCCTTAGTTTGAAATTATCCGGACTGGAGGAATACCTCATCCCTTGTTCGAAGGAAATAAAGCCGTCTTTGTAGAGCTGGAATATCGACTGGTCAAAGGTTTGCATGCCATAGTGAGAAACACCTTGTGCGATTGCATCTCGAATAAGGAGTGTTTTTTCCTTGAAGCTGATACACTCTTGAATGTAAGGAGTATTGATCATGACTTCAACAGCAGGTACTCTTCCCTTCCCATCCATCCGGGGAATAAGTCTCATCGAGACCGCAGCTTTCATTATAGTCGAAAGCTGCCACCTGACTTGCTTCTGACCATGAGGAGGAAATACAGAGATAATACGGTTTATTGTTTCAACTGCATCTAGTGTGTGAAGAGTACTAAAAACGAGATGCCCTGTTTCAGCGGCAGTAAGAGCTGTTTCTATTGTATCCAAGTCTCTCATCTCTCCGACAAGTATAACATCAGGATCTTCCCTCAGGGCAGCTCTAATCCCTCTAGAAAAACTCGTACAATCTACTCCAATTTCTCTCTGGCTAATGGTGCTCTTTATGTCTCTGTGGAGATATTCTATTGGGTCTTCTATGGTAATTATATTTTCTACCCTGTGGGTGTTAATGTGATTAAGCATTGCTGCCAGGGTTGTGGTTTTTCCACTTCCTGTGGTTCCAGTCACGACTACCAATCCCCTTTGTTCAAATGCAATTTTCTGCAAAACTTCAGGTAACAGCAGGTCTTTGATATTTCGGGGTTCTAATGGAATAATTCTCAACACGATGGCTTTAGACCCTCGTTGGTAATAGATGCTTCCTCTGAACCTACCGAAGCCTTTAAAGCTGTAAGCCAGATCTAAATCAAGATCCTCTTTTAGTCTCTCTCTCTGAGTGTCATCTTGGATGATCTGGTCGCAGAGCTCATCAGTATCGTTTGCTGTTAACCTGGGGAAACTGGTTATAGGTTTCAGTTCACCATTGATGCGCAGAACAGGATTATTCCCGGCCTTAATGTGAAGGTCAGAAGCATCGCTTTCGATCGCAATTTTTAAAAGTTCTTCTATATCCATGGTCTTTTCCTCCTAAATTTCTAGTTTAAATATGATCCCTTTTTTTTGAATCTTATTGATTATTAATAACTTAGCCTGGAACAAATAAATCATATTATCTTAACTGCCTTTTTAAGTCAATCGCACACTTCAAACGGATTCTCCGCAGTGAGGACAATTTTTTGTCTTATAAGGCAGCGGTCTGCGGCAATTCCAGCACAAAGGAGATGCATGCCTTTCTCTTGCCTTTATCCTTCTCCATATATCTTCGATTTCTGACTTTTTTTGATCTTTGCCTTTAAAACGCGAAATATCTCTTATGATTTCCGAAGCCTTTTGATATCTGTCTTCCACTTTTGTAGCAAGGCACTTCATGATAATTTTATCAATATCTTTAGGAATTGTGTTGTTTTTTAGTCGTGGAGGTGTGATTTTTCCTTCTTGGGCTTTTTCCAGGATTTTAAATGGATCTGGATCCAAAATTGGAGGTCTCCCGATGATCATTTCATAAAAAACACACCCTGTTGAATAGATATCTGAACTGAATGAGGCTTTTCCTAAAAATTGTTCGGGTGCCATGTAAGGCGGAGATCCGATTCGGGTTGAGGCATAAGGGACGTTTTCCAGCCAAGCCGAGGTTCCAAAATCTGTTATTTTTAACGTCCCCTCTTCTGATATCATGATGTTTGAAGGCCTTATATCGCGATGAATGATTTTATTATTGTGGGCATGGTCCACTCCATAAGCAATCTGTGTGAGATAATTCATGGACGTTTCGCAGTCCAATACTTTTTCTTTTTCCAAAACTTTCTCTAGAGTTTTGCCTTTGACGTACTCCATCACCATAAAGAAGACTCTGTTTTTCTTCTCGGCTGAGATAATCCTTACAATATTGGGATGATTCAGGGCTGCCTGCAGTCTTGGTTCTTTGAGAAGTTTGAAAAGCTCTAAAGACTGTTTGTGAGGAACTTTTATCGCTACCTTTATATTGAGCCATGTGTCCTTTGCCAGGAAAACTGCTCCAAACCCACCGCTTCCTAATGAACGCAGAATTTCGTATTTTCCTACTTTTTGGCCTTGAAGAAACATCTTACAAATTCCAAAAATGAGAAATCATTGCCAGGCTCGAAATGGTTGCTGTCTCTGATTTCAATATATATTTACCGAGGCTTACTGCTTCATAGCCATGTCTTAGAATAAGATTTTCTTCCTCCTCTGTCCAGCCGCCTTCAGGACCTGCTAGCACTATCACTGAAAATGACTGTTTATCTTTTCGCTGTGAGTTAATATCTTGGAGCAAAATATTCTTCAAATAGTTTCCTCTGTTTTCGCTGAGAAAGAGTTTCCTTTCTTCATTCCTTTCCTCTACTAGGTTTCCGAGATGTAGAGGAGGCAATATGGCCGGGATGACTGACCTTCCGCATTGTTTTGTCGCTTCCCGACTTATTTTTTGCCATCTTTCTAGCCTCGTTTCAATCTTTTCCTCAATTTTCACGGTAGAACGGGCGGCTATAACGGGGATGAAAGTCGTCAGACCAAGCTCAGTGGCTTTTTGAAGAATAAGGTCCATTTTTTTTGATTTTATAAGAGCTTGAGCTAGTGTAATCTTAGTCTTGGGTTCCTCTTTCCCTCTTTCCTCAAGGATGGATAACCGGGTCCTGTCTTTCTCTATTTCCTCCACTTTTGCTAAATAGCTAGTGCCGCGCTCATCAAAAAGCCAGACGTTCTCTTTTGGTTTTATTCTGGCTACTTTGCTCAGGTGATGATGTTCTTCTCCATAGAGAAGGATGGTAGATGAGCGAGGCTTTGTTTGTTTGATGTAGAAGCGATTCGAAGTCAAGCTTTACTCTAATCTAATGAAAGAAATTTTTTACTTTCTCAATAATTTTCCTGTCTGCTTTCCCCAAATCTTCTTGCCTGGATTCTGAGAATTTTTTAAGAAGGTCTTTCTGTTCTTTGTTTAAATTAACAGGGGTTTGGACAATGACTTCAGCAAATAAATCTCCTTTCCTGCGGCTTTCAAGGTCCTTAATGCCTTTTCCTTTTATTTTGAAAAATTCTCCTGTCTGAGTGCCTGCTGGGATTTTCAGAATTTCATTCTCTTCAAGAGTAGGTATTTCAACTGTTGTGCCTAAAGCTGCCTGGGTAAAAGATATCAGAACTTGACAGAAAAGGTTGTTTTCCTTTCTTTCAAAGAAATCATGCTTCTTCACATGGGGAATCACATATAGATCTCCCCTTGGAGCGCCCCTATCTCCAGCTTCACCTTCCCCTTGTATCCTGAGCTTTATACCGTCATCAATGCCGGCCAGAATTTCTATCTTTATTTCTTTCTTTTTCTTTACCTTTCCAGAACCACGGCAACCCTCGCATGGGGATGTAATAATCTCACCCGTTCCAGTGCAGTAAGTACATCCACGAGAGACAGTGAAGAAACCCTGTTGGTGGCGAATCTGTCCTCTTCCCTGGCATTGGGGACAGACAGATTTTTGAGTACCCGGTTGCATCTTCGAACCATTGCATCCCGGACAGAGTTCTACCCGGTTGAGATTAATTTCTTTTTCCACACCGAAAGCAGCTTCCTCTAGAGTTATTTCAAGCTCTAATGCAAGGTCTCTCCCTCTCTGGGGATAACGCGCTCTTTTTCGTGTCCGTGTACCAAAAATATCACCAAAGCTAAAGTTAAAAAAGTCCCCGAGTATATCTTCAAAACCCTCAAAAATGGATGAATTAAAGCCCGAAAATCCGGAAAATCCTTCTCCTCGTAGCCCATCATGGCCAAATCGGTCATATATAGACCTCTTTTCAGGATCCATTAGGACACTGTATGCTTCTGCCGCTTCTTTAAAATATTCTTCAGCTTCTTTGTTGTTAGGATTCCTATCAGGGTGGAATTTGAGAGCCATTCTGCGGTAAGCTTTTTTTATTTCTTCTGGGGCAGCATTGTGCGATACCTCAAGAATTTCATAATAATCATTCTTCGGCATTTTTCTTTTTTCCAGGTTTTTTTTGGGATTTTTTCTTTTCTATAATTCCGTCAATTTGTTCCCCTGTGAGACCTGAGGACGGATTCACGACAACCTTCCTTTCTCTTCCTGATTCCATGTCTTTGGCTGAAACTTTCACCAGTCCATCAGCATTTATTTCAAAAGTCACATCTATTTGTGGGACGCCGGCCGGAGCGGACTCGACTCCTACTAAGTCGAAGACGGCCAAAGAGGTATTTAGGGAAGCAATTTTATTCTCTCCTTGAAGTACATGAACACGGACATACCTCTGGTTATGTTCGACTGTGGTGAAGCCCCTCGTTTTTTGGGTGGGGATGGTTGTATTTTTATCGATGATTTTGATAAATGTATCACTCTCTGTCTCTATTCCTAGGGATAGGGGAGTTACATCAAGCAGAAGAATGTCTTTTTGCGCCTCTCCTCCCACAATTCCTGATTGAATTGCAGCTCCCACGGCCACAGCTTCGTCAGGATTGACCTGTTCTTCTGGTTTTTTTTCAAAAAATTCAGTAATCAGTTCCTTTATCAAGGGCATGCGAGTTTGGCCGCCGACTAAAATAACATCATTGATATCTTTTGGATCTAGTTTAGCATCTTGAAGTGTTTGTTCTATAAAAGGAAATGTTTTAGCCACCAGGTCTTTTGTCAGCTTCTCTAGTTTTTTCCTTGTGAGTTTTCTCTTAATATGTGTTGAACCAGATTCAGCAGAATAGATGAAAGGAAGATGGATCTCGGTTTCGAGCGTAAAAGACAGCTCTCGTTTTGCTTTTTCTGATGCCTCTTTTATCCTCTGAAGGGCCAATTTATCTTGAGATAGATCGATATTATTTTCTTTCCTGAACTCTTCTATCAGCCATTCGACAATGCGATTATCAAGGTCTTCCCCGCCAAGATAAGAAATTCCGCTTGTTGCCAGAACATGGAAAATACCATCGCTTATTTCCAGGAGAGATATGTCGAAAGTCCCACCTCCCATGTCATAAACAGCTATCGTGCCATTTTTTTGGGTGATTAGACCGTATGCAAGGCTCGCTGAAGTGGGTTCATTTATGATTCTTAATACATCCAAACCAGCTATTTGTGCGGCAACTTTAGTGGCTTGCCTCTGATGATCATTAAAGTGAGCAGGAACAGTAATGATGGCTTCTGTGACGTCTTCTCCGAAGTATGCTTCAGCGCTTTCCTTTAAATAGTTCAGAATCATGGAGGATATTTCTTGAGGGCTAATCATTTTAGACTCGAGGGCAACCATGACGTCTCCATTGGGAGCTTCAGTTAGTTTATAAGGCACTTTCTTCTCTGCTTCTTCCACTTCTTCAGAATTGTATTTCTGCCCCATTAGCCTTTTAACAGCGAATATAGTATTTTCTGGATTTGTTACAGCTTGTTTTAACGCCAGGTTCCCGATTAAGAGTTCACCAGTACTGGTAAAACTCACGACAGAGGGAGTTGTCAAAAGCCCTTCCTTGTTAGGAATGACTTTTGGTTCTTCGCCTTCTAAGTAAGCTGTACAAGAGTATGTTGTTCCTAAATCAATACCAATAACGTGCCCCATAGTTACTTCTTGTCCTTTTTCGGAACCCTTACTTTTACCAAAGCCGGTCGGAGGAGTCTGTTGTGAAGCATGTAGCCTTTTTGTGTTTCCTCACTGATTTCGGGTTCTTTGACATCTGCAGATTCTTCAGTCATAAAGGCTTGATGGATGTGAGGATCAAATTTTTTCCCCTTTAGCTCGATGGGTGTAAGCCCTTGTTTCATCAAAAGATTTTGATATTGTTTATATATCATCTCTATGCCATCTCGGAGACTCTTGCCATCCCCCTTGCTCTCGCTTTCTAAGGCTCTTTCGAAATTGTCCAGAACAACAAGAAGTTCTTCTAAAAAGTCGCTGAGGGCATACTGATAGAACTCGCTTTTTTCTCTTTCTAACCGTTTTCTTAGATTTTCCATTTCTGCGTTTTTCCTTAAGTATTCATCGTTTAGTTTTTTGTTTTCATTTTTCAGAAGCTTATTTTCTGCAACTAGTTTTTTAAGCTTTGTTTTTAATTCTTTAATTTCGTCAGGCGTTTCTTTTTGCTTTTTTTCTTTATTGATGACATATTCCACTTCTTCTATCAGGTGGTCTGAATTTTCCTCTGAAGATTTTATTTTGATTTTTTTTGCCATCTTTCCTCCCTACGGGTTGAAGCTGATGGTTTGACTCAGTCTTTTAGCAACACAATCCACTAAAGGAATGATGCTTTCATATGGTATTCTTTTTGGACCAATGATGCCTAGCGATCCTAGGACCTGACTGTGGTATCCGTAGTGAGAAAGAACAAGGGAACAATCTGAGATATTTAGAATATTGAGCTCTGGTCCTATCAGTACTTTTACTCTGGCCAGGCTAATAAAATCAGAGAGAAGTTTGGCAAGCTTTGCCTTTTCCTCGAAATTTTGAAAAAGAGGCTGTAATCTTTTCATGTCAAAAAGATCGGGTTTGCTCAGGAGCCTTGATGTACCCTGTAGAAAAATGCGGCTTTCTTGCTCTTCCTGAGAAATGTAAGTCTTCAGAAGGCTGGTTAATTTATTAAGAATATTTTCATATCTTATTTTATATTTGGGAAGCTCTTGAAGAAGATAGTCCCGGACAAAAATGAGGCTTTTCCCCCTAAAGTTTTGATTGATATACTGAGAAGCTTTATCGATTTCAACCTGGGTAAAGAGAGTCCTTGTCTCTACAATTTCTGTTAGAACAAGATTGTAAGAAGTGATTAGGATCATCATGATTTTTTCTTCGGACACTTTAATAAAGCGGAGATGGCGAAAGTTGACATCTGAAATCCTCGGAGAAATAACAAAGCCTAAATTATCCGAATACTCGGCCAAAATTTTAGAGACCTGATTAAGAAGTGAGTTGAAATCGCCTTTTTTTAGGGAAAAATTTTCTGATGGAAGATCGATCTGTCCTTCTGGGAGGACGGCTTCATCGAGAAGCTTATTGACATAGAACTTGAGACCCTTATCCGTTGGAATACGTCCTGCAGATGTGTGGGGTTGAAAAAGAAAGCCATTTTCTTCCAACTTAGCCATTATATTTCTTATTGTAGCTGAGGAGACAGGAAAGCGGCTTCTCTGGGCTATGAATCCAGAGCTTAAGGGCTTCCCGACTTTGAGATAGTTCTCAACAATTAGGTTGAGTATGTTCCTGTCCTTTTCTCTTAAATAAGGAGGTTTCACAGCGTTTTCTCCGAGAGATATATAGCATTAATCCTTAAATATTGTCAATCACCTTTAGGGGCTAAACAGGGCGCTCCCTGTTTTTGGCGGCAGCTTTCCCACTTACGAAGGAGTTTTTTTATGAATAATCCAGGAGAATCAAAAGAATAGTATTTTCAGCTTATCCTAATACCGGCGTAGCCAACTACCTCGAAGTAATTTCCTGTTGTGTCCCCTGAAGTCTGGTATTTTATGAGGGTTGCATTTTGTGCTCCCAATCCCTTAGAAGCAACGATGGCTGATGTTGTGGGCTGAAAGCCACACATGCTGATTTGCTCACGCTGTACTGTATCATAGAGTCCCTTTGCGTCAAGTTGAAGCACTCTTTCGATCGCTAAAAAGTCTTTTTTTTGAGCAACTTCTTGGCTGACATAATGACTCATGTCTGTACTAGCAACAATCAGAACTTCTTCTTTGAGCTCTTTTATCCCCTGTGAAATGGCTTTTCCCAATTCTTCCAGATCATTGAACGGAGTGTCATAAGAAATACATATAGGAACAAATGAAAAGTCCTTTTTGAAAAATTGGATAAAAGGTAACTGGACTTCGAGGGAATGTTCGCTTGTATGAGCTGACTCGTCCTCAGTAATAAGCTGCGAGTGACTCATGATCAGCTCCGCTAATCGGGATTCAATTTGAGCATGACCAAGGGGCGTTTCCCATACTCCTTCTTTCATTATGGCGATTTGGGATTGGATTCCTTTATGGCTGGGACCCAGGATGACAAACTTTTCAGGAAGCTCGGCAGAAGAGAAGACAGCTCCAGCGATAGGTCCTGAGTACTCAAATCCAGCATGGGGAGAAACAAGACAGAGGGCTTTTTCTTTTTTGCTTTCAAGGTCCACCATTCTCTCCACCATTTTTATTAGGTCCTCTTTATTACCTGGATAGAAGCTTCCACTTACTAAAGGCTTGCGTTTCAACTTTTCCTCCAAAACTTAAAGATAATTCTCCCTTAAATTTCTTGCCTTTGTTCCTTGAAGGATATTCCCAGCTCTTTTAGCTCTTGAAGTATGGGCCTATATATCTCAGGAATAACAGGAATATTGACTCCAGTCAGTGTTATTTTTTCTTCAAGGATAAGCTTTGTGCTGATGGCCGCAGGCAAGCCTACTGTGCGAGCCATGGATGTATCGCCATGTGGAATACCAAAGTCGATCAAGGCGGATGTGATTTTTTCCTTTTTATCCCCTGGGTAAGAAGCAATAAATTCATGTTGGAGGATGATCATATCCCTCTCCCCTTCTTCGTACTGGAGTTTTTCCAGCATCTTTGCAGCTAAAATATCTAAAGCTGAACCTTGTTCAAGAGGAAGAGGGGCTTCACTTAAGAGGCCGAGCCATTCCAGTCTCATGATAATATCCGAGTTCTCATCTATATTTAAGCATTCACTCAATGCTTTCTTGAGGTCTTTTTCTACTGGTTCATTCATCAATTTTCTAAGAAAATCTCTGTAAGTCATGCCGCTCCAGTCCTTTTCTTCTTCGTCAAGAAGACCCAATTCAACAATTTTTTTTATGGTCGAACACCAACCAATGTTTCTCAGAGTTCCCCGCAGCATAGTCTTGGTAGAATGGATCCCGTAGAGTTCAATATAGGGGAGCGAATTACGGTTTGGATAGCCCTCAAAATCACCCAGTTCCTCTATATTGATTATGGAATAATTTTCAAAGAGATCTTCTGGGGAAATGAATATCTCTTTGCTATCCTTGAGATACTGAGCCGAATTCTTCCCGGCCAGAAGGACTCCTATAGGACTCCAGGAAAATTTATATCCGAAAGGATTAGTATTTGCTTCAGAAGAAGGTAAACCGCCGCAGAATGAGATGAAACTTAAAATTTCTCCGCCTTTTCCTTCAATCTCGTGAATAATTCTCATTGCTTCCATATGGTCTATTCCGGGATCCAAGCCCACTTCATTGAGGATCAAAATCCCTGCTTTTTTTGCCTCAGCGTCCAAATTCTTCATTATTTCGCTAACATATGAAGTCGTAACCATGTTCTTTTTGAATTCAATGCAGTATTGGGCCACTTTTGGATGAAAAGAATATGGGACCATACTGATTACAAGATCAGATTTTGAAACCTTTTCTTTTAGACCCTCTTCGTTCTTGAGATTTAGCTCGCTGGCTGTCCCTTGAGGATGGTTGTCGATGAGCTTTACAGCCTTGCTGACTGTGCGGCTGGCTACTTCAACTTCAAAATCAGGTTGATCAAGGAGATACCTGACTAAAGGTTTCGCCACTAGGCCTGCTCCGAGAATCAATACTTTTTTCATGATATAACTCCTTTAAAGATTATTTGATAAATTTTTTCATATATTCATAATCTAGGGTGAATTTCCCCCGGAAAAGAATCACAGCTCTTCTTACAGCTTCAGGAAGATGACAGTCAGGAAATTCTCCAGAAAACTCTGCTTTAGCAATGTCAGGTACAAAGGGCTTGAGTGCGCTGCTAAAAAAAACAGAAGATTCTAGAGGAATCTCTGCGGGTAAATTGTCTACAGCCATCACGACCAGTCCCCTCCCCTCAACTCCGTCTCTTGCTGTCTCTTCTATTGGGTCGTAGACAAAGACAGGATTGTCAGGTGTGGTCGCATAAACTGTACACTCTACAGAACCTTCGATGTCGCATGAAATGTCTCCGATAACTCTTAGACGAGGTCTCTCTTCTTCACCAAAGAGCTTTCTCAAGTATTCTTTTGTCACAAACCTCGGGTATTTTGGTGTCCAATAGATACAATTGACCAACATAGTGAGATGGGGAAGATATGATTCAAAGATTGACTCAAATTTTTGAGGATTATCATAGTAATCCTGAAGGTCAAATTTTTGATCGGAAGAGAGAGGCTTGACCATGTGTTTTTCCATGAAGACGACTTTATATAGTCTGCTAGCCGAATAATTTTTATTCTCAAAGAAAGAGTTGATTTCTTCTGGCGCTATTTCCTCGAAGGGCAAGAGGTTGTATATATCCTGGGCTCCCTGGGAGACGTGGCCATAGCCTGCAAATCCACAAACAAAGGGAGCCAGAGAAGGGTCGAGCCCTTTCTCTTTGATTAGCCATCCTACTTTTTCAATTGACTCTTTTGCCTCTATCAGGCTTCCATAATGATATGCTTTCCTGATTGCCGAAAAAGGGTTCTCCATACTCTCATGATTCAGCCTCTGTCCCAGAGCCCAAAGTGTGTCAATCATTCCGGCTTGGCCAGCCTGGTAGCCAAAAAACAGCAGACGCTCTCCTTTATCGTTTACAATTTTTTCATAATCAATGAGGGTGCATCCGAGCTCAATCATTTTCTTAAGCATAGGCATATTATGTGGCTGACCTTTTGTAGTGTGAGAGAAGAAAATATAGACTTTGTTTTTTTCGATAAAATCGATAGGGATTTCTTTCACAGCAAATATGATTGAACAATGTGAAAGATCCCCTTCGACTATGGCACCCTGCCTGCTGAAAATTTCGTCTGGAAAAATGCGTATGGAAGAGGGTTGAATACGCACTTCAAGTGGATAGTTCTGGTGGAGTTCTCTGATATGAGTGGGGATTAGCGGAGCTCTTCTTTCCCAAGGATTTTTGTCTTCACATCGAATGCCGATCTGAGTTTTCATATTTATTTAGTTCTTTGTTTATCGACTCTGGCATTATTGCACAAACATTTGGGGGGGTCAATTTTTTTAGAGCCCGATGACAAAAAGTGGGGTAAAGAGGATTCAACGAGGTCAGATCCCATTGACTTCAATTATTGCACACTTTTTGTCACAGGGTCCTTAAAGGTGTTGACTCTGCGGATTATAATTTTAATAATATGTTCCTATGATTAAATTCTTCAACACTCTTAGCGGCAAAATAGAGGATTTCAAGCCAATTACTCCTGGAGAAGTTAAACTCTACACATGCGGCCCAACCGTTTATGATTATCAACATATCGGCAATTTCCGGGCATACATTTTTGAAGATTTGCTCAAGAGGTCCCTCCTTTTCATGGGTTATAAAGTAACCCATGCCATGAACATCACAGATGTGGATGACAAGACTATTAGGGGAGCCAATGCAGAGGGAGTCGAACTTCATGAGTACACTAAGAAATTCACCGAGGACTTTTTTGAGAATATAAATACACTGAATATTTCACAAGCTGATTACTATCCGCGGGCGACAGAACATATTCCTGAAATGGTTGAGATGATTAGCGGTCTTCTTAAGAAGGGTTATGCTTATAAAAAAGACGGTTCCGTATATTTTAGCATTGCAAAATTTCCTGATTATGGAAAACTTTCAAATATTAATCTCGAGGAGCTCAAGCCAGGCAAAAGGATTGAGTCAGATGAATACGAGAAGGAAGCCGCGCATGATTTTGCTCTTTGGAAATCGAAAAAAGAGAATGAGCTTTTTTGGGAAACAGAAATAGGTGCGGGAAGGCCCGGATGGCATATAGAGTGTTCGGTAATGAGCTCCAAATATTTGGGCCAAAGCTTCGACATTCATTGTGGAGGCGTGGATAACATTTTTCCTCATCATGAAAATGAGATAGCTCAATCTGAGGCTTATTTTGGGAAAAAATTCGTGAATTACTGGTTGCACTGTCACCATCTCGTCGTAGGTGGGGAGAAGATGGCAAAATCCAAAGGTAACTTCTACACGTTGAAAGATATCCTCGATCGGAATTATGATCCCTTGGCTCTCCGCTTGTTACTCCTTTCCACTCATTACCGTAAACTGCTCAATTTTACTTTTGAAGCTCTCGAGCAGTCCAGTGCTTCCCTTCAGAGAATAAAAGATTTTCTCTATGAGCTGAAGCATCATTCGTTTGAAGAGGGAGAGAATAAAGATATCTCTCAGCTTATTGAAGAACAAAGGAATAATTTCATAAAAGGACTCAGCGATGACTTAAACATCTCTGTTGCACTCACTGCTGTCTTCGATATGATTCGAAAGGTCAATGTCTTGATTTCTCAGGGAAAAGTTTACAGCAAAGATGCGGAGGAGCTTATATCTTTTATCCGTGCTCTTGATGGAGTTTTAGCCGTTCTTCCTGATGAGGAAGTGGAGTTGCTCCCCCCTGACGCTACGAAAAAAATTGAAGAGAGAGAAAAAGCCCGCAGGGATAAAGATTATAAACTGGCAGATAAAATCCGCAATGAACTGCTCCAGCAGGGGGTAATTCTAGAAGACACCAAAGATGGAGTGAGGTGGAAGAGGAGGTAGGGTAAAGTTTTGGGATCTAATAAATATGAACCACATGCCTTTGGTAAATCAGGCGAAGAAGTCGCTCTTCAGTATTTAGAAAAGAAAAAATACGGGATTATCGCCAGAAGTTTCCGCATGTTCAGAGGAGAAATAGACATCATTGCCTACGACCGAAAGACATTGGTTTTTGTTGAGGTTAAGGCAAGGAAGAGCAGAGATTTTGGTGCTCCAGAAGAATCTGTGACTCCGAGCAAACAACGGCAAATCAGGAAGATTGCCCAGGGTTTTTTGGCGAAAAAAAACCTTCAGAGTGTGGAATGTCGCTTTGATGTCATTTCTTTAACCTTTACGGATGATAAAGGATATTCAATTTATCACATAAAAGATGCATTTTAATTATCCTGAATTATTCACGAGTCGAAGTTGCCGCAGATGCAAGGCGCAGCGCATGAAGCTGTGGTCGTCCACCGCGAATGGGCTGTAATGAAGCAGATGCGGTGAGATCGGCTCGCCGTGAGGGAAAACTGCCGATAAAATATGTTAGAGAATCGAATAAACAAAGCGATTA
>Ga0114920_10000763_pt1 | contig 14253 bp, 11 predicted proteins | sample ChitaG_FD_88683 | JGI IMG/M metagenome (GOLD analysis project Ga0114920, IMG submission 88683) | Deep subsurface microbial communities from South Pacific Ocean to uncover new lineages of life (NeLLi) - Chile_00310 metaG | ecosystem: Environmental > Aquatic > Marine > Oceanic > Sediment ... | reverse complement strand
GGGTACAACTACCGTCTAACTGATTTACAGTGTGCGCTAGGGATTAGTCAGTTACGTAAGTTATCTGTCTGGGTAGCGCGTCGCCAAAAGATCGCGCGACGTTATGATGAGGTATTTGCCGAGGTCCCTGCTGTAGAGCCACTGGCTGTGCGAGAAGACGTTTCGCACGCGTATCACCTTTACATGGTTAAACTCGATCTCACTAAATTGAGGGTGACGAGGGCTGAGGTATTCGCTGCCTTGCGCGCCGAAAATATCGGCGCCAACGTACATTACATTCCTGTGTGCTGGCATCCTTATTATCAGCGATTAGGCTACAAACGCGGATTGTGTCCTGTGGCAGAGACAGCTTATGAGCAACTGCTTACATTGCCTATGTTTCCGGCAATGAGTGACCAGGATGCTGACGATGTAATAGAAGCGATGCAGAAGGTGATTGGATGTTATGCGGCCTGAGAGGCTTCGTTTTCTTGTTATTGGGTGTGGCTCTATTGGGGAGCGCCATATTAGCAACCTGATTGCGCTGAACATGGAGGATATTCTAGCCTTCGATGTCCGAAGCGACCGCCGAGGTGAGGTGGAATCTCGGCTTGGTATCACAACGTTGGATAACCTGGAGGATGCGTGGGGGCACCGCCCTGATGCTGCCTTGATCACAGTACCCAGCAGCTTGCACATTCCACTAGCGTTGCAAGCTGCTAAGCATGGGTGTCATTTGTTTATCGAAAAGCCCTTGTCGGATCGCCTGGAAGGTGTGGATGTGCTGTTGGAGGCTGTGAGAGAGCGTAACCTTGTAACGCTGGTGGGGTGTAACATGCGTTTCCACCCGGGGTTGATGCAGGTTAAAGCATTAATTGAGGGAGGGGCGGTTGGGCATGTGATTGCTGCGCGGGTGGAAGTAGGGCAGTATTTGCCTGATTGGCATCCGTTGGAGGACTACCGGCATGCCTACAGCGCTCAGCAAGATCTGGGGGGTGGGGTGATCCTCGACGCCATCCATGAGATTGACTACGTCCAGTGGATGCTCGGCGAGGTGCAAACCGTTGCTTGTTTCGCTGGCAAGCTCAGCCACCTGGAAATCGAGACTGAAGATACAGCAGCCATCTTGCTTCGTTTTGTCAGCGGCGCGATCGGTGAAGTCCATATGGACTATGTACAGCGCGCGTATAGCCGGACATGTCAAATCATCGGGGACGAAGGAACAATCCGTTGGGATTATACGATCGATGAGGTGCAATGGTACTCTGCAGCAACGCGGGAATGGCAGGTATTCAAAAATCCATCTGGTTGGGAGCCCAATCAGATGTACCTGGACGAGATGCAGCATTTTCTAAGATGCTTAGCCAGGGAAGAGAAACCGACTTTGGATGTTTCTGAGGGTGCACGAGTGTTAGAAGTAGCAGTAGCAGCCAAGGCCTCGGCCAAAACTGGGCAGCTTATGGCACTGCGAGATTATCGATGACCCAGAAACCAAAGGTTGTAGCCATCATTCAAGCCCGTATGGGCTCCGCACGACTGATGGGCAAGGTATTGATGGATATCACCGGAAAGCCGATGTTGTGGCACGTGGTACATCGAGCTAGCCAATCCAAGTTGGTCGATAAAGTCGTCATCGTCACAAGCACCAACAAGTCCGATAATCTTATCGTTACCTTTGCCCGGACAAACGATATTCCCTGCTTTCGAGGGAGCGAAGACGATGTGCTGGACCGCTACTATCAGGCAGCTAAGTGGATTAGGGCTAATGTAATCGTCCGCATTACGGCGGATTGTCCGCTCATTGATCCGGATGTAGTGGATAATGTCATAAAGTGTTACTTGGGTGGTGACTATGGCTATGTGTCCAACACCGCCCCGCCTACATTCCCCGATGGATTAGACACGGAGGTGTTCTCGTCTGAAGCGTTGGAACGCGCCTGGCGCGAAGCAAAGTGGCAATTGGAGCGCGAGCATGTGACACCGTATATCCGTAAGCATCCAGAGCTATTCCGAATCGGGAATGTTACTTATGATGAAGATCTTTCAGCTTTACGTTGGACAGTGGATGAACCCCAAGATTTAGACTTTGTGCGAGCAGTGTATAAACATCTAGGTACAGCGATGTTCCACATGGGTGATGTGCTCAACCTTTTGAAAGAACATCCAGAACTGACAGATCTCAACGCTGGGATTGAACGCAACGAGGGCTACCAAAAGTCTTTACGTGAGGATAGTTTGATTGAGCGGAAGCAATAGCCCGTCATTACGCTAATGGTTTGTAGTGCAAGAGTATTGACTTAGGAGGAGAGATGAAGGGCACGGGTCAATGTCTATACAAAAGGGCAAGAGCTAGGATCCCTGGAGGCACTCAGTTGCTTTCCAAACGCCCTGAGATGTTTTTGCCCGAACAATGGCCCAGCTATTACTCCAAAGCCAAGGGAGTTGAAGTCTGGGATCTTGATGGCAATAAGTACGTTGATATGAGCTACTGTGGAATTGGTGCGTGTGTGTTAGGATTTGCTGATCCTGATGTAGACAGTGCTGTGCATACTGCTATTGATTCCGGCTCCATGGCTACCTTGAATTGTCCTGAGGAGATAGAACTGGCTGACTTGCTCTGTGAACTCCATCCCTGGGCAGATATGGTCCGTTACGCTCGCACTGGGGGAGAGGCAATGGTAATCGCCGTTCGCATAGCGCGTGCTAGAACAAAGCGAGACAAGGTGGCTTTTTGTGGATATCACGGCTGGCATGACTGGTACCTAGCTGCCAACCTTGGAGAGGATGACGTTCTTGATGGTCATTTGCTGCCGGGACTAGAGCCAGCCGGTGTACCGCGTGTTTTAAGAGGCACAGCGCTCGCCTTCCACTACAACAAGATTGATGAGCTAAAAGCCATTGTTTCAGATCACAGGGACGAGTTAGCAGCGATTGTGATGGAGCCGGTGAGGAATTATGATCCAGAGCCAGGTTTTCTAGAAGGAGTCAGAGAAATCGCAACAGAAATCGGAGCCGTCTTGATCTTTGATGAGGTGTCATCGGGCTGGCGATTGAACACAGGTGGAGCACATCTCGTGTACGGGGTGATGCCCGACATAGCCGTTTTTGCGAAAGGCATTAGTAATGGCTATCCTATGGCCGCGATCATCGGAATTGAGGATGTGATGGAGGCCGCCCAAGGTAGTTTCATCAGTAGCACGTACTGGACGGAGCGCATAGGTCCAGCAGCGGCTTTGGCGACAATCCGAAAACACCGACGGTACGATGTCTCGAAGCATCTAATAGCGGTTGGTAAACGTATTCAATCTGGTTGGAGGTCGGCTGCAGATCGTGCTGGCATATCCATTAGTGTCACTGGTATTCCTCCTCTCGGTCATTTCTCGTTTGATTACGAAAATGGTCAAGCGATCCGCACCCTGTTTACTCAGATGATGCTTGAGAAAGGATTTCTGGCAACCAATGCGTTCTATGCCACGTATGCGCATCAGGACTCTCACATAGAGAGCTACTTGGCGACGGTTGGAGAAATGTTTGGGTTTCTGGCCGAAGCCATTGAAAAGGGCAAAGTGGAAGATCATCTGAAAGGCCCTATCGCTCACTCGGGATTCCGACGCTTGACATAGCCTGAATCCATGGACGAACGTCATGGTCTGTTTTGTTGTATCTGGTAATTGTTAATGAGTCGTTTTCTTCGCATCCGTGCCGACGCCAACGCCCGTATAGGGACAGGTCACCTGATGCGCTGCTTGGCCCTGGCTCAGGGATGGAAAGCTCGAGGTGGACAGGCAACGTTCATTACAGCCTGCGAGAGTGACGGTTTGCAGCAACGTCTCTCAGACCAGGGTTTTCACGTCATCACATTGAAGCAGTCGCATCCTGAGCCCGCCGATTGGGAGATCACTTTGCAGACATTAAGAACGCATCCGGGTGCCTGGGTTGTGCTTGATGGGTACCACTTTGATCCTGGTTACCAGCGCCAGATCAAGGAAGCTGGACATCGGCTGTTGGTGATTGACGACACGGCTCATCTGGACCACTACTACGCTGACGTAGTGCTGAATCAGAACATCAACGCCGAACAGTTGCACTACTCGTGTGAGCCATACACGCGTCTGTTGCTGGGCACTCGCTATGTGCTGCTGCGGTCGGAGTTCCTGACTTGGCAAAGGTGGAAACGAAAGATTCCTGATGTGGCACGAAATATACTGGTGACATTGGGGGGCAGCGATCCGGACAACGTGACATTCAAAGTCATACAGGCATTGCAGCAGGTTGAGGTGGATGGCTTGGAAGCGGTTGTCGTGGTAGGGGGGAGTAGCCCGCACTATGAGGAGTTGCAATCCGCGATTCGCGATTCGCGATTTGCCATTTGTCTGAAGCGCAACGCGCCGAACATGCCCGAACTGATGGCTTGGGCGGATGCGGCAGTCTCGGCGGGGGGAAGTACTTCCTGGGAACTGGCGTTCATGGGGTTGCCTAATGTGATTCTGGTCCTGGCCGAGAACCAGCGAGAAATCGCTGAAGGGTTGGATGCCAGTGGAATTGCCCTGAACCTCGGATGGTATGCCGAGATCAGCGAGTTAGCCTTTGCACAGACGTTGAAAACGCTTATATCCAATCCAACACGCCGCAGGGCAATGAGTGAAGAGGGACGGCAGTTGGTTGATGGGTCTGGAACTGATCTTGTTGTCTCAGTAATGGCTGAAGAAGCCAATACAGTCCTACCGATGGATCGCTTACAAGTGCGTTGTGCTCGCTTTCAAGATGCAGAACTGCTTTGGCAATGGGCAAACGATCCGACTGTGCGTGCGAATTCCTTTCGTCCAGAACCGATTCTGCTTGATGGTCACATTAGATGGTATAGGGAGAAACTGGCTTCCCCTGACACACGCATTTGGATACTTGAACTCGATCAAGTGCCTGTTGCTCAGATACGATACGACCGCGTTCATGCGGATACAGCAGAAATAGCTTTCTCCGTTGTACCGGATTACCGAGGCAGGGAATTAGGCATAAGAGCGTTGGTCCTGACCTCTGGTATGGCGTGCAGGGAACTGGGTGTGAAGCGTCTTAAAGGGGTTGTGTTCAGTTCCAACGAGGTATCTGTGCGCACATTTGCTAAGGCTGGTTTTGAGCGCGTGGGGCAGGAACGGGTTTCCGGTAGGCTCTGCCATATCTTTGTGCGCGAATGTTCTCGAAACATTGGAGAAGTACATGACTGATTTTCTCGAGATCAGCGGTCGGTGCATTGGACCTGGACACCCGGTGTACATTGTCGCCGAGATGTCGGCGAACCATAATCAGGACTTTGATCGGGCCGTCAAAATCCTTAGGGCTGCTAAAGAGGCTGGCGCGGATTCTGTCAAGCTGCAAACCTACAAGCCGGACACGATGACGATCTCTTGCGACAACGAGTACTTTCAGATCGGCAAAGGCACCCTCTGGGAAGGCCGCAATCTTCACGATCTTTATGGCGAAGCCTATACTCCTTGGGAATGGCAACCAAAGCTCAAAGCCATTGCAGATGAGTTGGGTATAGACCTATTCTCTACAGCCTTCGATCCATCAGCGGTGGACTTTCTTGAAGAGATGGGGGTGTCGGTGCACAAAGTAGCATCCTTTGAAATCGTGGATATTCCACTGATTGAGAAGATGGCCCGTACCGGCAAACCGATTATCATCTCCACCGGCATGGCAACCCTAGCGGAGATTGAGGAAGCAGTACAGGCAGCTCGTAATGCGGGGGCAACACAGATCGCCTTGCTCAAGTGCACCAGTGCGTATCCAGCACCGCCCGAGGAGATGAACCTGCGCACCGTTCCTCATCTATTGGAAGCTTTTGGTGTACCTGTGGGGCTTTCGGACCATACGTTGGGCATTGCCGTGCCGGTAGCAGCGGTAGCAATAGGAGCATGCATTGTGGAGAAGCACTTCACCCTGTCGCGAGACATCCCTGGCCCGGATTCCGCCTTTTCGTTAGAGCCGCACGAGTTCAAAGAAATGGTGGATACTATCCGAGTGGTCGAAAAGGCGTTGGGTGAGGTTCGGTACACGGTAGGCGAGCGGGAAGCCAAGAGCCGGGTGTTTCGCCGGTCGCTGTTCGTAGTGAAGGACATGAAAGCAGGCGAGATATTCACCGAAGAGAACGTGCGCTCCATCCGACCTGGATATGGTTTGCCGCCCAAGGTTCTGAAAGAGGTGGTAGGACGTCATGCCGCCAAAGACATCAAGCGCGGTACGCCGATTACATGGGGCTTGATAGGAAAATAAGTTGCCTGGATACAACAATTACACATAGTGTGGTGATGACAGGCACTCGCGCCATAGAAACTTGCTCCGCAAGAGAAATATTTGTTTTCGAAGTGCCATCCCCAACCAAGTGTGCTTTCGGAGAGTTTAGCCAGCCTTTCAATCTAATGTGTGTGTGAATATCAACACTACATTGGAAGCAAAAATCCAGGCAGTGCAAATTAATGAAAGCGAAACACACACTTTTCCACATACGCGTTCATCAGAGTCGTTTCGTGCAATTGCACAAGGACGGGGGAGCATGGTCGGTCTGAAAAGCGCGGAAGCACTTGAGTTAGTACGCAGCAAAAGACTGGTCTGTGAAGGTTCTGACTTATGAAAGACTTTCCTCGAGATAAGATAAAAGATTTATTAAGACCGGGATATTATTTCTGCAAAGACATTGTTGATTTTAAGGGCAGGAAAAGGCTTAAGAAAAATATTATTCTTAAGGATTTGTATTTGGGTAAAAGAGCTTTTTTGTTATTAACTGGCGCATCTCTTCAACAAATCGATATTAATAAGCTTATAGATGAGTATACGTTTGGTGCAGGGTTTATTTTTCTTCGGGAAGATATCAGGAATGTAAATTTGACCTTTTATGTTGATCTTTCGCCAAGTAGTAATTTTTATCCAAGTAATCCTAACTGGCCGAGATCTTATTTGGGGGTACTTGGGAAGCAAGGAATATTGCCTTTCTATAGAGCAATTGATGAGAGATTCGAAAATAGAACGAAATTGATATTGCATAGTGACAATTACAAATGTATTGAAATTAATAATTTATTTAAAGATAAAATAAAATATTTTGTTAAGTCGAAAAAGAAGCTTCATGTTGTCGAAGGGGTGTCATATAAAGCAATTGCGGATTTAACGAGAAGAAGTATTTCTGGAGGTGGATCTGTATTTTTTTCCGTTCTGATTATGATGTATATGGGGTTCAAAGAAATTTATTTGTGTGGCGCCGGCTATACATATGAACCCATATACCTGTTTCATTTTTATGATAATTTTGTATTCCCGAAGAGTATGGGAAGAGAAAAAGCGGAAATTGAAGCCAGAAAAGCCATTGATGTTCGCAATAAGAAAATGGGTACAACTTTAGAATATCACGGGGTATTTGAAAAGGATAATTTCTATGCGGGCATTTATATAAGTAGAATGGCTTATGATCCCCATAAGGACAAGCATCGAGATTTAAATAATTACGCGAGATCGCAGGGAGTGAAAATCTATAATATCGTTCCTGACGGATTTGAAAGCCCAATTTATGAAAAGATACCCTGGAAGGAAGTTGAGAGCAAAATATTGCGAGGCAATCCGGATAATATATGATCTATAGATTGTCTTAAAGCTTGCAGTATGTTGCCAAGACGACGTTGTTTTCGGGACATAACAACATATATTCTTATCGGAATGAGATATACGGTGAAAAATCAGTAATGGAAGATGAAAAAGTGAAGCAGCGCTCACAAAAAAGTACGTTTGCAGGGGACGTGCTAAAAATGGCTTCAGCGCCGCTATGTACCCAGATTCTGGGTATAATTTTGATGCCAATAGTGACTAGATTATATGCCCCTGAGCTTTATGGGGTATTCAATTTATTTGGTTCTATCGTGATGCCGATTGCTGTATTTGTCAGCCTGGGCTACAGCAGTTCAATAGTTTTACCACAAAGGGATGAAGTTGCTTCCAATATGTTGTGTATTAGTCTTGCACTGACTGTGCTTATGGCTGTGTTGACAATACCATTCATTTGGCTTGGTTCGGATCTGTTTTTACGTTGGCTGAAAGCGCCGGAACTGGGTATCTATCTCTGGCTGATTCCAATAAATGTATTTGCGCACGGCCTGTACCTTTCACTTCGTTTTTGGAATGTGCGCAGTAAGCGGTTTGGTCGTATCGCTATATCGAGAATTTCAAATGCCGTAGTGAATAAGGGGGTCCTTATTGGTGCAGGTTTTTCTGGTTTTGCAACACCTGGTAGTTTAATCGCAGGGGGAATAGCCGGTTCAATGACAATGAGTGGTGTTCTTGGGGGAAGAATCTGGCGTGAAAGCGGTGACTTGCTTAAACGTAGTATTCGGTGGCATAATATAGTTCAAGGAATCAAGCGGTATCGTAAATTTCCCATGTATAATCTTTGGACTGATTTTTTAAGCCGTCTTTCGGCTTCAATAATAATGTTTTTATTTTCGTTTTATTTTTCAAAATCAGTTATCGGATACTATGGATTAGGACTTGCCGTATTAGGCATCCCGATGACTTTTATTGGCAGTTCCATAGGGGAAGTATTCTATCAAAGGGGGGCAAGAGCGAGACATAAAGGTACAAATGCCTCATTAGTGGGAAATCTATTTAAGCAGATGACTTGGATGTCCATGTTGCCATTTTTGGTGCTTGCTGTTCTTGGAGATAGCATTTTTGCCTTTGTTTTTGGCGCAAATTGGTCAGAGGCAGGTGTTTATGCTCAGATTCTCAGCTTTAAAATATTTGTCAGCTTTCTAATAAGTCCAATTTTGAATTTAACGAATATCTTGGAAAAGCAAGAGGTTAATCTTATTCTCCGCATTGCAATCACTATAACGAGTATCGTGTCAATTACGGTCGGTGGATTGTTAAATAATATTTATGTGGCATTGTGTCTGCTTTCTTTACTGGATGGCTTGGTACTCTTTGGCTTTGGTTTATATATGATTCGCTGTGTGGGGATACCAGTATCACGAATATTCAGCATTCTATTGAAATGCTTTGTGTCATGTGTGCCAATAATCATTGTAATTGCATTGGCTAAGTGGTATTTCGGGGCTTCTTCACTACTTCTCATAATTATCAGCGCCATTGGTGGTATAATATATTACGGCATATTACTGAAAAATGATAAGGTCTTGCGTTCGACGATTATAGCGGTTCTTAGGAAGACGAAATCAACGTAAAAGGGTTAAGGAAGTAAAATGGCGCACAAAGATGAGTACAAAGCTGCGGTTGTGTTTCTCTGTTCGGATGCATCGCCGTGTTTGACCGGTGCAAATCCTATCATTGATGGGGGCGCACGTGTTGGTGAGGCAGTTGCTCTTTGTGCCTTTGTGGAGACACCGGAGTGCGTAGCTAAGATTGATGCGTACCCGGGACGGGAGGGCCAATGAAAAAAGACTACATACTGATTGATAGTTCCCACCATCTAGAGTATTTCATCTGTGAACTGAAAGATAAATACATCCCAATTGCCATTGATACTTATGCAGAGTCCTTTCTTGAGTCAAGAGGCATTGAGACTATTGGAATATTGGATTATCTCTCTGACGTAGAGATAAAAGCGATAATTTCAGCCGCCTCTTCTTTGGTAGATGTCTTTGTCGCCAGGATTGATGAAAGCAATAGAGAGTTGTATGGACAGATATTTGGCAGGGAGGATGTCAACCTTGTATATGCCTCTATGAATTATTACTTCAAGAGATTCGTAATAGCCACTTTCAAATTCTTAAAGGGTTTGGAAGCCATTATTGAAAAGAGGAGCATCACCTATTTAGCCTACTTGCATGATGGATCTACTGTCCTTCTTTGCACCAATAGAGAGCAAAATGCTTTTTTCTTTCCCGATGATATCGTTTGGAGAATTATGCAACACTGGAATTACGGTGGGAAGCCTCGGCTTTCGTTTATAAAAGCACCCAAGAGAGAAATGGCTAAAGACCTTAGTTGGAAGACTAGAGCGCCTCTGGGAAGAGCTAAGAGGCTTATTACTAAGCGTTTATCACGGTACTTGTATAGTTATTCGCCGCACAAAAAGAATCTGCTACTTATGTCGCCGCTTTATGATCTTTCATTTCTCATGTCTTCGGCAAAAGCAAATAGAGAATACAACATAATAAGTTGGGATGTAGATCGCAGATTGACTCCGAAGCTTCCAGGAAGATTTCTAGGAAGACACCCAAGATATCCATTTGTCTTGAGTAAGGACAGCAGTCGAGCGGAATCTCTTTCTTGGGATGAGCTTATAGAGCAATTCGATCTCTATGTCGGCAGATGTAAGAATTCCGACCTGGTAAGCGATTTTCAATTTGCTTCGTTTGCAATGCCTCTCGTTAAACAATTCTTAGAAGATAAATTACCTGATGTCTATCGGTATTGGAAAGTGGCTGAAAACCTGCACAATGTGATTAAGATAGATGCGCTCTTTTGGGGCAACCCCCCCGTCAGATATCCCGGAGGAATCGTAAAGGAATTCTTTCGACTTAATGAAGTGCCGATAGTCGGCATGCAGCATGGTGGAATATATGGCTCCAATCATATGGGCTCAACAATATTTGATCTAGATTTTGACCAATGTAACTACTGGTTCTCGTACGGTTTTGACAAGGACGCAATCAGCGAAGTTTATCCCGATAACAAGTTACCAGAGATTATTCCAGTCGGGTCAACAAGAATATCCAATTTGGCCAAACAATATGGATCAACGAAATCCGCAAAACATCAAGTGAAAATACTATATCCTGTTGTCCTTTCGAGAGACAATTTCTTTTATGAATCTGAGCATGCAGATCCTAGGCTGTTTCATTTTCAAAAGCAAATCATTGACACGTTGGCACTATTCAATGAATATAGAATTGTTTTGAAATTTCCTATCGGTACTTATGCAAAACACTATTTGAGACCTTATGTTGAAAGGGCATACCCGGATAAGTTCCAGATTGTCGATGGCATATCTTTTACTGAATGTTTGAAGAGATATGATGTGGGCACGATTCTCATAGAGCTACAGAGCACGCCGCTGAATGAAGCGGTCGTCACAAGCAGCACGATTATAGTCTATGATGATAAGACATTTGTCAGCTTGATGGAAGAGGCAGCTAGTGCATTGTCTAAGAGAGCTATAATTTGTAATACAAGAGAAGAGTTCTTTAGCAGGATAATCGATTGTATGCATGATGGGCTCCCCCCCAAGGATCTAGAGAATAGGGAATATCTAGAGAAATACTGTATCTATAAACGTAATCCGGAAGACAACATCCTTGAATCAATACGATCTATCATGAAGGCCGAAAGAAACATCGCAACAGGCAAGCCCACGGCGGAGGATTGGCGATGAAAAAGGCGGCCGTCTTGAGAGAGTTATTCAGCAGACGGCGCATTACAGGAGATCTCCCAGGCTTTCAATTCGTAAGCATAACCAAAGAAGCTGCTTCGCATGGAGTAGATGGACTTGTAGGGGACGATGATAAACGTGGGAAACGAATGTGTAACTGATAGTAGTAGCAAGTACAAAACGCACTTTTGGCTTTGGAATGAAGAGTTAGAGGTTCTATCACCCCTTACATGCCCCAAAGAGGTGTTTGTACCATCCTGCTCCTTTACTTTGTGAAAAACTTCTGCAAAATCTAAGGTGGGGAAATCGAATTATGGCAATGCAAGACCTCCTGAAAGATATCGTCATCTGTCCAGAATGCGGCGGTGAGTGCCGATGGTCCGAGCGCGCCGTGACGTGCTCGCAATGTGGATCCATCTACGGAGTGCAGGATGGTATCCCGTACTTTCTTAGACAAGCCCAGTATTGGTGCAATATTCCTCGTCGTGAGATGCAGCAGGTTGTGGACTACGTCAGAATGCATGGTTTTCAGGCCGGCCTAAGGGATCGCATCCCCCGATACCTGCACTCAGCTATTATCCATGCGGACCGGGCCGACGCGAGATTCTTTCTGCCCATTGACAAGGAAAGCGTCATTTTGGACATGGGCTGCATGTGGGGAGCACTAACGTTCGCCCTTGCGGAGCACTGCAAGCACATCGTCGGCCTAGATCAAACGCTTGAAACCTTGCAACTAAGCTACTACCGGGCGCAGGAAGCAGGTATACAGAACGTTACCCTTCTTGGCGGTGACGCTCACAGGATGCCGATCAAGGACAACATCTTCGACGTTGTCATCCTCAATGGTGTTTTAGAGTGGCTCGGGCTCGAAGGTGAATATGTCGTCGAGCAACAGTGGGGCAAGCGGTCGAGGAACGGCGTAAAGACCGTTCGAGTCAAGAATCCTCGGACCCTGCAACTCAGAGGGCTCCAGGAGGCTCTGCGTGTTCTGAAACCTGGTGGCACGTTGTGGCTGGCTATCGAAAATAGAGTCCAGGCAGCCTACTTCTTAGGTGTGCCTGACGATCACAGTGGCCTGCCCTACAACAGCCTTCTTCCGCGAAAGTTGGCCAACCTCTACTCTTTGTTGGCCATCGGACAACCTTATCGAACCTACACCTACACGATCTGGGGATTGCGCAAGCTCTTACGAGAGGCGGGATTCGTCCAGCAAACCTTCTTCACGGCGTTTCCCAGTTACGAACAGCCGGCGACGATTCTGCCGCTGGACTCGAAATTTCTCGAATTCTATTTGATCAATACTCGCTTTAAATCCGTAGGAGGTCGGGAAAAACTGATGTTCCTATTCCTACGCCTTCCCGGGCTATCTGCCGTAACAGTTCCCGACTTCATCGTCACGGCACGAAAGAGGGGTGATTTCAGTCACGAGGGCTGCAACCGCACCTTCCGCCGAATCGTGTTCGATAACTGGTCAACTCTCTTTCCGGGTGTTGAGACCCCCTCCGAGATAAGCCTCATGAAGTTCAAGTCAAGGATGGAGAAAGGCGCTCCCATTTCTTTCTTTGTCTTCTCCAACGCCGATAAGAGAAAGCCGCTGGGCTATCTCAAGGTTAACCGAGACAAGACCGGCCTCGCGGCCCTTATGCACGACGCGGAGGTATATGCGACCATCTACGCCAAATGCACGGAATCCCGCAGAGGTCTCGCCGAGCAAATGTTCTCTGGTCACCTGGATGCCTACTTTGTGATCTCCAGATCTGTGGTAAATGGACAGACCATCGAACGTAGACTCCTTCATGACGTCGGGCAGCGGCCGAAGGGGTCGGCATTCAAGAAGCTCGCTCATCGAGTAATCGATCGCTTGCTTTCCCTTTACGGAGACTCGACCACCGGGGTGATCTCCTTCGGCGAGTTCGCCCAGAGGGCAATTGACTGGCTGATATTGTTTAACACAGAAACTTCCGGTCGTACCCTTACCTTTGAAACCTTCTGGGATCGTTTTGCGGCGAGCAGGCTTGCCTCCCCGAGGCTGAAGAGTATCTTAGATGTCCCCACCGATATACTCGAAGCGTACCGTGTCACGCTGAAGGAACTGGCGAATGGCCTTGAATTGCGGACCGGCCCCATCCACGCCGACTACAACCACTACAACATCTTGGTTTCGCGCGAAAGTATCGCCGTCGTAGATTGGGAGTATGCAGAGGAAGAGTCCTTTCCACCCTTCGACGCGCTGAACCTGTTTGCCCAGCCAGCTAGTGAGTGTGGATCCAAGCAAGTCGAAACGTTATTCAGCTCCGATCCGAAAGATGAGCTGGCCTCCATCGCGAACGACTTGTTGGCGCGATACTTGGCATCGCAAGAATTGAGTCTGGAGTTTATCAAGGCCTGCGGCCCACTGTTCATTTTGGATCTTCTCTACAGAGACTACGGTTTTTACGGAGAAGGCGGGCCCAGTGGATTATTCCCATTGAGGTCTGTGAGCCTACTTAGGAAACTGATTAGTATTGTCTTGGGAACCGGGTAATCGTGCGATGATGGAAGGTACATCCGTTGAGGACCGGTGTGGCAGAGGAAACGTGCCGGAGGGTATATGTTCCGCGTAGCGCGTCTAGTAGCCCGCGTTCTGCGTCATATCGCGCGCAAATTGGATCAAGTCGCAGTCTGGTCAACACCTAGGGCGGTGGAATCAGACCATGATGCTCGCGTGAAGCAAGCAATGACCGCCCACGACATGGTTTCTCATCCCGATGAACCATATTATGCTAAACAGTATCTGCATTGGATCTGGCCTGAGTGTGAGAAACGATTTCCAGAACGCGATCCCTTAGTGCTCGATATCGGTTGTGGTCAAGGGCGGTTGGCACTGCCGTTGGCCAAATGGGCAATACAGGGGCGGGTTG
>Ga0114920_10000762_pt1 | contig 14253 bp, 12 predicted proteins | sample ChitaG_FD_88683 | JGI IMG/M metagenome (GOLD analysis project Ga0114920, IMG submission 88683) | Deep subsurface microbial communities from South Pacific Ocean to uncover new lineages of life (NeLLi) - Chile_00310 metaG | ecosystem: Environmental > Aquatic > Marine > Oceanic > Sediment ... | reverse complement strand
TACCGACATTGCCAGCTAAAGTGGCTAAGGTGGTCGTGGCCGTACTTTCCAGTTGGCCGATAATTTTTGTTATTTCTTCAATAATTACTTTTTGGAGGTCTAAATCGTAATAAGTATTAGCGGCAAAAACCAAACCAAAAACAATCAGGCCGGGAATTACTGCCAGCAAAATATTTCTTAATTTATTTGGTTTTGGATTGGCTTTTGACATAAGTCCAAGGCTCAAGGCCACAGCTTAAAGCTTGAAACAGGCCCGGTGAAACAACAATAAGTATATTTCTTATTTTATTACGGTTCTTTAAAAACATAGAGTTTATAAGCGCGCGAACCGCCAGGTACGCGAACCATCACGAATAAGTAAAAAGCGATGCGCAGAAAAAAACTAATGCTTTATAATCTGTTTTCTTATTTTCGTGACAGTTCGCATTTAATTAATTTCGTCGTAGGCGGCCAGGAAGATCTGGAAGGCCCTGACGACGTCAGGAACAGTAGCAGTTTTAATGTCCAGCCACCAATCAGTGCCATCAGTCGGAATACTGGTTGTAGCAATATAAGCATCACCTTGTTCTAAATTGTTGGAAACGGGAGCCGGTAAAGTAGAACTGGAGTAAGTCTGACCAGTAGAAGTAGAAACTCGCCACTCAATCGGGTCGGTAGTGGAAGCAGCATAGCGGAAAACTAATTTATGAACTCGGGTTGTTCCGCTGGCGTTTTCCAAAAAAGGATAATTTTCTAGGGTTTTGGAAATCTTGACATAACTGGTGGTGGCAGTCTGAACTGGCAAGTCAAATCCCATAATCGGAATCATTTCTCTTAAAATTTGTGTTCCAGTTGCTCCAATTTTGTAGCCCGAAGCTGTTTCAATGTATGTACCTGCTCCCGATAATTTAACTATTCCGCTGGCCGGAGCCAAAATAATATCATTTCCTGCGCCTGAGGTCTGCAGTGTTAAATCGCCGGCATATTCAATTAGGGGGACGACTAAACCGCTTCCGAGGGTAAGCTTATTGGTACTGGTACTCCAGGTAAAATTTGCGTCGCCGTCAATAGAATTTTCCCCTATCCAATAAGCTACTTGACCATCTGCTCCTGTTCCGGTTACTGCTCCTGTGCCCGTAGCCGATGTCCATTGCAACTGACCTGCTCCGTCAGTGGTCAAAATATAATTGTCGGTTCCGTAATTAGTCGGCCAGTAATATGTCGTGGACACGGTCATAGTGGAAGTGGCAGCGAATCCTAAGTAATATCCACTTGCATGGCTGGAATAAATTCTTAATTGTCCGGCATTATTAGCGCTGCCAAGTTGAAGATAACGACTGGCATTGTCCCAATAAAAATTGGTGCTGGTGGCGATCAGGTCGCTGTCGGCAAAAAGCACTCCGCCCGTTCCCAAGTTGCCCGAAGCTAAAGTAATAGTGCCGGTTAAGTCAGGAAGGGTATAAGTTCTGGCTGTGGTAAGATCGGCAATTGTTAATTGTCCCCTTCCGTCAGAATCGTAAAACCACAAACTAGCTCCTGAAGTTCCGCCTGAAGTAAAACACTCTCCGTCTGGACAATCGCCAACCGCCAAAATATCACCTAATCCTGCTGCTCCCAAATCCAGCCAGGTTAACTCTCCGCCGATAGTTGATTGTAATACATAACCAGTAGAAGTTGGGTAAATCATTGGCCAGGTATAACTGGTAGTGGTAGTAATTCCGGTGGATGCTTTAAATCCAACATAATCGCTTGTTCCGCCGGTGAACCTTAGAAGCTGGTCGGCAACAGCCAGCTCGACAGCCGTGCCTGTGGCGAAAGTGGTGGTGCCTAATCTTGTTGAGCCCACTACTTCAAAAACATAGCCTGCAGTGGGATTTTGGGTGGCTGTTCCGCCAACAATTAAGCCGGCAGTCGCCCTGAGGGTACCGGTCACTCTTTGGATTTCTTCCATTACTATTTCTCCGGTGTCAATGTTGTAGTACATATTGGCGGCGAATAAAATTCCGGCAGCAATCAAAACCGAACAACCGATAAAGAGAAAAGAAACGAATCTCGTACCTTTGACTAATTTCAGTTTAGCTCTGAATACCCTCATATGTTTTTTTAAGTTAGTTAATAATTTATTGTAATGAGTTCGACCTTTTTATTATTACTCATTATTTTTTTCGACCTTTGTTAATTTATTTGGTCAAATACTAAAAGAAAAATGTTGAAAATTCTAATACTCCTGTCTGCCGAAGGAACGTTTACTTCCAATCGCCAATCGTTATCGCCGGGCAAAGTTGTCGTGGCTGTCAAATGGGAACTTCCTATTTCCAAAGAAGCAAGATTTTGCCCTGAAAAAGTGGAAGTGGAATAGGTGCTGTTGGCAACGGGCTTAAAAATTGTCCAAGTAGAACTTGAAGTTGTGGCAATATTGTCGGCAAAGTTTATCAAAAAGGCATAAACTCAGCTTGTTCCAGGAAGCTGGACCGGCGTTGTTGAAGCTAAGGGCTCGGTCGAAGAGAACGTCTTTGAAACTATTTCAGGGGTAATTGAGTTTGTCTGGGCCGGAACTGAAAAACGGGGAATTGGCAGACTGGCGCGAAAAACCAGCTCGCCCGATTTCCTGACCGTTGAATCGGTGGTAGTTGAAATAAAAGTAGCTCCTCTAATTTCCCAGCCAAAACCGTCAAAAATACCAACACCTCCTCCACCTCCTCCTAATCTGATTTCGCCGGTTAAAGAGTTTAAAACCAATCTGTCTGAAGCCTCGATCAGCGACTGATCGCCATTAATGGCGAAACTCAAGTCGTTACCGGCGTTATATCGCAAAACCAATTGAGGAAGGGTGGTAGCGGCAAAAATGGCATTACCAGATAGCGTCAGAGTTGCCAGGGTCGAAGTTGTGCCAATGCCGATATTAGAACCGCTTTGATAAATAATGGAATTTCCCAGGCTGGTGCCGGCGGTCCAGATCGGAAAATAATTAGCTGTGCCCGAGCCACCAATGCCGGTTACTGTCGCTGGTGCTGAGGGTGGCGATCCGCCGAGCGGCAAAGTACTTAAACATCTCCCGCCAACCAAGTTGGTGCAGATATCGCCGGTAGCCTGAATTCTGCCAGTCACGTGCAAAGGATAACGGGGAGTTGTCAGACCGATACCAACCCTACCGTTAGTATCAATAGTCAAAGCCACGCCAGGATATAAATCTTCAATTGAAGAAGCTCCAATTTCTTGGGGGGTAATAAATTTAGCCAATCGATTCGGAACGCCGCTGAAAGAAGAAACTCCACCTCCAATGTCGATAATGTCGATACAGTTGCCCGTAGTCAGGCAGACAATGCCGGATAAGTCCGGAAAAGTGTAAGCTCTGTTGGCGGTAAGGTCATCTGATGTCAATGTTCCCCTAAATTCGTTTTCAAACAAACTCAAGGCGGGGGCGGTTATTTGTTCTTTGACATTCAATGGGGCGTTAATATCGGTTTCGGCATTAATGGTCAAATAGGGCTCTGGAGTAGTGGGAAGAAAAATTTCCTTTGTTGCCGGTATTTCCTCAGTTGGAGCTGTCGGTGCCTGGGCAAGTTTTTGGACCCAATTAAAAGAAGCGAAAAGATAAGAATAAAGATCTTGTTTTGCTGCCTGGCCGATTAAGAAGAAAATAAGTCCTCCAGAAATTAAAACCAAAAAACCGACTTTGAGAATAGCAGTTATTTTGGAACTTAAATGTTTTACCTCGACTTCAGAAGACTGAACTTCGGCGGCGGGGACTCGGGACTCTTCTCTGGTTGAAGGATATATCGCGTGAGGAATCTCAACTAAACCTTTTCTTTCTTTTTCTTTTTTTAATTCTTGGATGCTTTTGCCGGCTTTTAATTTTCTGCCAATTTCTTCCAAGAGCTCTATTACGTATTCGGGATAAGCGCCGTTGGGGGGCTGGCCGTTAAAAGATTTTCTTTTGGCATGGGGCAAGAGTCCGATTTTTGTCAAATAACGGAGTCGCTCGCGAGGATCTCCTTTACCAAAATCAACGCCCCGGCTTTTTGCTAGAAAAATAACATCGTCAATACTTATTAAATTATTTTCGTCATTTTGGAGCATGTTTTTTGGCCCTTTCCGCGTCTTTTCCCTTCCCCTTGACAAATCTTTTTAGTTTGTTTAATTATAATGTAGAAGACCCGCCCTACGTTTTACGTGGGAAAATAAAAAATCGGCTATAGTTTTTTTTCGACCTTGGCCATTTTTCGCGGGCCTTCTTTTTTTTGGAAAAAGGATTACTTTATTATCGACTTTAGTGGAAAGAATGTTAATGATTACGGGAATTTTCTTCCCGCCACGGGAAAAAATTAAGATTATTTTATTATCTAATATCAAAAAACCCTGTCAATAGACAGGATGTGGAAAAGTTTTTAGCTCTTTTAGCGGGCTAAATCTGCCTCTCAATTTCTATAATTTTAGCAGGAATAATTTTCTCCAATATTGGCTCAGAAAAACTCAGTAAAAGGGAAAAACTGACGATTATTAAGAATATTATCAAAAACAGACCTAACCACTTTTTGATAGGCACTCGCCAGCTAGAGAAAAGCTTATTATGCCTTGATTTAAGCGTATTTTTATACATTTCCAGCCATTGTCTGGTAGTAAACCAGTTTCTACCCATTTTAACGGCTTTTAGCTTGCCTTGGCGGGCCCTTAACTTCAAATAATCCGGCGAATAAGGACAATATTCAGCTGCTTTTTTAAGAGAGATGTATTTTCCTGGCATTAATCTATTGTCTCAGATCAAAAATAACTGTCAAGGCCTACTATTATAGATAAATATCCGTTATCGGATAGCTATCCGGATATATAATTTTCAATGACCAAGTTTCAATTGCTTAAGCTAAACAAAGCTGACAGCTGAAGAGCTTGTTTTCAGCGATCAATTTCCAGTTTTTTAATTAAAAATCGATCATTGGATTATTAATTCTAGCTGAAAATTCAAAGTTTTTAATACCTTCCGCTCTTTTGATATTCAATCTTATCTTAAGTTATCAAACCATATAATATAAAGGCATTAAGTCTATTTATGCTTCTCCTGTCGCTGGAAAAAATCCCTGTTGCTAGAAAAAATACATACAAAATAAACCTTTGACAAATAGACTTCTTCGCCCAATTAACTCCCTATCCTCTCCCATATATATTCCTTTATTACTTATTATTTTATGTTTATTTTTGAGTTTATAAATAATGAATGGGGGCTTAGAATAATATAGAAGCTAAGAAAGTTTTCTGTTTTTCTTTATTTTTTTTGTTTTCCTAATAATCAATTCCTGTTTTTGAGCAATGTCCGATATTGAGCATTTTCAATTTTCTATAGCATATTCTATAATAAACAAATGGATCCTGTTAAAAACACTTGGCAAAAGGAAAATAAGTTTATTTCGCTTATATTCTTTGGACTTTTTTTTGTCGGCGGGATTGTTTTCGCCCAAGAGTTGCCGTTAATCGCCAGAAATTTGGAAATAGCTGATCCGGAAGTAATGATTAGAGATATCGTTTCTCAGGCTGAAGAAGGACTGGTTCGCGCAAGCACTCCTTATGATAAAAACATTATCGGGGTAACAGCTGAAGATCCGATTATGGTTTTTGGCAAAGAAACTCCCACTACCCTGCCTATAATCTCTTTCGGCGAAGCATTGACAAAGGTAAGCAATGTAGGCGGAGAAATAAAAAAAGGAGACTCTATCACCTCTTCTGATAGACCCGGAGTTGGCCAAAAAGCTGAACAATCGGGCTTTGTTGTCGGCAGGGCAATGCAGGATTTTGACCAAGAAGAAGGATTAATATTGGTTTTTGTCCAGCCGCAAAAAATGCTTTTGCCCTCAGAAACAGGTTTTGGCGGAGTACTTGATCAAATCTTATCAGGATTGAGAATACCGGAAACAATTCCGGAAGTGCTTCGTTATATTTTCGCGCTTTTGGTTGGAGCGGTAAGTTTTATAATTGGATTTTTCTCGTTTATCAAGGCTCTCAGGGAAGGATTGACGGCAGTCGGCCGAAATCCTCTGGCCAAAGGGAGCATTCAAGCCGCAATGATATTAAATCTAATTGGAATTTTAATTTTAACCTTGGCTGGACTCGCTCTGGCTTTGTTTGTTATACTTTATTAATATATTATGGTTTTTAATTTGACCGAGCAAAATATATTTTTTATTATTTTTTTTATTCTGGCCGTTTTAATTATCGGAGTATGCATAAGCATTCTTAGAATTCTCAGAAAAGAAAAAAGAGGAGCTTTTCGCTCAACAAAGCTTCAGCCTCAACCATACTCGGCAAATGAGCTTTTTTTAAGAGCCTCGGAAAGTTTTAAAAAACAATTAGAGGAATTGGTTAAGGAAGAAATCAGAAAAAATATCGGAAATCTAAAAAATGATTTTCAAAAAACTTCCGAGGAAATTATAAAAAACTACCAAAGCCAATTTGAAAGCGGAAACCAAGAAATTCAAAAAGTCATTTCAGAGCTTTCTCGGCAAGCAACCGAAGAAGCTAAAAAAGTATCCGGAGCGCTATCAGAAAAGCTTACTCAAAAATTCAGCGAAATCTATCAATCAGTCGAAAAAACTCTGAATAATAAAGTAGCCGGAACGGAAAAAGAAATTGAAAGTTATAAAAAAGAAAGATTTGAAGCAATAGACCGAAAAATTTATCAGCTGCTCGGAGAGGTGGCAAAAAAAACAATCGGGAAAACAATTGACCTTTCCAATCATGAAAAATTAGTAATAGAGGCTCTGGAAAAAGCGAAAAAGGAAATTTTCTAAAATGGACAAAGACTTAAAAAATTTGGCGGAAAAAATAAGAACAAAGGAGGAATTGATTTTTTTCCTTGAGGAAATTGCCAAGAAAAAATTAAAGCTTGAAAAAGAAGAAATTTCTAAATTAGAAAAAAAACTTCGCTCTTTGCCCGAGATTAAATTGGAAATTGCCTTCTCTCCCGACGATAATTTTATTAATAAAATCAGCTGGTGGCTTGAAAAAGCACTCGGTCAAAAAATTATCTTAGACATAATCGTAAATCCGAAAGTGGTCGCCGGAGCAATAATAGAATATCAAGGAAATTGGCGCGATTTTTCATTGGCAAAAAAAATAGATCAGCTATTTGCCAGTAAAACGAATTAACGAGCTGAGAAAATAATATCGAGAAATATGGAAACCTTTAAAAAATACTTAGAAGAAACCGGAGAAATAGGTCGAGTTGTTGGTCAAAATCATTATTTGGCTTATGTTTCCGGTCTTCCTGCCCTAAAATTAGGGGAAATGGTAATGACCGAAAACGAAGAAAGAGGCTTGGTTCACGGCTTAGGCAAAGAGGTGGCTGAAATCTTGATGCTTGATGAGGGAAAATTAAAAGTCGGCCAGGAAATAGCCAGAACTAATACTTTTTTCCAAGTTCCAGTTTCTCAAGAACTTTTAGGCAGAATAATTAATCCTCTCGGCCGACCAATAGACGGCTTAGGACCGATTTTGGGAGAAAAAAAATATCTGCCAATTCAAAGAGAAGCACCGGGTATTACCGAAAGAGTAAAAGTGGGGAAATTTTTAGAAACCGGGGTAATGGTAGTGGATTTATTAGTGCCCATCGGCTACGGTCAAAGAGAGCTGGTTATCGGCGACGCCAAAACAGGAAAAACCATCTTTCTTTTACAGACCCTGTCCAACCAGGCAAAAAAGGGGGTAATTTGCATTTATGTCGGGATTGGCAAAGAAACCTCGGCGGTCAAAGCGGCAGAAGAATATTTAAAAGAAATGAAGGTTTTTGACAAAACAGTAATGATAGTTGCCACCTCGGAAAATCCCTCAACTATAAACTATCTCTCCCCTCTTTCCGGAATGACTATTGCCGAATACTTTCGTGACAAAGGAGAAAAAGTATTAATTATTTTTGACGACCTAACTAGTCACGCCAAGTTTTATCGGGAAATCTCTCTTTTAATCAAAAGGCTTCCCGGCAGATCAGCCTATCCCGGAGATATTTTCCATATTCAGGCAGCCCTGCTTGAAAGAGCCGGAAACATCAAGACCCAAAACGGTAAAGAAGCAAGTATTACCGCCTTGCCGGCGGCCGAAACTTTAGAAAATGACCTCTCCGGCTTCATTCAAACCAATCTGATGGCAATGACCGATGGTCATATTTTCTTTGATATTAACGATTTTAGAAAAGGAAAACTGCCGGCCGTCAATGTTTTCCTTTCAGTTTCCCGAGTCGGCAATCAGACCAAGGCACCCCTAGATTACGCCCTGGCTGGCTGGGTAAGAAAAAAAATGATTGCATATCAAAGGATAAAAGAAATTGCTCAATTTGGCGAAGAGTTATTTCCGGAAACTCAAAAGCTTCTGGATTTAGGAAAAAAACTGGAAATTATTTTTAATCAAGCGTCGAAAACAATAATCCCCAGACCTCTCCAATTATTTGTTTTCGGACTACTGCTTTACGGTTTTTGGGAGAATAAACCTCAAAATATAATGAGAATGGAGGTTGATACGATTTTGAAAAATTTCAAAGAAGTTGTTCCGGAGATAGAAAAAAAAATGGAAAGAATAAAAAACTTAGAAGCGCTTAAAAATTTTGCCGAACAAGTTATTCCCGGAGTCAAAAAAGTCTTATACCACCCTTTATAAAACCCTTATGAAACCAAAAATTCTAATAATTGAAGACGACCAGCCAATTATTAAGCTTTACAAAGAAGTCTTCCCGATGGCCGGATTTGAAATTGAGATTTTGGATTTGGCCCAAGAGGGAATTAAAAGGCTGGAAGAAATCAGGGAAGGAAAAAAAGAGAAACCGGATTTAATCTTATTAGATTTAATTCTGCCGGATATTAACGGAATTGAGGTTTTAAAAGAAGCCAGAAAATATCCCGAAACGAAAAATCTTAAAATCTATATCTTGACTAATTATTCTCGGTCGGAAATTAATGAAGAACTCGTCAAAGAAGGAGCCGACAAAATTTTAATTAAATTTGAATATTCGCTCAAGGAATTGGTTGAAATAATTAAAGAAGGTGTAAAGCCATGAAGCTGCATTTATTAATCTTTGTTTTTATTATAACCTTGTGGTCGCTCTCTTTATATTTTTATAATAATCCTGTCTTGATGGACATTCTGGCCTGGATAAAAATAACTATTTCTCTAACAATTATTGCCGTTTTTGCCCTTTTTTGCTTTATTATTGTTTCTAAAGGTTTCTTAGAAAAATTTAAAATTCCTTTGGTTATAGTTGCGATACTGTGTTTAGCTATAATCTTGGCCCTTGTTATCAATTATCCATTGGGAACAAAAAGCTATTTAATGAGCCTTGGCCCTCAAGCGCTCACCTTTCTTTTGTTGCTTTTTGTCTATGCTGGTTTGGGAGCGACAATTTTATTTGAAAGAATTTTGCCAAGTTCGGCTCCCAATCATTTACAGACTATCTATACATTAATCGCTTTTGCCGTATTTATAACTGCGATTGCCGTTATTTATATTTTTCTTCCTCTTATTGCCGGTACAAAAGAATATTTATGGTTGGGTCCTTCGTCCACGGGTATTTTTCTTTTATTTTTTATTTTGGGGCACTATCTAATTAAGAAAACCGGCGAAGAATCTAAAAAAAAGGAAGAGGCTGAAAGGTTGACCGAAGAGTGGAAAAAATTAGCCCAAGCAAAAGATCAATTCTTGCTATCTCTCCAGCACCATCTGAGAACTCCTCTAACTCCTTTTAAAATATATTTGGAAAGAATTTTAGATGGAACTTATGGCCGAGAAGAAAATCCGGTTATTAAAGAAAAACTTATTGAAATGAAAAAATTAACTGACAATCTGTATTCTCTAGTAGAAAGCCTGTTAGATATTCAAGAGCTAAGGGTAGGAAAAAAAGCTTTGAATTTGGAAGATTGTCAGATTGAGGATTTAATTAAAAGTATAATTGAAGAATTAAAAGCTCAGGCAGAACAAAAAGGCCTTTATTTAATTTTTGAACCAGCCGAACAAAAAAAGTTGACCATTCTAAAGGCGGATAAGAAAAGGACAAGGGAAGTCCTGTGGAATCTTATTGATAATGCCATTAAATACACTAAGAAAGGAGGGGTTACAATAAAATTGAAAATTGAAAATTTAAAATTGAAAATTATTGTGTCTGACACCGGCATCGGCATGACCAAAGAAGAGATGAAAGATTTCTTAAGGGGAGAGCTTTTTATTAGAGGGGAGGAAGCAAAAAAACTTTACGGTCTCGGCCGGGGAATAGGATTGGCTATTGCCGTCGAATTTATCAAAGCTCAGGGCGGCAAAATCTGGGCCGAATCGGAAGGCCAAGGCAAGGGAACGACTTTCTGGATAGAACTACCCATTGAAAAATAAATAAAGAATGATTAATTATGCTGATTCTTAAAGAAATTAAAGAAAATTTAAAAGCTATTGCCAATATTGAAGCAGTCACCAGAATATACCAAGAGATTGCTAATTTAAGAATGAATAAAATCCGCCAAGAAGTATTAGACAACAGAAAACTTACCGAGGAGCTATCTCGGGTTTATACTTTGGCAAAAAGGGCCTATGCTGTACAGTTTAAAAATAAAAAGCTAACAAGGGCCAGAGAATCTTTTATGAAACGCAAAAAGCAAAAAGTCGTCGTTTTTCTTTCATGCAACGAGCGTTTTCACGGAACTTTAATTTTAGACATCTGGAAAGAGCTTTTGGATTTTTTAACTGAAAACAAGGTTGATCTAGCGGTAGTGGGAAGAATCGGCAAGTATTTGGCCGAAAGGAGCGGGTTCGGCCATAAAATGTTCTATTTTGAACTAGATGATGACGAGCCGGAAAAAGAAAAAGTTAAAGGAATTATTGAATTTATTAAAAATTATAGAGAAATTATAATTTTTCACGGCAGGTTTCAGACCATCCTGTCTCAAAAAGTGGTTCAAAGTAATATTTCGGGAGGAAGTATCCCGGAAAAAGAATCAGGCGAAATAAAAAAATATTTATTTGAACCCTCGCCGGAAGCGGTTTTAGATTTTTTTGCAACCGAATTAGTGTCGGCTTTTTTAAACCAAACTATTCTGGAACACAGGCTGTCAAGATACGCCACCAGAATGATGGCAATGTATCAGACTAACCAAAACGCGAAAGAAAGAAAAAGAGAACTGGAAATAGAGCAAAAAAAATTAACACGCCAATTATTAAATAAAAAACAAATTGAAATGTTTTCCGGATTTCAACTATGGAGGACTTAGGCTATATTCTTTCAATTCGGGGAGAAATCATTGAAATTGAATTCTATAAAAATCCGCCTTTTATCGGCGAGATATTGACATTGGAAGAAGACCCAAATGTTTTAATAGAAGTTCATAGCATTTCAGCCAAAAAAATTTTCTTATGTCTTTCTCTGACCAAGCCAAACAAATTATTTCGCGGAGCTAGAGTTAAAAGAACAGACAAAAAGTTGGAAGTGCCGGTAGGAAAAGAGCTTTTGGGCAGAGTGATTGATATTTTCGGCAACCCTCGAGACGGCTTACCCCCTCTTAAAATCGAAGAAAGAAAACCGATCTATCACCCGCCGCCACCCTATCAAGAGATTGTCCCTGGAAAAGAATTAATTGAAACCGGAATAAAAGTAATTGACTTTTTTGCCCCCCTAAAAAAAGGGGAAGAGTTGGGAATTTTTGGGGGAGCCGGCCTGGGAAAAACCGTTCTCCTTTTGGAGCTAATGCACAATGTTGTTTTCTTCAAAAAGGGAATTTCGGTTTTTGCCGGATTAGGTGAAAGAATCAGAGAAGGGCACGAGCTTTATGAAACATTAAAAAAAACCAATGTTTTGCCTTCGGTAGCCTTGGTTTTCGGACAAATGAATGAATCGGCGGCCATAAGATTTAAGGTAGGATTTGTTGCCGCCACTATCGCTGAATATTTTCGCGATTTCCACCAAGAGAATGTTCTTTTTTTTATTGACAATATATATCGCTTCTTGCAAGCGGGCAACGAACTTTCAACCCTGCTTTCGGTAATTCCTTCCGAAGACGGCTATCAACCCACCCTTAACAGCGAGATCGGAAAACTGGAAGAAAGACTGGTTTCAACCAAGAACGGCTCAATAACCAGCGTTCAGGCAATTTACGTTCCGGCAGACGATATCACCGATTCGGGGGTCCAGGCCGTCCTTCCTTATTTTGATTCGGTAGTTGTTCTATCGCGGGACGTCTACCAGGAAGGAAGATATCCAGCCATAGATATTTTGGCCTCTTCGTCTTCAGTAATTGATCCGGCTATTTTAGGCCAAGAGCACTTTGAAGTTTTACTGGAAGCAAAAAAAATTCTGGAAAGACACAAAGAGTTCCAGCAAATAGTTTCAATTGTCGGCGAAGCCGAGCTCTCGGTAGAAAATAGAACTATTTATCACCGAGCGAGAAAAATTCTAAATTTTATGACCCAAAATCTTTTTACCGTCGCCGAACAAACCAACATAAAAGGGCAATATGTCAAAAGAGAAGAAACCGTTAAAGGAGTAAAAGCAATTTTGGAAGGCAGATTAGATCGGGTTCTGGAAGAAGCGTTTTTATTTATAGGGGGACTAAATGATTTAAAATCTTAATGAAAAATGGCAAAAAATCTTCTTGAGGTAAAAGTATTTTGTTCGCCGGTTATTGAAAAAGAACCCTTTAAAGGAGAAGCTAGTGCTGTTTCTTCTCAAAACAGATTGGGTAAATTTGACATCCTCCCCGAGCACACTAATTTTATTACTCTTATTTTTGGTAATTTGACTATTCACACCTCTGACAAAAAAAAGATCGCTTACCAGTTTGAAAAAGGAGTGCTGGAAATAAGCGAAAATAAAGTAAATGTTTTTTTAGGACTCTAATTTCCCCCATCTTTTGATAATTAAAAAAGGTGCGGGGTTTACCATTGGATCTCAGGAGGTATTTCTTCTATCGGAGGCTGAGGCAAAATGATTCCTTTCAGGGCCGGCAATCCCCTATCAAGATTTTCCAAAATCTTTATCACTTCCTGATTCTCAGGGTTCAACCGGGCGACCTTTTCAAATTGCTCTTTAGCTTTTTCTTTTTCTCCTCTTTTGTCATAAACCAAGCCCAACATATATCTGGCATTGGAATAGTCGGAATCTAACCTTATTACCTCTTCAAATTCTCTTTGGGCTTCCTCTAATTTCTCTTTCCTCCAATAGAGCATCCCTAATTGAAAAGATATCCCAATGTCCTGGGGAAAGATGTTTTTGATTTCTTCTAATCTAACAACTGCTTCTTCTGTTTTCCCTTGCTGGTCATAAGCGACGGCCTTCAAATAATGAGCCGGCGCATAATCTTCCTTAAGCTCAATGGATTTTTCCAAATTGATAATTGCCAGAGATAAACATTCTTTTTCGCTGTCTTCCATTTGCTTTTCTCTGAAATCCTGAGCCATTAAAATATAAACTCGGCCTATTTCTCCGTAAGGAAAGGGAGAAGCCGGCTCCAACTCCGCTGCTTTAATATAAGATTTCAGGGCCTCTTCTCCAGCTCCTTCAACACCGATTAAGTTTCGGTAAAAGAAACCCGCAACATTCCAGTTAGCAACATTAAAAGGGAAACGATTAGTTATTTGGTTGAGCGACTGAAGTCCTTCCTTAATGTCCTGACTAATCAGGCCTCCTTTTTGGTCTATTGTCTTTTCTTGGTCTTGGGCGATTAAATTGGCCCGGGCAAGATGCAACTGAGCCAAATCCCGCCGATAAATATCAACCGAAGGATTAAGCGAGGCCGCTCTTTGAATTGAGGCTATTGCCCGATTAATATCGCCTTGCTGGGAAAAGTTAATTCCCCTGTTGTAATTAATCTCGGCTAAATAGTTTTGACTTTGAAATAAAAATAGAACTATGCCAATAATTATTGCCGCCAAAAGGACGGCAGAAAAAAATACTCGCCGCAATTGAGAATCTAAATTTATCTCCCTTATTTTTGAATTATAAAAGAATAATCCGGCCATAATAATCCAAAAAATAAACCACAAACTAAGGTTAAACGGGGAAAGAAAGCCGGCCCCAACTAAAGCTACGGCCGAAGCCAAAAACCCCAATCTTATGCCCAGGGAGCTTTCTGTTTTAATCATCGTTTTAATGCCAAAATAAATCATTAAACCAATAAAAAAGAGCAAAGATATTCCTGCCAAAACGCCCTTGGTAATAAACCAGTCTAAAAATTCTGAACTGCCCGAAGAAAACCTCGTTCCCCAAAAAAGAGTCAAATTAAGAGAAGGAGAACGATACTGGGAATAATCAAAAATAAAAGT
>Ga0114920_10000761_pt1 | contig 14260 bp, 10 predicted proteins | sample ChitaG_FD_88683 | JGI IMG/M metagenome (GOLD analysis project Ga0114920, IMG submission 88683) | Deep subsurface microbial communities from South Pacific Ocean to uncover new lineages of life (NeLLi) - Chile_00310 metaG | ecosystem: Environmental > Aquatic > Marine > Oceanic > Sediment ... | reverse complement strand
TTTTAGCAACCAAACTTAGAAATGAAGTGATTTTTTGTATTTAAATAGATTTAGTATGAATATTTTTAGATTTTTGGATTGGGAAATGTATAAGGATGCCAAAAAGCTTAATCAAAAGATAGGCAAATTATCCATCCATTTCTCCCTTGAGGTAAAGAAAAAATATAGCTCCCAAATAAACCGTGCCGCCCTTTCGATTTGTTTGAATATTGCAGAAGCAGCAGGTCGCTATAGTGACATTGAGATGTGTCGATTCTTTGATTATTCTTTAGGGTCGATCTCAGAAGTAGTGGCTTGTGTAGATAATTTAAAAGATGAGGGTTTAATCGATCCTTCACAGTCTGATGAAATATATGATGATGCTTTTCATATCGCTAAGCAAATTCAGGGCATGCAGAATAATGTCCGTAAAAATCCATGCGTATACAAATTGTAATGTCACCTCGTCATCTCGTCACAACGTCATTTCGTCATTTTTTCACGTACTTTTTCACCTTTTCCACCATCTGATCTAATGTAATATCGGACTTAACAATATATTCCCTGGCCCCTAGCTTTAAAGCTTCATCTTTACTAATTTCTTCAAGCATATTGCTAAACACGATGATTGGAATGGCGATTTTGAGCATGTAAAGCTCTTGTAAACATTAAATCCTGTTTTACGGGGCATGATTAAATCAAGCATAATAACTGCATACTTATTTTTTTTGATTTTCCGCAAAGCTTCTTTCCCGTCTTTTGCCATATCGACAACAAAACCAGCATCTTCTAAGGCAAATATTTCTGCTTTCATCAATGTAGGATTATCTTCCACTACTAGAATTTTGGTTGGTTTATCAGACATTTGTTTGTTTTATTTGACCGCTAAAATAACTGCTTACTATACTTACCAATTCATTAAAATCGGTTGATTTAACGTAATACCCCACAGCCCCTAACGACAATGCCTGTCGTCGTTCTTCATCATTCAGGAGGGTCGTGAAAACTATGGCAGGGGTTTTGTCGTTTTTACCTCTTAATTCCTCCAGAACTTCCAGGCCGGTTTTAGCAGGCATTAATATGTCCAGCAAAATCATGTCATAACTTTTATTATTGGTTTTTTCAAGAGTCTCATCGCCATCCCCTGCTGTATCGACAAAAAAACCGGCTTTAGTTAAAGCGGATTTTGCATAATCTGAATAATTCAGATCATCATCGGCAATTAATATTTTTTTAGGGGATTCTTCCATTTTAGAAAAATATATTACTTTGCATACTTTTTCACTGCCGCCGCCACTTCATCAATAGACATATCGGACTTCACAAAATAATCCTTAGCGCCTAATTCAAGGGCTTCTTTTTTATCTTCGGGCTGGGAAAGATTACTAAAGACCAAAATAGGTGTTTTAACGCCCTTCTTTTTCGCCTCCTCCAGGACCTCAAAACCGGTTTTTTTAGGCATGATTAAATCTAAAAGCACGACGGCATAGCCATCTTTGCCTATCTTAGCTATCGCCTCAGCGCCATCTTCAGCCAGTTCTATTTCAAACCCTTCGTCACTTAATATGTTTCCCATAACTTTCATTAAAAACGGATCATCTTCTGCAATTAAAATTTTTTGTTCTTTAGCCATGATATTAAATTTAAAAGATAAAATTGTTGTGTCATCACTTTGTCGTATCGTTATTTCGTCATATCGTCACAAAATTAGCTCATCTTATGTGTAATAAGCTCTTTTGCTCCCTTTTTGTGGGAAGGCCCCTTTAAGGGAAGTGTTATCGTAAAGGTAGACCCTTTACCTGATTTTGAACTGACTTTAATTTTACCTCCATGTGCATCCAGGATTTTCTTTACAATATACAATCCCAATCCCGACCCCTTGGTATCCATTCTTGAGGCTTGGTCTGAACGGAAAAATTTATCAAATAATTTCCCCTGGTCATCTTTTGAAAGCCCAATACCTTGATCACGCACGCTGATTTCTACTTCATCTTTTAATTTTTTCATTGAAACTATAATGGTTGTTTTATTGTTGCTGTATTTACTGGCATTGGAAAATAAATTTGTAATCACTTGCCCAATCAGCTCGCGATCCAACGCAATTGCTATTTTTTGTTTTGGTTTTTTAAATTGAATCTTCTGCTGTTTTAAACTTACATCAACTTTTACTTCTTTAATTATTTCATCAATAAAATTAGTGATATCAGTTTTTTGCGGAGCAACGCCAACAACACCCGCCTCAAGCCGTGAAATATTCAAAAGATCACTCACCAGCATAACCATGCGGTCATTCGATTTTAAAGCATCCTGAAGAAAGTCGATCTGCCATTTATTCAAACTACCCTTTTTTAACACAGCCTGTATCAGCCACTTGATGCCTGTAAGAGGGGTACGTAGCTGATGGGAGGCCAGGGAAACGAATTCGGTTTTAGCGCGGTCTATTTCTTTACGTTCAGTAATGTCCGTATGATGAGTCATAAAATATGCGGGCTTCCCATTTTCATCAAAAATCGTATTATTGGTTAAAAGTACATCAATAAAAGTCCCGTCTTTTCTTCTGTTTTTGATTTCACTTTGCCAATATCCGACTTTCGGATCAGTAATAGCCTTCCACATCTTTCTATAATATTCTTTATCTTTTTCTCCTGACTTTAAAATGCTGGGGTTCTCGCCAATTACTTCTTTTTCCGTATAGCCATAATATCTGGTAAAACTCTTGTTTATATGAACTATGTAAGGTTTTTTGTTCTTATATTCAACTAAAACCATTGAATTAGGCGATGAATCAAATCCTTTCATATAAAGCGCGACTTTCTCTTCTGCTGTTTTTTGCTGTGTAATATCAGATTGAATGGCCATAAAACCAATAATCTCACCATCTTGGCCTATAATTGGATTAGCTGACTGTTTTATGTTTATGAGGCGGCCATCCTTTGTCTTATTAAACATCTCAGTATATATTGCTTTCTTGTTCAACAGGTTTTTCCATAAATTTTTGTAATAATTCATTGATAATTTTCCGGACTTTAAGATTCGCGGTGTTTTACCTAAAACTTCTGATGCTTTATAGCCATATATTTTTTCAAAAGCTGGATTAACATAAGAAATTACACCTTTTTTATCAGTCATAAAAATTGCCTGGTCTGATCGTTCAATTCCCAGCTGAACTCTTAATAATTCTTTTCTTGCTTCTTCCGAATCCTCAAGAATATTCAGGGTTGCTGTTTTCATTTGCGTCAATTTTTTTGCCTCTTTTTCTGCTTTTATCTTTGCCATCTTAAACCCTCTTTCTGCATTCTTTCTCATGATTATCTCTTTGGTAAGACGCCTGTTCCATATTATAAAAAATCCTATAATAACAATTGCTCCGGCGCCAATAGACAAAGCCACTCTCCATACATAACTCCAGTCTATTTTTATTTCAACAAGTGCAGTTATCCATTTATCCTGAATCCCTTTTTTGTCCTCATCAGATATGGTTGAGATTGCTTTTTCCAGAATCTCAACCATTTCAGGCCAATCTTTTCTAACGCCAAATGATAATTCAATAGCATAAGGTGTTGTTGCTGAAATCTTAAGATTCTTTATCCCTAGTTTTTGTGTTGAGTATTTAATAGCTGCAAAAGTATCAATAGTACCTTCTACTTTGCCTTCTGAAACTGCTTCTAAAGCTTCTTCAAGGTTCTTTACTGGAACTTGTATCATTTCTGGGAAATCATCACTAAGCCATTCTTCTGAAGCAAATCCTTTTATTACAGCAATTTTCTTTCCATTCATCTCAGAAAAATCACCAATCAGAGGCATATCCTCTCTTGTAACAAGAACAACTGGCAGTTTCAAGTAAGCTTGGGTAAAAAGAAGATATTCAGATCTTTTAGGTGTTTTAACAATGCATGGAATAACATCAACCTTCTTCTGCTTCGCCTTTTCTATCATCTCAGCCCAAGGCATCTTCTTTGGATGAATAAAATTAACATTCAGTAGAGACTCAATTTTATACCCATAGTCATGGCATATTCCTTGGTGTACTTCTAAACCATCAAAAAAATCAAAAGGCGGCCAGTCAGGATCCGCTCCAATACGAATATCTTTATGCTCTTCAAGCCATGCTTTTTCTTCTTCAGTCAGTTGCAATCCTGGAGCGCCTTCTCTAAATGACAATCCCCATTTTGAGTAAATTTGTGCAATCTCTTGAACAGTTACGTAATCCATTGCCTTTTTAAGGAGGGTATGCAATGTCGGCCAATCATTTCTGACACCAATATGTAATGGCATCAACTCGAATTCCGGGAGTTCTGCTTCATACAAAATTTTCAGGTTGCCCAGTAAATGTTTTTTAATCAAGTATTCGACTACAAATATATTGTCCAGATAAGCATCTGCTTTACCCTGAGAAACTGCAATCAGTGCATCCAAAGGGCTTTTAACCATAAACAGTGTAATACCAGGATAATGTCTCTCTATAAATATATGGTTTTCCCAGTCTTTGATAACAGCAACCGTTCTCCCATTTAAATCTTTTAGTGTTTTCGTAGCTCTATCAATGTCCCTGATTACGATAACATTGCTAAGTTGGATATGCGGCGGCAGGAAATCCGTAAATTGTTTACGTTCTTCTGTAGCAATTGCCGGATGTAATACGTCAATCTCTCTGTTTCTAAACCTCTCAAACACTTCAGCCCACGTCCCTTGAACAAACTGGAAATCCACCCCGATTTTTTTCCCTAAAAGCTTGATATAGTCTATAGATATACCTGCAGAGACTCCATTTTCAACAAAATCGAATGGTGGCCAATCCACTTCACTTGAGACTTTAATGATAGGGTGCTCTTCTAGCCATGCTTTTTCTTCTAGAGTTAATGCTAATTTTTCCGTACCTTCTTCAGAAAACTCTATAGAACTCATTATTCCCCCAAAAACCTTAGTATCTACATAGTTTGTTTTTTCATTGGAGTATAAAATGGGGACAGAGAGTGTTAGTTTTGTCCTCCCCCTAACATCTGTAGCAGAGGCAAGGTAAGTTATTTTCTTTTCAAGAGTTTTTTTAGCTATATCCCTGTATGCTAAAGACTTTTCATACTTGTAAAAATTGAAGATTGTTCCTTTCCGGGTAGAATTAGGCTCATTAAAACCTGCCAAGCCTCCATCTTCAAGATATCCTCTTATATTGTCAGGTTTCGGGTGAATTATTGCAGTCCCATCAATATCATAAATAAGCATGTAATTTCCTAAATAGCTGGAGCTTAACACCGGCTGCAACGATGTGGGATCCATATGTTTTGATAGCTCTCTTAGATGAAGATAATCTAGAGACAATACAACAACTCCTTTTAGTTCTTGATTATCATAAACCGGGGCAGAGAATCTAATAATCCCTTCTTTCATAGTATCTAATCCAGGGACTTTATCATAATCATTAAATTGGGAAGAAGGAAGATTATTGAAAACTTCTTCCTTAAAAATATACCAAGTCATAACTTTCCCTATGTGTACGGATCCTGCTGCCATGCCTGAAGCTTTTTCAAAATATCTCTCTGATTTAAATTCTGTATTGATAGGTAGGGAGACATCCCGTAGATCTGATGAAAATCCTTGTTTGTTATATTTTATTATCTCGTTTCCATCTTTATCTATAAAGACAATCTCTTTATAAAGTAAAAGCTCTAATCTTTGATCAAATGGAACATCATTAGAACCCAAATTAATCCATATTTCTTTTTTATTTTTGTTAAAGAAAGATTCAATTTGCGATTTGGCCATTTCAGAATCATCAAAATTAAATTTTGTAACTGTTAATGTATCTTCTACTCTTTCATCAAGAAATTCTCTAAAATCATCAGCAATAACATATGCCCTTTTTTCAAAATCAAAATCGCTTTGTGCATAAGCAAAAGACAAAACCAGAAAGAAAACTATAATAAAACAGAATAACGATCGGCTAAATTTTTTTATAACTCCCTGCAATTTTTGTTGTTTAAAAATCATCATATAATGAATCAGGCTATTTATTTTTTTCCAACTCCTTTATCCTCTTTTTCAACTCAATCATCTTAAGCTCCCGCCCAACAGCAAGGTTAGTAAACCGCTCTAAATCTTTTACCTTTTCCTGTAATTCATTTTCTGCCTTTTGTCTCCCTTCTATTTCCTTGGAAAGTTTCCTATTCCACATCCAAAACAATCCAATAATTATGACAGCAGGAAAAACAAAACCTAGAACGTATCTTAAGATAACTCCAAAATCTATTTTTGCTTCAACAAGTGCAGTTATCCATTTATCCTGAATCCCTTTTTTGTCCTCATCAGATATGGTTAAGAGTGCTTTTTCCAACAATTCAACCATTTCAGGCCAGTCTTTTCTAACGCCAAATGACAATTCAATAGTATAAGGCGAGGTTGCTGAAATTTTGAGATTTTTTATGCCAAGTCTCTGAGATGTATATTTGATAGCCGCAAAAGTGTTTATAGTACCGTCTACCCTGCCATCTGAAACTGCCTCTAATGCTTCTTCAGAATTAGCCACAGGAACTTGGATAATGTTGGGGAAATCTTTTTTTAACCACTCTTCATCAGCAAATCCTTTAATTACAGCAATTTTCTTACCTTCCATCTCAGAAAAATCACCTAAAAGAGGCATATCATCTCGCGTAACAAGGACATTGGGTAATTTTAAATAAGGCTCTGTAAACAATAAGTACTCTGATCTTTCCTCTGTTTTTACAATGCAGGGGATTACATCGATTTCTCCTTTCTTTGATTTTTGCATCATCTCATCCCAAGACATCTCCCTTGGATGACTAAGGTTAACATTCAACATAGCCCCAACCTTATGCCCATAGTCAGAACACATTCCTTGGTGTTCTCCTAAATCATCAAAAAAATCAAAAGGCGGCCAGTCAGAATCCGCTCCAATACGAATATCTTTATGCTCTTCAAGCCATGCTTTTTCTTCTTCAGTAAGTTTTAGCTCCGGAGCTGTGGGAGGCAAAATGAACCATTCCTCAACTAGTTGATTATACTCTTCAGAAGATACTGCATCCATGCCCTTTTCAAGAATTGTAACAAGTTCTGGCCAATCATCCCTAACAGCAAAACGCAATGCAGTTTGTTCAGGCTCTCTAGGTTCAAATTTGGCTGTTGGTATAACATCATTGATAAAATTTGTTTTTATTACATAATTTGCAACACTAAGCCAGGAAATAAATGCATCTGCTTTGCCAAGCGAAACAGCTTCAAGTCCCCCCAAAGTAGAATCCACAAAAACAAGCTCAACTTCAGGATAACGCGCTGCTAAATCCTCATGGGCAGAATAACCTTCAACTACAGCAATACGCTTGTCGAGGATATCGTCCACTGATTCTGCTTTTTCAGAATCAACACGCATAAAGATCATCATAGGGCTATCAACATACGCCTTAGTGAACAATAAATATTCTGAACGTTCAGGAGTTTTCGAAGTACTTTGCAGGAGATCCATCTCTTTTTCACGTACCATCTGCAATATATTGCTCCAAATATCACTTCTATACTCAATATTCAAGCCTGTCTTCTCAGCAACTAAGTTAAGATAGTCTATTGAGAAACCTGCGGGTTCGCCTCCTATGTGAAAATCAAATGGCGGCCAGTCAGTTTCACTGGAAGCAATAATTGCCGGGTGCTCCTCTAGCCATTCTTTTTCTTCTTCTGTAAGTTTAATTCTTGTAATTTTTGGCAGTAAGTCAGGAGCATATTCAACTGGCACCCACTTAGTCATTAACTTTATACGTGTTTCATCTGAAATAGAATAAAGAGCTTTGTTGAATATTGAAACTAGCTCAGGCCAGTCTTTTCGGATAGCGACTGCCAAGGAAGACGATTCTTTGGATGTATAGCCGCCAATTTTTAGGTTTGTCAGCTTCGACTCCTGTATTGTGTGGGTTGCAACTGCAAGGTTGCCGATTACGGCATCAACTTCCCCACCAGAAAGAGCCACCATAGCGTGCTGGAATGTGTTATAAAGAATTGGATCCAGCGTTGTCTGTTCCTTGATAAAACCGTGATGTGAACTCTCTGCCTGCACTGCAACCTTTAAATCTTCAAGATCCTCCAAAGACCCAGCTTCTGATGAACTTCTTATAATGATTACCCTGGGGAAAGATAAATAAGGTTCTGAATAATTAAGGTACTGCTTTCTCTCCTCAGTAATACCAACAGCTGGCAAAACATCAATCTCACGCAATTTAGCCTTCTCAATAACTTCTTTCCAACTAAGATTCTTTACATGTTCTAATTTTATGCCAAGACGTTCACCAATTAGTTTCATATGATCAGCCGCTATACCTTTATATGCCCCCTTCTCTGTAATAAACTCAAATGGTGCAAAAGCAGGATCAATACCAATTCGAATGTCTTTATGTTCATCTAGCCACGCTTGCTCCTCTTCTGTCAGAATCAAAACATATCTTTCTTTAGCTCCAAAAAAATGTTTTTCAATAGATTTATAGTAGATGCTATCTGGATCTTCTTTTAATTGAGACATATGGTAGTCAATTCTTTCAATTAGCTGACTATCCATTGTTCTTGCTTTTGAAAATGCAAAACTAATCCTGCTTGGCCTAAACATGATAGGGGTGCGCTTCAAACCATATTTTTCTCTATTAGCACCCCCATAAATCATATTTGTGACTCCAGCATCAGCAGTTCCATCTTTTACAGCTTCAAAAACTTTGTCATAACTATCAAACTCAACAAAATTAACATCAATATCGAAATTGTCTAAAAGCTCTTTAATTCCTCCTTCTCCAACATAATTAACACTTCCTTTTAAAACACCTATATCTTTGTCTTCTAAATCTAAAAAATTCTCTATATCGGCATCCTTTTCAGAATATATTTCTGTCCAGCTTGCAATAACTGCCTCAGTTGTAAAATCATATTTCTCCTTTCTTGTATCAGTTACTGCAACATCAACCATTAGGTCGATCTCACCAGCCTCCAGCCTATCTAATCCCTCAGCCCAGTTGCCATCAACGTATTCAATATCCCATCCTTCCTGCTCAACAATATAATTTGTAATATCTGCCCAAAAACCTTTTGCAATCCCATCTTCCACATATATTTTTGGCTGATTATTATAAACCCCGACACGTAACGTTAAAGGGTCTTTTGTTTCTTGCGCATGCGCAAAAGACAAAACCAGAAAGAAAACTATAATAAAACAGAATAACGATCGGCTAAATTTTTTTATAACTCCCTGCAATTTTTGTTGTTTAAAAATCGTCATAAATTAATCAGACGTTTTAGTTTTTTGTAATTCCTTTATTTTCTCCTTAAGTTCAACCATTTTAAGCTCCCGCCCAACAGAAATATCTGAAAATCTTTCTAACTCTTGTACCTTATTTTGCAATTCATCTTTTGCTTTTTGCAGCGCTTCATCAGCTTTTTTTTGTTCTGTTACATCTCTAAAATAACCCCAACTTCTTATAGTCCTGCCATCTTTAATTATCGGCTGCGCGCTTCCAGCAACATATACCTTTTCTCCTTTTTTATTAACAAATATCGTATCAATATTGCTTACTTGCTTGCCAGCCATTATTTTCTTAAATAGCATTTCGCAATGCCCAAGGCAAGATTTGTGAATTATATTCTGGAAATTTAATTTTGACACTTCCTTTTCGGTGTAGCCCATAACTTTGAGCCAGGACTTGTTTACTTCTATAATATTTCCATTAACATCCATGCTCTGAATCATATCAGTTGATTGTTCATATAAATTTCTATACATCTCTTCACTTTCTTTTAATTCATCTGTCCTTTCTTCAACACGCTCTTCCAATTCATCATGGGCTTTTTTAAGGGATTCTTCGGCTTTCCTTTGGTCAATAAATTTTCCAAACCTTTCAGTAAGCGCATTTATCAAATTCCTTTCTTCTTTAAGAAAAGGCCCTTCGTCAGCCTTAAGCTTTTCTTCTAAGTAATAAACTTCAACAGTTCCATAACCGCCTATTTTTGCTGACTGTTTCCACTTTGTTTTTTTGAAATTCTTTGTTTTACATGTGCATCCTTCCCCTACCATCCTGACGCATGTAATCTCTGGATACTGCCATGCAGCAGGAATGAGTTGTACCAATCCATGGCATACTTCCTCAATCTTTATGCCTGGTGTTTCTATAAGTTTTGATAATTCATATATTGCAGTAAGCTCCTTAATTCTTTCTTTTAAGGCTTCTTCCGCTTTTTTGCGTTCAGTGATGTCTGTATGAGCTGAAACAAAAACTTTTCCATGTTCAGGATGGTCAATAATAGAAACAACAGCATAAGACCAAAAATGCGTGCCATCTTTCTTTATATTTAAAATCTCCCCCTTCCACATGCCATGTTTATTTATATATGCTGTAATTTCCTTTGCTGTCTTTATGGGATCCTTGTCAGTAGGAGCGTTGACTACAGAGACATGCTTTCCAAGCATCTCACCATGACCATAACCAAACATCTTCTCAAACATTGGATTAGTGTAGACTATTATGCCGTCTTTGGCTCTTATTAGATAAACACCCTCCAGCATGTTGGTTATGATTTTGCTGTGAACAAGCATTTTTTCTTCTGCCTTCTTGTGTTTGGCAGTAATTTTTTTGTAACTCTTTTTTATTTTTTGTTTTGGCATAATTTTAAAGATATGCACTAAAGATTATAAATATAATTAAAAAGTATCCGATAGTCCATTAGGCTATCTAAGATGGAAATAGTGGGTGATTTTTTGGTTGACTTTGCCATTCTATTGATGCTACGAAGAACTAATCCTCAACACCCCCTACTTGCGCCAATATTTCCCTGGCCCTATCTTTAATATGGCGGGCAATGGGCTGGGTGGCATTATTGGTTTCCCAGGCTTCCGTGGCTTTGTCGATCGCTTTATTGGCCAATTCAGCCGCTCCTTCATTGTCTTTCTGGATGCCCAGAACAAAAGAATCCACCAGCCAATCATATGCGCGGGCTAACTTGGCGGCACCGAGCACCACATTATTATCGGGCATATTCTTATAGGCCTGCTGGGTTAAATCCACCGCTAATTCAGAAGCGCGTTTCGCCTGAGACACCTTGTTGGCGGCAATATAAACTTCAATTTGTGCCAATTCTGCTTCAGCGCGATGCAGTAAAAACTGGGTATCCTTACTGCCCTTGATCAGAATCAATAAATACATCATGTCTGACACCTCTCCACGCGTTAAGAGTTTGGAAGGCTCCAGCAAACCCTGGCTGTTTTTAGTAACAATCCCCACCTGAAAAGCATAATTCAAGTAAGGGGCAAACCAAGCCTCAACAGGGGTATCGGCAGCGACAGCTTCGCCTTCTTCTAATGGGACGGGTCGAATTTGATTGGCCATCAAAAGCATTTTCAAAAATTCCGCCTTATTCACCTGGCGCGCTGGCGCAAATGTGCCATCTATATCGTTGCCTTGCACAATGCCCAGCTCTTTAGCCTTCATTACAAAGCGGGCAAACCAGTCTTCCCTTTTAAAATCAGGAAAAGTCACTTCCTCAAAATCCTCAGGCGCTTCAACATTAGACCCCCCCAAAATAACTTTAAGAACCTCCGCCCGGTTGATGGGATTGTCGGGTTTAAACGTGCCATCCGGATAACCGCTTAAAACCCCTGATTCTGCCAAATAACTAATCGCCACATAAGCGTTATGGGTTCTGAGCACATCCGGAAAATCCGTTACCGCCTTAATGCCTGATTCAGTCTGCGCCTCTTCCGCGAAAGTGGAAAAAGGGATGGTCAGGAAAAGGGTGGCCAAAAGGAGGCTTAAAAATTTTTTAAATTTCATAGTTTATTTTTTTATTTTTAAGTACAAAAATTTTACCATAAAAAGCCTGAAATCAAAAGAAAACCCTTTCGGATTGTGGCTCGAGTTGTTGCTCGTATGGCGGTATATACTATTCGAGCCTCTATCCGAGCCACTATCCGAGCCACTATCCGAGCCACTATTCGGTCCACTATTCGGCCTACTATTCGGCCTACTATTCGGAACTATCGATATCGGGCGAAGTGAGCGAATGCTTTATTGGCCGCTGCCATTCGATGAACATCTTCGCGTTTTTTGAAAGCAGTGCCGGTTTCGTTGCTGGCATCCGTCAGCTCCTGAGCCAGCTTCTCAGGCATGCCTTTCCCTTTTTTGGTGCGGCAGGCTTGGATGATCCATCGAAGACTCAAAGCCATCTGGCGCTTAGGGTTCACTTCAATAGGAATTTGATAAACAGAACCTCCGACGCGTCTGGCCCGCACTTCCATATTCGGTTTAACATTTTCAACCGCTTTCTCAAAAACAGTGATCGGATCACTTTTGCCTTGATTTTTTAAAATTTGCATCGCTTGGACAAAAATTCGGCGTGTAATCGACTTTTTGCCTTGTTTCATCATACAATTAATGAACTTTTCCTGTAATTTGGATGATCCTTCCGGAATGTATTTAGCTTTCTTTTGTGGCATTAAATTAAAATTTAAAATTTAAAATTTAAAATTATTTTTTAGGTTTCTTAGCACCATAACGGCTTCGGCCCTGTTTGCGGTCCTGAACTCCCTGTGTATCCAATACGCCGCGAACGATATGATAACGGACACCTGGCAAATCTTTTACACGCCCCCCCTGGATTACAACCACAGAGTGTTCCTGTAAATTATGACCTTCTCCCATAATATAAGCTGTTACTTCTTCTCCATTTGTTAAACGTACCCTTGCCACTTTCCGTAAAGCGGAATTTGGCTTTTTTGGAGTTCTGGTTGTCACCTTAATGCATACGCCTCGCTTCTGAGGAGCTCCTTTCTTAAGCTTCACTACCCGATTCTTTAAAGAATTAAAAGTATATTGCAGCGCAGGAGATTTGCTCTTGCTGCGAGGGGTTCGTCTGGGCTTTCGGATAAGCTGGTTTATAGTTGGCATAAGTATAGATTTAAGATTTGATATCTCATATCTCAGATTTGGATCTTGGATATGAGATATAAGATATGAGATAAAATTATTTATTTTTCTTTTTGGATTCCTTCTCAAGCTGATCCCGATAAACCTTACCAGCGGGGATCAATTTACCAATAATTACGTTTTCTTTCAAGCCTTTCAAAAGATCCATTTTTTTAGTGGTGGAGGCTTCTACTAAAACGCGGATGGTTTCCTGGAAGGAGGCGGCAGAAAGCCAACTGTCTGTCATAATGGCAACGCGGGAAATGCCAAGCAATAATTGTTCAACAAGCATTTCCTGTTTTTTCTTCTTTTTTAGCTCCTTGTTGATCTTTCTGCATTCGACCGCGCTAATGACTTCTCCAGGCAAAAGTTCACTGTCACCTGAGTGCACCACTCTAACCTTGGAAAACATTTGTTTGACAATAATCTCAATGTGCTTGTCATTGATCGTCTGACCTTGGGACGCATAAATATGCTGCACTTCGGTCATAATATACCGTTGCACTTCATGTACATCGGTCAGATGCATCAATTCTTGTAAATTAAGGTGGCCGCGGTTTAGCGGAGCTCCTTTGGTGATTAATTGATTATTGGATATCAATAGGCGCTCACGGTGACCAAATGTATAAACTTTTACCTGCTTCTCTAAATGTTTTATTTCTATTTTATCCCTCGAAACAGCAATCACCTTCCCTTCAGTCAAAGCCTTAATGTTACTTTTATCTGATTTTGAACAGGCGATCATTTGTTTGGCCTTCACTTTGTCTCCTTTTTTAACACCTATTTTGTAATTGATTGGAATTTGATAGGTATCAGAGACAATATCCTCTCCCATTACACTGATTTCAACAATGTCTTTCTTTTGTTTAATGTGAACCCGCCCATCAATTTCTGAAAGGGTGGCATTGGCGCGCGGCGGACGAGCTTCAAATAATTCTTCCACACGCGTAAGGCCTTGGGTAATATCGGCACCCTCCGCCACACCACCCATATGGAACGTGCGCATGGTAAGCTGGGTTCCCGGTTCACCGATACTTTGAGCCGCAATAATGCCAACCGCTGTGCCCAGATCAACAGTCGCGTTGCTTCCCAAATCCTGTCCATAGCATTTTTGACAAATGCCATTATCGGTTTTGCAGGTCATAATACCCCGCACCTTTACCTCATCGACTTTAAATTCTTTGATGGCTCGAATCAATTTATTATCAATTTCTTCCCCTATATCTGCCAACACTTCACCTGTCTTGGGATGCGCAACGGGCATCATTAAGGAACGGCCATAAATACGTTTTTCAAATTCTTCCCCAATGCGCTGACTCTCCTCACGGGTGATGGCATGCTCATAA
>Ga0114920_10000760_pt1 | contig 14267 bp, 17 predicted proteins | sample ChitaG_FD_88683 | JGI IMG/M metagenome (GOLD analysis project Ga0114920, IMG submission 88683) | Deep subsurface microbial communities from South Pacific Ocean to uncover new lineages of life (NeLLi) - Chile_00310 metaG | ecosystem: Environmental > Aquatic > Marine > Oceanic > Sediment ... | reverse complement strand
TCTTACCGGCGATTATGAATGCACCGTGATACTGCTAAGTATTGGTTTTTTCCTAGCCAGGTTTCTCTCCGTAGGCCTTTGCCTAGAGACCAGGTTATCCAGATACCTCCTTCGCTACCAAAGCCACCTGCGTCAACCGCACAGGTGGTTTTTTGTGTTGCCAAACGAGCTGAAACATGATATACTATGTCCAGCAGCCAAATAAAAAGGGATTACCGAGCCGTGGCTCTGGTAATCCCAACACCTATTCCTGACTGGCCCAGGAGAGAGGCTTGGGGATATGATAGCACAAAGCCGCTTCCTGGGCAAGTGGGGGGCGGCTTTTTTGGTCTTTGCCCCCTAATTGCGAATATACCACTCTCAACGAGTGATATGCGCAATATTGCGCATGCTAATGAGTTATCCGAAATTCGCCCACCCATTCTCTCTGAAGGAGTCCTTTCTGAGCATCGGAACGTGGCCTGGGAAGCCCACAAGCTATGAGAACGAAAGGAGGTGTTTGCAATGGAAGTGTATCGGATTTACCATGTTACTACAGGGAAGATCAAACCTGCAAAGAGAGATGAAGCAGCGAAGTGGTGGCAAGAAAAGGGCAAAGCTTTGTTTGATTCGGCTCCGGGCACCAAGTCAGTGAAGGCCTACGCCGTGCAGTTTGACTTTGGTGGAGAATATGGCCTTGAGATCTGGAGAGAGATCGAGGACTACGCTTCCTTCGACCGCCTGGACGAGGATATCCTTGCCAACCCCAAGAAGTACGCTGCGTACTTTGAGGCTCAAGAGCTACTGGAATGGGGCCCGAATCGCCTGATGGGGGACTGGCCCGAGTCCCAGTGGTCCCCTCCAGAGGAGTAAACGGAGCGGAGTCTTCCCAGGCCACTCCGGTGGCAAGAAGTCACAACCCCAACCATGAAAAACACAACCACCGACCTTCCCCCTGAACTCCAAGCCTTCGCCTCCCTCCTGGATGCCCAACCTCCCAGAGTCCAAGAGGCATTCCAGTTCCTGCTCGCAACCGCCATGCACGAGGCTGGCAAGTTTGAGCTCTTGAACGTGGCCGAGGTTGACGATCAGAGGCACTACGTGTTCAAGTCCACCGCAGGCGAGGTGTTCAGCCTAGTGCGCCCAGAGATGAGCAAGGAGATGCAGAGAAAGGTGCGGCGGGAAGTGCGGGAGATCCTCAGGGAAGACGGACTGCTTGAGGAGACCTGTACTAGTCAGCGAGGGATAGGTGGCATTTGAATGCGAGATAGTTTTTCTCCGGGAGAAACTTTGTGCCCACGGCACAAATGAGGATGCTTGCTTTGAGTATCCGAAAAGCTTTCATGCTAGCGATTGCCCTTATGATAATCCTCGCTGGCTGCGCCCCCCAAGAACAGCCCAAGTTACGCCCTGTCAGAACAGAGGAATCGGATGAGCCACTTAGAAGCGAGCCAAGCGAATATAGCATTACGGTCGAAGGTAAGGTGACGGATAAGCTCAGCGGCGAGGAAATCCACAAGGCCAGGGTCATAGTGATCACCATCGCAGGGACGTACACGTTTGAGGGCAGCACCTTCGAAGTAAGCTTCCCTGCCATGTGAGTGGTGAATATCAGAGCAGAAGCGCCGGGGTAAAAGGGGTTTATGCAGCAACTCAAGGCCCACTATGGGCGGACCGCTACAATCAACGTTGAAATACGGTAGACCGGGTAGGGCCATTAGAGGTTACACCAGAATCAATATAGCGACTCCGCACTCCGCTTTGCTTGGTGGGGGCTTGCGGTGCGGGGAAAGACTATTATGAGACCATAGGCTTGCAAAGTGCCTTGGGGGTACCTTTCATGGCATTGATGGCAGGGGAGAAGATGATCGGCTTCGAGATTCGCCGCGTAGGCGCTAGTGGTTGACTCGTCGCATAATTCGCGTGGGGATGAAATTGGTATATAATCCAGTTAGACGCAATGGGGCCACGATTGATATAATCACAAAGTATTGGGAGGACACGAGATGAACGGCAGCTTTTGTAGTGATTTCTTCGCCAATTTGTTTGCAGACTTCTTAGCTGGCCTAATACTAGCAGTGATCGTAGCATACCGGCTGAATTGGTGGGTCAACAAGAAACTGAACGAGTTAGAGCGCAGCGAGGAGCGCAAGGCCGAAGAAAGAGCAGGACTCAAGAAGGCAATACGCTACCTTGAGCTCTTGAAAGACGAAATTGATGATTTGGTTCATAGATTACGAGGTTGGATCGAAGCAGTCAAGAGTAGTAAATGGGGATTGGAATTCTGGATAGCGACTCCACGTTGGGACATATTGCAGCCCAGTGGAGAATTGCCCGGGTTGTTAGATCCTGACCTAGTAGTCTCATTAACCCTTTTCTATGATCGCCTTATGTGTGCCAAGCAAGGAAAGGATTGGCTTGTAAGAAGCTGGTTAGTTCCATTGCCTGGAAGCGTCCAAGCAATGGGCGGCAAGCGAGAATCATTCAAGGAAATGATACTGTATGGACTCGAACCAGCACTTAAGTTGGGAAGGGAGCTGCTGGACGAACTTGACTCGGAAATCCGACGTCTCAAAGAAGAGCTCCGGAAGCGCTGAGCTCCAGTCACAACAACGGCCACCCGTCAACTCAACCTAGGATCGGTGCCGTTCGCGGGGCCTACGGTTTGCTTCGTGCAGGCTTATTCTGCGGGGATAGGTGGACCGGTATAACAGCTAGCAGGGCCCTGATCCTGGCGACCTGGCGTGCCTCCAAAGTGCCTTGGGGGTACTTTTTATAGGTTCAGGCAAGTCGGGTTGGATTTGCCGGGCCACCTGCGTCAAACGCGCTAGACATGCCGACCATGGTTTAATGGGGAGCTACCCAAGCGTGTTCTGCGGAAATTATTCTGCATGTGTACAAGTATGTGGAAAAACTTCCACATAGTAATTGTTAGATGCAGAGATCACAAAGTGGGAAATAATGACTCTCACCGGACAAAGACGGTTGACTGAAACCAAACAAGAACTATCTCTGTTTGTGATCATGCCCAATACCCCAGAACTCGATGACGTCTTTTTTGTCGGAATCGCAGGTGCAGCCGAAAAAATAGGGCTCATTGGCAGGCCGCCTGATTCCGAAATCCCTTGGGAAGACGCTCTCGAAGAGATATATAATCAGATTGGCAAAGCTGACTATATTATAGCTGATCTTTCATTCCGTGATCCGAAGATCCTGTATATGGCTGGGTATGCCTATGCCCTTGGAAAACCTCTGGTTCTGATTGCTCGGAATGAAGAGGATATTCCTTCCGGTCTAAAGCAACGTTTTCTATACTTTGCTTATGCTGCTGGACAGAGTTGGGTGTTACGGCAAGAACTTAAATTGAGATTGAGGTGGCTCATTGACAATGCACCATCTAGATTCGAGGTGCCAAACAATGTTGCGCTATTGAGGCGATACAAAAAAGAGCTGCCCTGTATAAGCGATAAGACTCTTGTGTTGAAATATAATGACATCTTGAGGTGCTTCGATGTGCCCGTTCACCCTTTTGACGTTTTTCTTAGTTATTCCAAGGCTGATGAAGAATATGCGAGTCGCTTGCATAACAAAATTAGTTCCTCTGGTTTGCGTGTGTATTTCGCCAAGAAAGAATTGGCAGCTGGAGATCCGTTCACCGAAGAAATACGTGAAGCTCTAATAAACAGTTACGAAATATGGGTACTAGTAACTCCAAACAGCCTAAAAAGTGAATGGGTGACAACGGAGTGGGGCGCAGGGTGGGTTCTGAAGAAAAGAGTTGTTCCTATACTTCTTCGTTGCCGTATAGAGGAACTCCCAGAAAGACTGCAGTCTGTACAGTGTGCGGATTATCATGAGATTGAATGGCTCATCCAAGACCTCCACAGTAGGCTCGGAGGACAGATGAATTGAGCACACACCTTCCGAATCGCTCGGTTGGCGCGGTTATTGTCGTTCGCCAAGGCATCCATGCTTTCCATACGGGGGGCAACATTTCGATGTTGTCGAAGATGATGATAGGCAGACTGGAGAGTGAGACAGAGGGTGCGAGCTGTTCGGTGTGTGGTACGTCATTAAACCCGCGTGCGGCTTATGCGCGGGTCGTTAGGCGGCCCCAGGAAAACATCATGCAAACATGGCAGTTGTGGACTGCTGGTGAGGTGTTGAGAGAAGTGAAGGGCATCGAGCCACTTTTGGCAAGCTGGGAGAAAAGCATTCATCCGGCTCAGGTACGCCTTCGGGTTTATCTTGAACGGCTCATGTCAGTCCTCAAGCCATTGCCACCAGTTCAAAAGGGTCTCTTCCTGCATCTGGAAGTTGATGTTCATGAATCAGATCGTCTTTTGCATTACTATGACTTGGAGAACTACTTGACGCCTCTTTTTGGACGTCGGTGGCTTGACTCCTCGCATTTTGTTTTTGTCAGTGCCACTAAACGAGTGGGCGGTGGGTCTCATTTTTTTCTTGGCTTTGCCAAGCCAGTGGAAGAACTGGGCGTAATGGATGGCTGGGGACACTTTTCGTGTTCTGCGGGGAGCGGAACAGGGGAAAAACAGTGGAAAGCAGGGTTGAAGGCAGATCTTGCGGCTTCAAAGCCTCAACTCTTACCTCCTGGGCCCGTGGAAGTACACCTTGCATGGCGTTGCTCTCCAATGCGCAATTGGGTTAATTTATGGAAGCCAACGGGTGATGCCATGGGGCCGGTGCTGGGCGAGAGTGTACAGAGAGGGTTCAATCCAAAGGACGACCGAATCGTCTCTCTGGGATTGCATCTCAATGTGGATCGGAGAGCGGGCTATTCTGTGGATGTTGGGATGTGGTGGCGACCTGCAGGAGTGGCTCGTGAATGATTCGGGGGTAGGTGTAATAGAGGGTAGCTGTGCCAAATATGTTAGTTGTACTTCTTGCGGGGGCCGCCCAACAAGCGCATGAAGCCGACCGCACCCAGCGGGCCGCTTAACAACTGGCTGAAGCTGACCCGGCGGGCTGGGCTTTCAGGGATGCTTGTCTTGCCCGCCGGCGTGGCGTACAGTGCAGGAGGCGTTGCCCGCTTCCGCCGGGCAGCTTAGCTTGAGGCCATTAGCCGGCGTAGTGTCCTGCAGTGCCGAAGATGTCGGGCGTGAAAGAGATATCAAGGAAGGGAAGACTTGCCCAGGGGAGCAGGTCGTGGGTATGATAGCCACGAGAGCTAGAAGGGTGGCGACCTGAGCTGCCCCCAAGCTCCCTTGGGGGTACTGTATACAGGATTGACGGAAACAGTGATGACCGAGTTTGCCTTGCCACGCTAGTCGCTCTCGTTACCTGTTTCCGCTTGAGGCAAATCGGGTTGGATTTGGAGGGACACCTGCGTTGACCGCAGAGGTGGCTTTTTGCTTTTGTCAAACGTGCCGAAATATGCTATACTATGCTTAGCCAAATAGAAAAGGGATTACAGAGTCGTGTCTCTGGTAATCCCTACACCTACTCCTGAATGGCCCAGGAGCAAGGCTTGGGGACATGATAGCACAAAGCCGCTTCCCGGGCAAGTGGGGGCGGCTTTTGCATTTGGGAGGAGTGGGCTTAAGCAAGTCTCTTGCGGCATGCTGGGACTGAAACTGGCCCGAAGACTTGGTGGGGCAAAGTGATAGGTAAGGATGTTCAAGGAGTGGACAATGGCCAGACCGTTAATTCCAATCAATACAGCTACGGCCGAGGAAATCGCCGCACTATATGATGTGGGGCCTACTCTGGCAGAGCGGATCGTTAGCTTCCGAGAGGTCCACGGCCCCTTCACGGGCCCTCATGACCTGAGCCAGGTAGAGGGCATAAGCCGAAAGCTAGCCATCACCCTATCCCCTCACATCGATTGGGAGGTGCCGGTTACACCCAAGCAGCTCATTAAGGGGGTGTGGAAAGTTGCCATCCTGGCCGTCATCCTGTTTGGGCTGGTCCCTCTTCTATGGTCCCTCGTCTCCGGCCTGGACACAACACTGGCCCAACTGCGTTATTCGCTGTCCCGCTTCCAAGCTGGCTTTTCCGAGCACTGGGTAGCACTCTGGATAGCAGCCTCAGGGTGGATTATTACTCCAGCTCTCAGTCTCCTGTGCACAACCCTTATGCTGGTTTCAGTATTGACCCGCAACCACGCGCAGGTCGGAAGACTAAGGCGAGCGGTGTTGCTGGTTATGGCCCTAGGAGTCCTGGTTACGGTGTCCCAGTACCTTGTCCTCTCTGTTTGGTATCAATTCTATGCACCCAACGGGTGGGTCGAGCTTATAGAGAGGCCGCAACAACTGTTCAGACTCATCGAAGTGTTTGTTGTTGGCACCTTTTTGCTTGGGCCATTGCTGCTGACATGGTGGCGGCCAGAGTTGTTTAAGAGTGTGTGGCTGGCCCGTTGCGTCGACGCCGCGCTGATGGGCACTCTAGCCCTGGTCGCCTGGAGAATCTGGAGATGGCGAGGTTCTGCGCCAATGTGGATTTTGGCATACTATGGCTTATGGGGCCTTTTGATCCCTTGGATCGGCTTGGCCACCCTTCGCAGCGGGAGATCCTTGTTCCAAGAGCAAGTCAAATTCTGGTTGGGTCCAGCCTTGCTGGCACGGCTGGGGGTGGATAGTGCTGGCTGGCAGGCTTGGATCAATGCCCGCCTGCCGGACCCCGAGCAGCAGCAGGCTGTCCAGCGCGCCCTGAACGAGACATACCCACCCTCGCGAGCTCGCACTCTTTCCGGCCTCATCGTCATCGGTGCTGGGGGATGGCTGGTCACGAGTGTCCTAGCAGCGATCATTGAGTGGTTGGTACAAGGTTGGCTGAAGCAATGGTTTTGAAGCGGGCTATTTGGTCCCCCTTGACAATGATAGACTGAACATCTGATTGGGGAAGATCAGAAGACAAAAGAGGACAACAAACGGCGGGTGAATGTAGGTGACGTGGCTGAAGCCAACGCTCAGTGCGACAGAAGATTAGCTATGAACAACACAATCAACAACCCTCCCCTTGAACTCCAGGGCCTCGCCTCCGACCTCGACGCCCAGCCCCCCGAAGTCCAAGAGGCTTTCCAGTTCTTGCTGGCCACCGCAATGCACCAGGCTGGCAAGTTCGAGCTCTTGAGCGTTGCAGAACTTGACAATCGGTGGCACTACACATTCAGTGGTGCAGGCGAGGTGTTCAGTGTGGTGCGGCCAGAGATGGACAAGCAGACTGAGAGACAAGTTAGGGAAATGGTGCGGGAGGTACTTGCGGAGGGGGGGTTGCTTTGAGTAAAGACAAACAACCACGGCGGGGACGTTCGGCCTGGCGTCAGGGCGACGATCTGGCAGAGGGCATCTGGGACTGGCGCTGGGTGCTCGTAGCCATCGCTGTTGTGGCATTGCTTCTGAAACTGGCTGACGTGTTGGGACTGTTGTAGCTACGGGCTGGCGGTGCGGCTAATCGAGCCGGTTTTGCAAAAGAGCGCCATTTGACCGAGAGAGAGGAAAAGGTGATGAAACATCCCAAGTCCCTACATCCAGCCAACGCGGACGAATTGGCTACCATCGCCCTAGAAACCGGTGCCGAGGTGCTGCGCGGAGCGCTGCGCTATCCGAGCGAGAGCGGCGGCTGGCGGCTAGGCGACTTAGACCTAAGCGAGCATCTGGACAAGTACCGCGACCAGCAACTGGTAGTGATCATCGGCTCGCTGGGCAGGGCTGGGGTTGAGCGGGTGATTTGCGGCATTTGTGGTTTTGCCCTGAACGACGTGGGTGGGTGCCCCCGGTGCAAGCTAGTCACAGAGGAGGCTGCAAAGGAACTCAAAGAGCAACAGGAGGCGGAGGAGGCATTGTTCCGTGAGATTGAGGAGATTCTAGAACAAGCAGGCAACACGATGAGTCAAGGGTAAGCCAGCCTAGCATTCACGGTCAGGTTTGTTACTTCAAAGGAGACAAAACTTCTACTCAAGAGAAAGCCACCTGCGTCAACGGCACAGGTGGCTTTTTGTGTTGCCAAACGCGGCGAAACCTGGTATACTATGCTTAGCCAAATAAGAAAGGGATTACAGAGTAGCCGCTCTGGTAATCCCAACACCTACTCCTGAATGGCCCAGGAGACAGGCTTGGGGATATGATAGCACAAAGCCGCTTCCTGGGGAAGTCAGAGGGAGCGGCTTCTTCTGTCTGTGGTGGCTGCTGAGTCGGGCGTTGCTGGAGACTTGATTAAAGGAGGAGAAACAGCAAGATGACCACATCCATTTATCATATCGCTGATATTCTGCGCGAGAAGGCCGACAAATACGAACTGACAATTTTTCACCGCGATGCCATCGCCTGGCTGGAGGGGCAGCTCTTTGAGAAACGCGGTCATCCCTACCTCAAGTGCCTGGCGTCAGGACGGGATCGCCGCGCCTATCCTGAAGAAGTCGTACGGCAATTGTACGTCAAGAAGTTGATGGACGATTACGGCTATCCCCCAAATCGCATCCAGGTGGAGAAGCCGGTCTTCTTTGGCTCCGGAGTGGGCAAGAAGCGGGCTGACATCGTGGTGATGCACGCTGACGACCCCGAAGCGGCCTACATCATCGTAGAGGTCAAGAAACCCAAACGGCAGGATGGCATTGAGCAGTTGAGGAGTTACTGCAACGCTGAGGGCTCACCCATCGGCGTGTGGACTAACGGCGCCGAGATCGTGGTGATGCACCGCAGGGAGCCCAACCTCTACTGGGCCTTGACAGACATCCCCAGTGTCCACCAGACGCTGGAAGCCATCAGCGCCGAGCGGGTGACATTGGCTCAACTAACCGAATGGGACAAGCTGGTCACCGAGCGTCTGTCGTTGAAAGACGTGATCCTCGACCTGGAGAACCTGGTACTGGCTAACGCTGGCGTGGACGCCTTTGAGGAAGTGTTCAAATTGATCTACGCCAAGCTGTATGATGAGTGGCGCGCCGCTCGCCCCGGCGGCCAGTATCTCCAGTTCCGCGTCCTGGATGACCCGGATGAGCAGGCGTTCTACAATCGCATCAACAGCCTGTTCAACCGGGCCAAACGCCAGTGGCGAGGAGTGTTTCTGCCCGGCGAGAGGATTGACCTGACGCCGGGACATCTGGCAACCTGCGTCTCCTTTCTTCAGGACATCAAGCTCTTCAACTCCAACCTGCAGGTGATTGACAAAGCCTTTGAGTATCTGATGACCGAGGTGGGCAAGGGCAAGAAAGGCCAATACTTCACTCCCCGTCACGTGATTGATATGGCAGTCAAGATGCTCAATCCCAGCTTGGACGAGTACGTGATTGACACAGCGTGCGGCAGTTGTGGTTTCACCATGCACGCCGTTTTCTGGGTGTGGGGGGAGCAACTGAACGCCCAGGGGCCGAACCCGTGGCAGCGGGAATACGCCAGCACCCACGTTTATGGGCTTGATTTCGACGCCCGCGCTGTCAAGATCGCCCAAGCCCTCAACCTCATCGCCGGTGATGGGCGCACCAATGTCTACCGGGCCAACACCCTGGCCTCCTATCTGTGGGACGACAAGGTGCGAGTGGGGCTGCACGACCGCCTGCGCCATTGCCCCGACCCCGAACGCAACCGCTGGAATCAGGAGCACTACCGCTATTTCAATTTCGACGTGCTGATGACCAACCCGCCCTTTGCCGGTGAGATCCGCGAGCGCTGAATCCTGCACCAGTACGAACTGGCCAGACGAGGGCGCGACAAGTTGGCAGCCAAGCAGGGACGCGACATTCTGTTTATTGAGCGTAATCTGGAGTTCCTGCGGCCCGGGGGGCGGATGGCGATTGTGTTGCCGCAGGGGCGCTTCAACAACACCACCGACGCCTATATCCGGGACTTCATCGCTCGTGAGTGCCGTGTCTTGGCGGTGGTGGGGCTGGACGGCAACACCTTCAAGCCGCACACGGGCACCAAGACCAGTCTGCTCTTTGTGCAAAAGTGGAATGAAGATCCCGAAGGCGGCGCCCTTTGTCGCCGTGTGGACGATTACCCCATCTTCTTCGCCACCTCGAAAAAGAGCGGCAAGGACAACTCTGGCGAATATGTCTACAAGACCGATGAACACGGCCGGCGGTTGCAGAATGAGCACGGCCACCTGATCGTGGATCACGATCTGGACGAGATCGCCACCGCCTTTGTGCTCTTTGCCAAGGAGCAAGGCTTCAGCTTCTGGAAGGACGACGACCGCCCTTTCTGAGACGCCCCGACGGTGAGTCGTGGACACTGGAAACATTCACCGCCGGGGCGGAGACGACGGCAGTATGGAATATCGTTCCTTCCCTGCAAGTAGGGCTGAAAGCTCGTTGGGACAGTAAATACTATGATCCTACCCATCTGAGGATGGAAACAGAACTTGAAAAGCTTGGTTGCATTGAACTGGCCGACATAGCCAAAGACATAAGGTGTGGCCCATTTGGTTCAGCAATCCACAAAGATGATTATCGAGACTCCGGAATCCCACTGATACGAGTGGCTGATACCTCAGGTCCTTTCGTCAAGAGCGACGATTTGGCCTTCATTGATAAAAAACTGGGTCGCGAGCTGGCACGCCACATTGTAAAGCCTGGTGACATTGTTGTATCCCAAAGAGGTACTATTGGCCAGTTTGCAATGGTGACAGATGAATATGAGCAATGGGTTACCAGCGCTAATCTGATCTCGATTCTCCAGTCTCAGAAAGCTGACTTTGGTTACCTGCTGGCCTTTTTGAACTCGCGCGCCGGTCTGTCTCAGGTCATACGTCTCCAAAGCGGGCAGGTACAGCCCAAGATCATCACCGACGATGTGAAATCCGTACGTGTTTACTTGCCAACTCCTGATGTGCAGAGGTCAATCAGTGACTTAATACGCGAGAGTTGCAGCTTACTTCGGCGCTCTCGCTCTCTATACGCTGAAGCCGAGGCGCTGCTGCTGGCCGAACTGGGCTTGGATGACCTGAACCTTTCACATCAGCCTACCTACACGCGGAGTTTCAGCCAAGCGTGGGCGACAGGGCGGCTGGACGCGGAACATTTTCAACCAAAATATCAATATGTGATCAACGCCATTCAACACACCGGCCAGTGGGTAGTTTTGGATGAAATCGCAACGTTTTGCCGGAGGGGAGCACAGCCTGTCTACGTTGAGAACGGACCAGTCAAAGTCGTCAATACTAGACACCTGGGGCCGATGTTACTCTCCAGGGATTTGGAAACGACGAGCGAGGAGTATTGGGCAACGCATGAGGAGGCCAAAGTTCGCCTGAACGACGTACTGCTGTACAGTACAGGTGCCTACATCGGGCGCACCAACTATTATCCGTCTTCAGAACGAGCTATCGGTAGCAATCACGTTACCATCATTCGCACTACGGATGTTTGTAACCATGTCTTCCTAGCATTGTTCTTGAACGCCTTGCCGGGTCTCTTCCAAACAGATCAGCGCGCTCACGGGTCGGCTCAACGAGAGATTTACCCTAATGACATCAAGGAATTCATCGTTTGGTTACCAGATCGAAGTAAACAGGATACATTGGCTCAGGAGGTGATAGATGCTCACACCGCCCGCGAGGAGGCTAACTGCCTGCTGGAGGAGGCCAAGCAGCGGGTGGAGGAGATGGTGTTGAGGAAGGAGTGAAGCCTATGTCCGATGAGACGAAGCAACCGCAGACTGAAAGTAAGTCGCCGTACGCTGTCGAAGTTGACGCGCTAATCAACCGCTTTTCGGCGCTGGTCGAGTATGCTCAGACTCTTGCCTTTGCTCCGCTGCGCGAGGGAATTGCTGCACCGCCGGATATGACTGGGTGGTCTCGGTGGCGCCGCATCGCTTTCTTGATATCCTCCCCATTGCCCACAACATGGTCATCAGAGACCCAAGGGAATGGCATAGTGGTCTCCGTTTTCTGCTGGTCAGTAGCTTCACTATATTGGTACATCCTTGCTAATGCTTCCTTGGATGCCATTTTCAGTGTACCCCAGCCTTCTGTTCCCCGCACAGAAACTTCCATCTTGATTGAGGCAATTAGCACGGCCATATTCATACTCACGTTCGCTATGATCCCCGTAGCCTATTGGCGGTGGGTGGAGTTTTTCCGCGATCAGCGTTATCCTATACGTTGGAGGCTGATTCTGGCAGTGGGCTTTGTCACACTTGCGATTTCGTTTCCGTATTGGGGGCTGCTGCCGGAATATCAAGCAAAGTTCCCCGCTCTGTTGCTAGAAGACCACAGGCGTCTGATCGTGTTTACTACGGTGTATGCGTTGCTCTTGCTTCCTTTGGGCACGTTCTTATACATGGGTGCGGGGGAGATAGGTATCATGGCCGGGTGGCTGTGTACGACCTTGGTCTGTTATCTGAGGTCTGCTCACAACCCCTTGCCTAAAATGCATATCCGTAAACTTGCGCTATAGCCAATCCCAGCGGGTGAAGGCAACGGCCAGGAGTGGCGATTGATGGAACTGAGCCCAGTTGAGCTAGAGATGTTGCGCAGGTGGGCAGTGGCGAATCGCGAGGGATCCGACAAGCGTTTGCTCCCAACAGCGGTCTTGTTTGGCATATTAGGAGTATTCGGAAATACACGAACGGTTACTGCAGCCATAGACAATGTAGTGATTTGGGTCTATGATGTCTTTGCACTGAGGTTTACTGAGAGAGGATTGACCTTCATGGGGAAGTGGAGCATGTTCGCGTTCCCGTTGTTGTTTGTGATGATGTTTTTTGGCACATTGTTATCCCTATTCCGTAATCTGGTGACGCAAAGTCTAATCATTGAGGTGTGTATTGTGACGGAGTACGGGCGTGAGCAGATTGATAGTCCCGTCTTAGCAAGTGCAACAGCCACGGCTCACAAAGGCTTCTGGAGACGAGTACTAGAGTTGTTTGGGAAACACTAGTCGGAGCACACTGCTCTTGAGGAACTGTTGCCACAGATACGAGGAGGCTACTCAACATGCCCATCGGCAGACTGGAAAAAGTTCCCCTGCGGGAGATCTGGCGCAACGAAGCCCGTGACTTTACCACCTGGCTGGCGGAGAACCTGGACTTCCTGGGCGAAGCCCTGGGACTATCCCTGTCTCTAGTAGAGCAGGAGGCAGCCGCCGGCATCTTCACAGCCGACGTCCTGGCTGAGGATGCGGGCGGCAACCGAGTGATCATCGAAAACCAACTGGAGCGCACTGACCACGATCACCTGGGCAAACTCATCACCTACCTCAGCAACCTGGATGCCAAGACTGCCATTTGGATAAGCAGTAACCCGCGGCTCGAGCACGAAGCGGCCATCCACTGGCTCAACCAAACCTTGCCTGCTGACGTTGCTCTGTACCTGGTGAAGCTAGAAGCGTACCAGATCGGCGACTCACCTGCAGCGCCACTATTGACGGTCGTAGCCGGGCCTAGTCCCGAGGCCAAGCAGATCGGCGGTCAGAAGAAGGAGTGGGTGCAGAGTCATGTGCTCCGGTTGGAATTCTGGGGACAACTGCTTGAACAGGCGAAGAAGCGCACCAGTCTGCACGCGCGCATCTCTCCCAGCAAAGACAACTGGGTTGGTGCTGGGGCCGGGAAGACTGGGCTCGCGTTCAACTACCTCATCCGCATGAGCGATGCTCAGGTTGAGCTATACATTGACCAAGGTGAGGCGGAAGCGAACAAACGCATCTTCGACCGGCTATTTGCGAGCAAAGAGCAAGTCGAGGAGGACTTTGGCGGACCGCTCGAATGGCAGCGCATGGACGACCGGCGAGGCTGTCGCATCCGCCACCTCTTGACCCTGGGTGGCGTAGCCGACCGAGACCGCTGGTCAGAAATCCAGGAGGCGATGATAGACGCGATGGTGCGCCTGGAGAAGGCGCTGAAGCCGCAGGTCAAGCGGCTACGGACGTAAGGCGAAAGTTTGAGAGCCTGCACGACAAGGAGACCGGCATCCGCTGATGAAAAACGGAAGCCGCGATCTTCGCCCTGAACTCCAAGCTTTCGCTTCCCTGCTTGACGCCGAGCCTCCCAAAGTGCAAGAGGCTTTCCAATTCCTGCTAGCTACCGCGATGCAGGAGGCTGGCAAGTTTGAGCTCCTGAACGTTGCAGAGGCTGATGGCCGGTGGCACTACACTTTTTCTGGTGGAGGCGAGGTGTTCAGCGTGGTGCGGCCAGAGATGGACAAGCAGACTGAGAGATGGGTGAGGGAGGCAGTGCGGCAAATCCTGAGGGAAGAAGGATTGCTGTAGGGACGTTGAGATGCAATCCATAACGGACCTAAGGTCATACAGAGTGAAGGATGTCATCGCTTGGCTGGCTGCCAACGCCCTGGACGCCGTAACCACCTACATTAGCTTTCAATTGGGCGGAATT
>Ga0114920_10000759_pt1 | contig 14290 bp, 20 predicted proteins | sample ChitaG_FD_88683 | JGI IMG/M metagenome (GOLD analysis project Ga0114920, IMG submission 88683) | Deep subsurface microbial communities from South Pacific Ocean to uncover new lineages of life (NeLLi) - Chile_00310 metaG | ecosystem: Environmental > Aquatic > Marine > Oceanic > Sediment ... | reverse complement strand
TGTCGCTGTCGATCTACTTGTAGGGGATGTGTCCTCGGACAAGGTGAGGTAAAAGGAGCCGGATGAATAGCCTCATCCTCCTTGGATCCTCGACCAGCCTCTGGGCTCGCCTTCGCCGCCGGGGCGATGATGCTCTTAGACGTCCTCCGCGGATGAGGCCGCCCTACCCTAGCCCTTATCGAACACCTATTTGCGATTGATTCGAAGATCGACCCGTCGCAGTCGGTTGGCGTTTGTCACCACGTTGATAGACGAGAAGGCCATCGCCACCTCGGCGATCAGCGGGTGGAGGAGTCCTAGCATGGCGACGGGATCGCTACCACGTTGTAGAAGAAAGCCCAGAAGAGATTCTGGCGGATCACCCGGAAGGTGGCGCGAGCGAGCTTCACCGCCTTCACCGCGGCTGCGAGATCACCCGCGGTCAGGGTGATGTCCGCCGCTTCGATCGCCACATCGGTCCCGGTCCCGATGGCGATCCCCACGCTCGCCGCTCTGCCGGCCAGTGCGTGGAACCGAATGACGCTCTCCGGAGTGAGCCGTCGCTACCGCACAGATCAATCCTTGGCTGCAAACCATCCATGAAGGCAGTTCGGTCAGAGGGTCAGAGCGTCAAGCACGCGCTTTAACTTGGCGTGCGCCTGTTGCACCTGCACGCTTTCGGCAAACCGCCCCAGAGAGCGGACCAACGTATCCACTCGCCCTTTGGCATGAAGTCCATCCAGTCGTCCCAGTCCCAGGGTGGCGACGACGCGTTGATGGGTGCGACCGTCTTCCCAACGGTTCTCCACCAGCTGCAGGTATTCATGTCCTCCAGTACGCTTGACTCGGACGAACATCGTCTCTCCATGACATTAGAATGAGAGTACAAATATTCGTTCAAGTCAAGAAGAATTTCATCATGCCTTGGCACCAGGTCTCGTCGACTTGTAAATCCACGATGCCATCACATCTGCATTTTCGCAATCAACCGACCATAGAACTGTAGAAGATTGGTGTGAACGTGTCGATGTATCTCAAGCACAGCAGGATTCCTCACGTAGGTCTTTCTGCGAGTGCATGGTTCGAAAAGTCTACCGGGCACGCTGACGTGCAGGACGCAAGGTTAGAGAGCTTCTCAAAACCGCCAAGCCGACGGCCAGAAGATAAGCAGTGTAGATTACCACCTCTAGCAGGGACGGATTACCATTGTATCCGAAGATTGCCTTTAAGAAGGAGCCCAAAGTGCTATTCTCGTCAAGTATTGAATTGATGTCCCAGACGTGATCAATGACCGTAGGAAGGAGCCTTGCCTCTTGTAGCTCGTGCACACCGTGTGCCAGCAGCCCCGCTGCGAAGAGGATTAGCACGATACTGGTTATGCGGAAGAAACCTCGCAGCCTAACATGCTTGCTTCCGGTGATCAGAAGAAATCCAACAATGACTGCTGCTCCAAGGCCGATAACGCCACCAATCAGTACTTGGGTACCGTTCGCGGTGAAAGCCGCGGCGGTGAGGAACAGTGCAGTCTCAACCCCTTCGCGAACGACAGCAACAAACACGAGGCCAAAAAGAGCCCACGTTTTCTCGGAACGAGCGGCCACTTGCACTTCTGATTCAAGCCTTCTACCCATCTGAGACCCTTGGCGTTGCATCCAGAAGATCATCCAGGTAAGCACAGCGGCGGCTAGCAACATCGCTACGCCTTCAAAGATTTCTTCCCCGCGACCCTCAAGCGCCACGCCTAGAAATTGGAGTACAGCACCTGCGATACCACTAGCGAGTACTCCTACAAGCACGCCTGCCCAGACAGTTCGAATGTGGCGAATCCGGCCAAGCCTTCGTAGAGTCGCAAGGACAATTCCTACGATCAGGGCAGCCTCTAGCCCCTCTCTCAGGGTAATCAAAAAAGCTGTAAGCATCAGGTCCTCCTTAATGTCGCATAAGGGAGAGCAGCCTTATGCAGTAGCTCCTTCCCTACGGTCGAAAGTACGGCTACCTAGTCCATGATGTCTGAACGACTGACCGTTAAGGGCAGTGGTTGGAACCCTCTTCGGAGAGCTATCCGGCTTCATCCTACTGCCTTTCAACGTTCGCCTTAGGCCTTCCAAAGCTTAATAGGACTGATTTAAGGAGAAATAGAAGCCATGACGCGCTGCAACCGATCCTTTGCCTCCTGAGCCAAATCGGCTAGAGAAGTCTTGCCGAGCACTTCCATTATGACAAGAGGATCGGCAATCGCCACTGCGCTTCCTTCGCCCTCCTCGTAGACGATCACATTGCAAGGCAACACCAACCCAGCCTCAATCTCCCTTGTGAACGCCTCGTGCGATAAAGACGGATTGCAGGCACCGATAATGGTGTAGGGGCGAAAGTCCACGTCTAGCTTCTCTTTCATTGTTGCCTTGACATCCACGGAAGTGAGCACTCCGAACCCTTCTTCTTTCAGGGCCACCTTGACTCGGTCCAGCGCCTCCTCGTAGGGCATATTTAGTTTCGTTCGAAACGCGTAATCTCGGTTTTCAGTCATTATTTCTCCTTTCTAAGATCAAGAATATACTGGCGTGCTGCCAGCGCAACCTTGGCTCCCTCCCCTGAGGCAATGATGATCCTCTTGCCGAAGGTGCTCGTGACGTCTCCCGCTGCAAAGATCCCCGGATGCGATGTTGAGCAGTCGTGCCCTATGACGATCTCTCTACGATCATTGAGCTTCACAAGACTTGAGACTAGTGACGAATTCGGCTGGAGCCCTATGGCGATAAAAACGCCTTGTACTGGTATCTCAACCGTCTTTTGTTCCTCCTTTTTTCTAATGGTTATGCCTGAGAGGCTTTCCTTTCCGCTGAAGCTGAGAACCTTGGCATTCTCAATGGTTTGAAGGTTTGGGAAGCGGGAGACCCGATCGATGATTGGCCGATCAGCCGTGAGTTCGTACTCCGAAACAAGGTAGATGGTGTCTGCAACCGTATGCAGGTTGTCCACCATTTGCAGGGCCGAGTTCCCGCCACCGATGACTGCGACATTCCTTCCCTGGACAAAGGAGTAGTCTTGGACGTTTCCATAGAACACCCCTTTGCGCTGGAACCGCTCCTCACCTGGGATCTGGAGCTTTCGGCGCGTCATCCCTGTAGCGATGATCACAGCTTTGGCATGGTATGTGTGAAGATCAGAAGTCGTGACGGCAAAGCCGCCCTCTACCGACTCGATCCGCTCAACCTCGCTCATTAGGTGATCAATGTATTGGGTGTGAATGAGATGATCCTTGAACTTTGCGATCAGTTCTGGACCGGTGATGAAGTCATAGCCCATGTAGTTCTCGATCTTCGTGCTATCGATGGCTTGCCCGCCTAGGTCCTTCGTGAGCACAAACGCATCAAGCTTCATCGTGGCCGCATACACTGCGGCTGTAAGGCCTGCCGGCCCCCCGCCCACAATAATGAGTTCGTAACGTGAACGATGAGGACTGAGTGGATAGCTCTCCCGAAATCGTTTCCGACAGCCCTCTGAACAGAAGTAATAGAGTTCCCCGTCGAACTCAGCAGAGAGGGCCTCCGTCTCCTCTACCCGCATCCTGCAAACGGGATCGATCTTAACACTGTGTGTCTTTTCCTCTCTGTCAACCCTTTTTCTCATCATCTTTGCTCTTGCTCCATGTCCTCCAATTTGCCCGTCCCTACTTCAGCCGTTCAGCTCTCCTTGTCAAGGTAGCTCTCGGGATCTTCTGCGAACGCGTTCTTACACCCCACGGCACAGAAGTAATAGGTCTTTCCCTTGTACTCGTAGGTCGCTGCCGCTTTGTCCTTTTCGATTTCCATTCCACATACGAGATCTTTCGCCTTCTCGGACATTTTATTCACCTCCTCCTGCACCAAGACACTCCTGTCTTGGCCTGAGTATGAGCAGTTTGACAATTCCAGCTGCGCTAAGATCGATGGCCGCCTTGATCTTGAGGTCAGCCTCACGAACATTGTCCAGCGTACGTCGGTTGATGTTGAAGCCAAAAAGACGGACAACCAACGGGTTGATCAAGTCAAACAGCCAACCCAGCCAGGTCCATTCCGGCCGCATGTGCTCAAGCAGTATGATTTTGCCCTTGGGGCTGGTCACCCGTGCGAGCTCCCTCAACCCTAAGATAGGGTCGGGCACCGAACAGAACACAAAGCTTCCTGCTGCCGTGTCAAAGCTGTTATCTTCAAACGATAGCGCCTGCACGTCCATATGGTGCAACTCAACTTCACTTCCTTCTCGTTTTGCTCGCTTCTTGGCGCGTTTGAGCATCTTTTCACTCAAGTCGACGGCAACAACGCGGGAATGCTCGGGGTAGTACGGGATATTCTTTCCTGTACCTACACCCACCTCCAACATGCGGTCGCCACTGACTTGCTCCCAAAGACCTCTTCTTAGCTTTCGGAAGACTAGACGTTCCATTATGCTTCCCAGCAGATCATAAACCGGGGCAATCCGATTGTAGCGAGCCTTGGTTCTGGCAGTCGTGCGGCCATCAATTGTCTTATTCATTACCGCTCACCTTTCGTCGGCTTTTCCCACTGTAGCTAGCAATCCTTCAACGCTTGTGATCTGGACCCGCTCGCCGGGAAGGAATGCTTCCTTTGACAGCGCCTTCCATAGCTCCCCGCGATAACTGATTAATCCAGTTGGCGTCAGCTCGGATACCACGAGCGCTTCCTGTCCGATCATTCCCTCATGCCCTGTGCGTATGGGGGTGCGAAGGGCGTGTAGGATCTTGGCGTAAACGAAGAAAGAAATGGTCGTAGCTGCAAGATATAGCGGTAGCGCCACCGGTAACGGCAAGAATACAAACATGCCAAGTGCAAAAACGGGCATCATTAGGAAAAGGTGGCACCAAGGCATCACTCACACTCCTTCATCATCTAGGAAGGGGAGGTGGAGTCTACTCTTGCCCCACCTCCCGCAGCACCTTCAGTGCAACTCCTCATCAAGGGTTCCTAGGTAGACTCCATGCCAGGTGTGGACCCATACCTGACCTGTGTAGCCATTCACAGAGAGCATCCCAACAACCTGGCCGTCCCGCAACGTATGAAGCGTGTAGTAGCCGTAGAAAGCATCGACATGGTCATCTGCCTGCAATCCACGGGCGTTTTGATCCAGGAATTCCTGTGCCCGAACCACTACTTCACTAGGGGAAATGGTCATCGGGTCTGGATTGGCCCTGCTCCCGAAGAGACCCATAAAGCCGCGGCCCATGTGGCCGTATTTCTCGTTCCACATCATGTTCGGTCCAGGCTCGGGATACGCCCTTCCGGAATAACGATCGATGAGGAACTCAAACGCATAGCGCCCAGTGGTTTCTTCTCGAGCCTGCCCGTAGAAGTGGTTGCCGAATTCCATGATTTCAGCCACTTTAAGCTTGTCGCCTCTTGTGCTAGAAACGTATCGCTCTGCAATCTCCTCCACTTGCTCTTGGCCTAAGGGCTCCGCATTTGGCGTAGTTCTGCCCCACATGCCAAACCCGGATCCCCACCCCATCATTCCAGAGCCCATCGGGCCTCCGCCGTGCCAGCCGAACGCCCAACTGCCAAGAAACCCAACACCTGCAATGACCACAACTACGATCGCCAGTGTTCCCAACCATCGGCTGTTCTTGCTCATCGTTTCCTCCTTTTTCAGGTTTTTCCTGCCTTCGCAGGAATGATTCAGTTGTACAAGCGTTACTTGTCGTTCTTTCCTCTACGGGTTACTCCGAGTCCATCTTCAATCGTCTGAGTCGCTTGCTGGACGTTTCGACGCATGGCTAGCTGTACTGCGATGTATACGGTTCCACCAAGGACCAGCAATCCAAGTAACCACCCGATCACCATCAAGAACCCGTGGCCTACTCCGTAACCCCACATTTGCATTTCTCCTTTCTTAGCTCGTGTCCTTACCCTACCCACCCGGGGTGGGCATTTCATGGAGGTTGTGTGTCTTTCCTATGAACGTTCTTCCTTGTTAAGCGAGCCGTTCCCTGCGCAATAGCAGGGCATTTAGAGCAACAATTACCGTGCTTGCGGCCATGATGAGAGCACCCCACTGGGGCTCGAGTACCACTCCAACGGGGTAGAAGACCCCGGCAGCTGCAGGAATCGCTACCACATTGTAGCCAGTCGCCCAGACAAGGTTCTGGCGCATCTTGCGCATGGTTGCGCGCGATAACCGTACAAGTCGTACGACGTCACGTGGGTCATCCTTCATCAGTACGACATCGGCTGACTCAATCGCTACGTTGGTGCCCGCACCAATGGCGATGCCTACATCTGCCCTCACTAAACGCTGGTGCATCGTTGATGCCGTCTCCCACCATGGCGACAACATGCTCTTGTGCTTGAAGCTCCGCGATCTTTGCAGTCTTTTCTTCCGGCTTGACCTCAGAAAAAACCACGTCGAGCCCAAGTTCTCGGCCTACCCATTCCGCCACCCGTTCAGTGTCACCGGTTAGCATCGCCACCTTGACGCCCATCGCTTTGAGGGCCGACACCGCTTCGTAGGATTCCTCGCGGATGACGTCAGCCAAGGCCAAAGCACCGAGTAGCTTTCCTGCAATCGCCGCAAAAACCACGGTCTTTCCTTCTTGCTCAAGCTCGCTGAGGCGCGGGTCATCGGTCCCCTTCACTCCTATGTCATCCATGAGGGCACGATTGCCTACGTACAGGGTCTGGCCTTGCACCCTGGCTTGTGCACCTTTGCCAGGAATTGCTTGAAACGTCTCAGCTTCAGGTAGGGATAGGCTCCGCTCCTTTGCAGACCGGACGATGCCCTGCGCGATAGTGTGTTCTGAGGCCTGTTCAGCACCCGCGATGAGCTGGAGTAGTCTGTCCTTGTCCGCCTCAGCAAATGTGATGACGTCAGTTACTCCAAACTCGCCACGTGTTAGCGTCCCTGTCTTGTCAAAGACTACCGCGGTGAGACGGCGAGCGGATTCCGTGGCTTGTGCATTGCGGATCAGCATCCCGTATCTTGCTCCGAGAGTGGTCGAGATTGTGGTAACCACGGGGATAGCAAGCCCCAAAGCATGTGGACATGCAATCACAAGCACTGTCACAGCAAGTGTTAAGGCGAAGACGAATGGTTGGTTTCCAGAAGCGAACCAGAACAAGAACGTTGCGAGCCCCACCGCAACGGCAATGATGGTGAGCCAGTGTGCAGCCCGATCGGCCAGCCGCTGTACCGGCGGCTTCGAGGCTTGTGCTTCCCGCACTAACCGCACGATTTGAGCGAGAGTCGTATTGTTGCCCACCCGGCTAACGCGCAGCTTCAGAGCCCCATCGCCGTTGACTGTGCCAGCAATGGCCGCATCACCCACCTTTTTGAATACAGGTTTTGACTCACCCGTGACCATTACCTCATTTACCGAACTCTCTCCCTCGACCACCTCACCATCCACAGGTACTTGCTCGCCAGGGCGGACGAGGACCAAATCCCCGATTGCTAGAGACGAGGTGGCAACGTCTTTCACCTCTCCGTCAGCAAGACGGTGAGCCACAGAGGGGATAAGTTTGAGTGAGTAGCTCTTTGAGGGCACCACTGGTGCCGCGAACAGCCCGCATTTCGAGCCAGTGGCCAAAGAGAAGCACAGCAACCAACGTCGAGATCTCCCAGTAGAAATCCACCCCCTCGAAAGCAAATGTTGAGCCTACGGAAAACAGGTATCCGGCTAATACAGCGATACTCACCAATACCGACATATCGAGCACACGTCGCCGAAGCGCCTTGCCAACCCCCTTGAAGAACGGCCACGTCCCGTACAGAGTGACAACCGATGCTAATACAAACAGGAGATACCGTATCCCTGGGAAGGAGAACTGGAAGCCAAGCCATTCTTGGATCGTTGGAGATAGGATTAGGATTGGCGCGGTGAGGGCTGCCACAACAAAGAACCGCTTTCTGAAGTCCCGCTCCATCATCGCGTGATGATCGTGTCCAGCTCCTTCATGCGCGGCGTGCTCCCCTTGTTTCATCTGTTCGTGGTGAGCCACTGCGTGAGACTGCTTGGCAGCATGTCTGGCGGTGATGGGGGCGCATTCAACGCCACACCGACGCAGCACCTCCTGGACCTCCTGCTCTTGAGTTTTCTCGGGGTCGCACGTAATCCGCACGGTTTCCCCAAGGGTATCCACTGCAACCGTTTCTACCCCCACGATGCGTTGCAGCCGCTTTTCCACCGGACACGCGCATTCGGGAGGCATGTAGTCGGAAAGCTGGTATGTCAGAATTCGCTTGGGCATTTCTCCCACCTCCTCTACGATGACTCTCTTGCGTCCGCGCTCGACCAGCACGTCTTCGGTTGCTTGGTCAAACCGCGCGACAACGAAAGGTCAGCCTATTCATCACCCCGCCCTGAGCGGTTGCCCAGCGCAAGCCGCGCAGCTCCATACACAACAGCTCCAATTGCCGCCAGGCTGAGTAGACACCAAAGCACCATCCAACCACTGTGATACGCTCCATAGCACCACGTAAGGTTCACCTTCTTTCGACTCTGCCTGGGGTGGCCTCCCCCGCCGCACACTATCCTCAGTGCGGTGATTAGAGACCATGCCCTGGCACGCTCAGCTCGACACTCCTTTACAAATGATACCGTTGCTGGGTTCTCCAGCGCAATCTCTGTGAAATTGCAACGTAGCCTCTTTCATCTTGAGTCCTTCATTTATTCACATGCGCTCCATACACGTTAACATCCCCAGTTTATCAAGCCCCGTGAACTAACTTGCCCACCTGACAAGTAGCGCCATGTCCTGATAGAGGTCCAGCAACTCTGCCTTCCATAAACAAAACCTCTCCGTATAGTTATTGAACACGTGGGCGAATGCTGACCCGGCGCAGGCGGTTTGCATTGGCCACCACGTTAATCGAAGAGAAGGCCATTGCTGCTTCCGCGACAACCGGGTGCAAGAGACCTAACATGGCGATCGGGATGGCCACTGCATTGTAGAAATAGGCCCAGAAGAGGTTCTGCTTAATCTTTCGGAAAGTGGCTCGGCTTAGCTTAACTGCTTTGACGACTGCCGAGAGGTCCCCCTGAACCAAGGTAATGTCAGAAGATTCAATAGCTATGTCTGTCCCTGTGCCTACTGCGATGCCGACGTTTGCCTGCTTCAAAGCCGGGGCATCGTTGATGCCGTCCCCTACCATGGCCACCATGAGCCCTTCATCTTGAAGACGTCGGATTTCTGCTGCCTTCTGTTCCGGTAAGACGCTTGCCAGAATTCGCTCTATGCCTACCTCTCTGGCAATGGCCTTTGCCGTTCGCTCATTGTCCCCGGTGATCATTACGGGCTCGAGTCCCAATTCCTTCAGTTCAGCGATCGCCCGTTCCGAGTCGATCTTGAGCTGATCCGCAACGGCAATGGTTCCTACCAGCTCACCGTCAATCGCCACCAACATGGCTGTCTTGGCCTGATTCTCTAGTTCTGCCAATCGCTCCTGCACACCTGATACGGTTACCCCTCTCTCCTCCATCAAATTGATGTTGCCAACCAAGACAGACCTACCGTCGACCCGCGCTTCAACACCCTTGCCAGGTATGGCGTTGAATTCGGACATGTCCAGGATTGAGAGGCCTCTGTCCTGCGCGCCCTTTACGATGGCCTCACCTAGGGGGTGCTCCGATCCTGACTCCACGCTCGCGGCAACCTGTAGTATGACTTCCTCCTGCTGACCAGAAGTGGGCACGACATCTGTGACTCCCGGCTTCCCTTGCGTGATCGTCCCAGTCTTGTCGAGAACGATCGTGTTGACGCTCTTCATTGTCTGGATCGCCTCGCCGTTTCTGATCAAGACTCCGTTTTCCGCTCCCATACCACTCCCGACCATTAGAGCGGTCGGTGTAGCTAGCCCCAGGGCGCACGGGCAAGCGATGACTAGCACGGCAATGGCGGCAAACAGCGCCAATGAGACGGGATCCAAGGCGGAGTTGACCCAAGGGACGAACCCATCCGCCCACTGGACAACACTGTAGAAGGTTCCCGGTAGGGCCAGCCAAGCAACCAGGGTGAGTAAAGCAATTCCCAGGATCGTTGGGACGAATACGCGTGTCACGCGATCGGCGAACTCTTGAATAGGGACCTTGCTTCCCTGGGCCTGCTCCACCAGGCGAATAACTTGAGCCAAGAAGGTTTCCTCTCCAACCCCGGTAGCCTCCACCTTGAGCAGGCCGTGCTTGTTGATCGTCGCCCCAATGACCTTCGCTCCCTTCTGTTTGGCAACAGGCATCGACTCACCGGTGGCAAGTGATTCATCCACAGCGCTCTCGCCTTCCAGCACGACTCCATCGGTGGGGATCTTCTCCCCAGGACGCACAATCATGAGGTCACCTACCACGACCTCATCCACAGGGATTTCAATCTCTTGTCCGTTGCGTAGGACTTTTGCTGTCTTAGCCTCCAAGCTCAAGAGCTTCTGGATCGCCTGTGACGCTCGGCCCTTGGCTTTGGTTTCGATGTACCGTCCAGTGAGATGGAAGGCCATGATCATTGCAGCTACACCGGAGTAGTTAAGGAGCGTTGGCGCTGCCCCCACTTCCGCAATCACGGCCACGAACCCCGTTGCATAGGCTACAGTCGTGCCCATCATGATTAGAGTATCCATATTTGGAGAAAGGTGAAAAGCAGATTTCGCTCCCGCTCGAAGGGTCTCCCTCCCGGCAAAGAGCAAGACCGGAGCTGCCAAGACGATCATTCCAATGTGGAACGAAAGAGCGTTAGGCCACATGATCCCAAAGGCCATCTCTGGAATCATCCAGACAACGATCGGGATTGCGAAAGCCCAAGCTAGCCACATCTTGGCCCGCGCCTTTGCTACTTTGCGGATGTCACGTTGCAGTCTCTCCCGCTCTCGCACAACCTCCTTTCTTGCCACCCGGTAGCCTGCGTCAAGGACGGACTGTCTCAGGCTGTCTAGTGTGACCACCTGTCGGTCGAACGTGACGGTCGCTTGGTCTGTCGCCAGATTCACAGTGACATCGTCAACCCCTGCAACAGATCGCAAAGCGCGTTCGATCGTTTGGGCGCACGAAGCACACGTCATACCTTCAATATCGAGGATCGCCTTGTCTGTTGATGGTTCCACTACCTGATAGCCGGCGCTGGCAACTGCCCTTCTGAAGTCATCCAGTTCCACTAAGTCTGCGTCATACTCTATTGCCGCACTCTCTGTCGCCAAGCTGACCACTGCATCGATGACACCATCCAGCCGTTTCAACTCCTTCTCGACAGTGATGGCACAGGTAGCACAGGTCATCCCATCGATCGATATGTTGACCTTGCTCGACCGTGTGGAGTTCGACGTGTTCTGATTCTTGCCGGTCATATCGGGATCGCCTCCCGTGGTCTTTGCGTCCAACAATTCCTTGGCTCCGTCATGGATTCATGGGCAGACCCAGTGAATGTGCGCCGGGTAGCCTGCCGTCTCCTTTGTCCCTAACCACTGGGCTCGCCTGGCATCCGCCCAATGCACCTGGTGCTCCCTGTTGGCTGCTTCGCGTCTTCTTCTCCTGAACTGTACCCGGACATCATGTCTCATCCCAAGGGTGAGGCGAATCTTCCTCATGGCGGCGCTGATGTCCACTGGTTCCACATCCCATGCCGCAACCACTACTGCCGTGCCCATGGCCCGTCCCGTGGGAGCGTCGCAGGAACCACCAGACACCCAGACCTAGCAGAATCCAGATACCGTAAGTCTTCAAGAACTCCATACTATCCTCCCTCGAAACATCTTGCTCCAGTTGCTGGAAAAGAGGAACTCCTATCGCAAGCCTCCTTTGAAGCCCAAGACGAAGATCCTTCATTGGTTTCGTGAACCATTGACACTTTCCTTTCAAGCTGGCAGCAAGCTCTCTTGTCCCTACCTTCGTCTCTGATTTCCATTTCTCTGACGCTTCCTGGCCGAAATCCTCCGGCCTAGCTTCTCTCGTGCATATTTCGATGGGTCTTCGTCAAACGTTCGTTGGCAGAGAGGACAGCAAAGGAAATAGGTATATCCCTCATAATCGAGTGCAATGTGCGCCTTCTGCCGATTGACCCTCTTTCCGCAAACTGGATCCTTGTATAGCGTGTTTCTCATTGGGCGTTCCTCCTCTCAACGACACATAAGCTCGTAGCACAGCCGCTCCAATTTCGGCGTCGGAAGGCTCCGATGAATGCCGTCCTTGTAGACGCCTGATGATGCACCTGAACCCAGGTAGTTTCGAGGTCAGCCGAAAGTGGACACGCATTCAGCATGGGTCGGCCTCCTTCCAACTAGATCCCCAGTTCCCCACGAGCCCTGGCGAGGGCAAGCACATTGTTTCGGTTGATCATGCCGAGGAATTTGCTCCCTTCCAGCACCGGCAATTGAGCCTTCCCCTCAGCAGAGAGAAGCTCAAGGACGGCAAAGAGCTCCATCGTAGGGTCAACCACTCTGACCTGGTTGAACGACGACTTCACCTGATTTACCGTTGTAGTGCCCCACTTTTCCCGCGGCACCTCTTTGATTGCGTCAAGGGTGACGTAACCCAATATCCTTTCCCCATCTGACACGGGGAAACAACGACGTCCACTGCGCAAAACATAGTCCTGCACAACTTCCTCCAGAGTAAGGTCCGCCGCCACGCGAGGGCAATCGACCATCATCACTTCTTGGACAGTGTGACCGGCCAATTCATCCCGAAGGGCCACTTGGCGGTAGCTGCTTGCAGCGGCGCTCTCAAGAAACCAACCGATGAAGGCGATCCAGATGCCGTTAATCCAAAGGCCTCGGAAGATCAGCAAGATCCCCCCGAGGATAAAGAGGTATCCAACAACCCGCCCGGCGAACGAAGCAACCCTAGTCGCCCGCCGCAGGTCTCCGGTAATTCCCCAGATGATCGAGCGAAACACTCGGCCGCCATCCAGGGGAAATCCAGGAATCATGTTAAATCCGGCGATCACGAGGTTGATCCACCCAAGCCAGAAGGCCAAAGCTCCTAGTGGCTCACTTATAGCCCTCGTGCTAAGCCAGATGACGCCGAAAAGAAGCGCTAGTGCCAAGCTCATTCCCGGGCCGGCCAGGCTCATCCAAAACTCATCCCGCGGCCTCTTCGGCTCCTCAGCAATCTGAGCAACACCACCGAAGATGAAAAGAGTGATAGCACGGACCGACGTGCCAGAGGATCGGGCAACTAAGCTGTGACTGAGTTCATGAGCTAATACCGAGCCAAAAAAGAGCAGACTCGTTGATAACCCCAGCAGCCAATAGAGCCCGAGGGACCAGCCGGAGTAATTCATTGGAAAGTAGTGAGTGGAAAGAGTCCACGTGATGAGGGTGAAGACGATAAACCAAGACCAATCGAGTCCAATCTCGATGCCGAAGATGCGCCCGAGGCGAAAAGTATTCCTCGGCTTTGGTCTAGCGGCTTGCCGCATAAGGTTGTCAGCTGGCCACTCTTGATTCGCGTCGTTCAATCTTTGTTCATCCATCTGATCATCTGCTCCTTCAGGCTCGCGTGATTCGACGAGCACAGCGAAACCCTACCCACCTGGGGTGGGTAAATGATGGAGCATTCATGTTCTTTTTGTGAAGATTTCTGCTTGTTAACCGCGGTGTTCTCTGCTCAATAGTAGGGTGTTTAGCGTAACAATGATCGTACTTGCTGCCCTGATTAGGGCAGCCCCTAGGGTTCTCACACCACAGCTACCGGGCAAGAGACGCCGGCAGCAACGGAAATTGCTATCAGGCTGTAGCGGTTGTCCAGGCAAGCTCTTGGCGTATCTTACGAATAGTAACGCCGGAGAACTTAGTAACGCTCACCACATCACGCGAGTGGTCCTTCACCAGCAGTACACCGGGACACTCGCTTTCAGCCGGGCATGAAGTTCGACGATCTTCCGTGTCTCGGCTGGCTTCACTTCCGCAAAGACAACTGCTGGAATGACTAGAAGTCCTGCATAGAGCGATATAGCATTCACTCCATATAAACTCTGCATAGGTTATGTTCGTCTTCCTACCCTATGGCCCGTATCAAGCCAGCGATACTAAAAGTGTCGCAGGTACTTCAGAGTTTCGAACAGCTCGTCGACAGCCTCTGGCCCTCTTCCTACCTCAACCGCGTCGTGTACGCAGTGAGTGATATGAGACAGTGCCAGATCTCGTGCTGCTTTTGTCAAGATACCCTGGACCGCAGCTATCTGCTTCAAGATGTCAATGCAGTACTGTTCACCCTCCACCATCCGCTCCACAGCGGAAAGGTGCCCGACCGCCGTAAGCAGACGCTGTTTAATGCTCGCCTTCAGATTCGCCTCTTTTGCGAGGCTTCCTTTTTTCGCCATCGCTGCTCTTTCCTTCC
>Ga0114920_10000758_pt1 | contig 14292 bp, 9 predicted proteins | sample ChitaG_FD_88683 | JGI IMG/M metagenome (GOLD analysis project Ga0114920, IMG submission 88683) | Deep subsurface microbial communities from South Pacific Ocean to uncover new lineages of life (NeLLi) - Chile_00310 metaG | ecosystem: Environmental > Aquatic > Marine > Oceanic > Sediment ... | reverse complement strand
TATCCCCATCCTCGACGTGTAAATTTCCATTTATGCCTAAAAAATTATCCATATCGTCATATCCATTTTGATAATCCATTTTGAGGTAATTGGCTCTGGATGGATCTACGTATTTATCTGATTTAACGTTAGGATCTAGAGCTTTCAGACCTATAAATTCATGTTCTTCCCCACCAAAAAATATCCACATCCCGAAAATTATAATAACAATTAAGATCACCCAAAATTTCCAGTTTGTCAGATAATCCATTTTTACAAATAGCTGAAAATGACAAAACCCTTTCAACCTATTTATAATTATATCCATTCCAATGATGTAAATTTAGTTTTATACCCCCCTTATGTTGGTTCTCATAATGCGATCGGTTCTTTTTTGACAGATAAAAGTATTACCACCAATGTTGTGTATATAATGAGCCAAGATATAGAATCCATTAATTCGGCGGTTGGACAAGAACTTCCTGAAAAACTTATTCTTCAATATGATACCAGCAAAAGACTAACCTCTGCTCTCAAGGGTAAATCAATTATATTAATAGACTGTTTATCAATGTTTAGATCTTCAAACATGGGTATTAATCTTAAAAATAGAAAAAAAGATTGTCATATCGTAATATTCGAATCATATGAGATATGTCCAACCGACGAACAATATATAAAACAATATTACCCATCCTTTTCGGTTTTGACATATTTATTATCACCACAACAACCATCATTATCCTATAAATTGGAACAAACCCATATGACATCAGAACAGAGTAACATCTATCTCACGTCAGATACTTCCACAACATCCAAGGACCTAGGAAGCTTTTCTCCAAAATCACTTGAAATCGGTAATTTTAAATATCCGGAGGAGGTGCAACATAAATCTAGCACTTTGACTGACACTGATCGTGGAGAGGGTGGATGGTTAACCAAATCAATTGTGGGAAAAATACGAGATTATTCACCCAAAATATCCAATCTTCTTACTATTATCATCTCCCGTTATGAGGATAAACATGTAGTTTATACACAATTCAAGGATCGACATGGAGTTGACCTTCTAGACACCCTACTTAAATATTTGAATATACCTCACATTGTCATAACTAAGGATGATGATAGTAATGAACAAATTGGGAAAATCTCAACATTTTCTAATGATATTAATCAGAAGGTATTGTTAACTAATACTGTACCCTCATCAGAAATAAGTGAAGTGACCCATGTTCATTTTTTGGAAGGAATCACCGAATCCATTCTTAAAAAATTCTTGGTCAATGTTTACAAATCTAATTTGTTTAAGAAAATCACGCCTATTTCATGTACTATCCATTTTCATATCTCATCTCTACCTGAAAATAATGGAAATGAGAATGGAGATGATAATTCAGGCAATACACCGATTAGCATAGATTGTGAAATGTACACTAAAGTAGCTAATGATATCATTGAACGAAGGAATGTGTACAAACGATTGTCAAAAAAATCAGACAGGATATGTTTTGATCGGACCAATCTCATCAGCGTCATCTGATTACATATAAAAATGAAAGATATTATTAATTTTCAAGTAAATAATATACATCAGAGGATGTATATTATTTGAAATATTTATTGAAGTTTTATTGTTACAACATTGGGATTGACTTGTCCAGAATCAGAGTATTTAAATATTTTATCAAACCACATTTTAACGTCTGGTTCAGATGCAGTTGCTGCTTCTAATTTAGTCAAATACGGCATTTGTGGAGCTATTGGGTCATTATCATCTATTTCGGTGTGACTATCATCGACTGTTTTATATACAATCTTAACACCATCTTTACGCAAGTTATTGAGATGTTCTAATTTAACAATTGCTTTTATTTCTGATACAGTTCCACGGATAACTAATTTAACCAATTTATTAGTTGGTTGAACCCAAGTCATAATATTACTTGGGTGGATGTAACAAATAATTCTTTTGATGAGGCCTAGGTCGAGCCGATTTTCTTTCCATTCAATTCCTTCTATTCCTTCAATCCCTTCACTTGATTCATCTACTATATCTATATTTTTGGAATGAGATGTTTCAATATCGGACAAAGGTATATTTCGACGTTTAGCCGATGGATAAAATACATATTCGCTTATTGTTTTGTTATTGTGATCCCCGAACGCATGTTGCATTGGTGTTCCGGTATAAATGATATTGTGTTGTAGACGATCATACTCATGGATATGTCCTGAAATAACCAATGGGTAATTATGAGGCCATTTATCTCCTTGTTGAGATATGATAGCACCCATCTTGGCCCCAAAAAATTCTTGATGAGCGAAAAGTGCATGGCATGATTCATATGTTAAAGGATCCAATTCAGAATCATTTCCTTGTAAATAACTAATTGCTTCGATAAAACGACCAGGATATACATACGGCACAAAGATAAAATCATATTTATCCTTAAATCTGGTCTTCTTAACGGTATCAATAACGGTTGTATTCTTCCATTGTTTCAATGCATTGAACGGGTGTTGATCTGACATGAAATCAGAATTATTAGGACGATCATGGTTACCAATAATAACATATAAAGGGGCAATATCCTCAAGATCTTCCAAGAATTGTATTGATAAAGTCAGAGGGGTCACATGAATGGTTTCATGTCGATCCAGAATATCACCCAAACATATAATAATATCGGGTTTCATTTCTCGGGCCATTTGAACAAGATTTTTAGTCATCGCTTTGCTTTCAGGTATATTAGAAACCTTGAAATGAGGATCACCTATGGTTAATATCTTTAAATCAGTTTCTTGATTATATGGTAGTGTTGATTTATATAAATCACAACTACCATAACTCCGACGGTTTTCTGAGTTCTCAGGCTGTTCTCCGAACTGGTGTGGAATCGCCATGATTGATTGAGCCCTTGGTCGCGATATTGACCTTAATGTGAAGTTTTGAGGATAAATGGATAAGTAACTTTAATAATCACTTTAGTTTTTGTTATTTTTTTACAAAATAGATTGGGTGATATGAAGATAGATTCCAAATACTGGTATTATGTCCTATTTATACTAATATTTATATTCTTAATTGCCAGCATTTGGTTGATTATTTATTTGAGAAAATCTAATAATGATGGAAAAAGAATGGATTTATCACATCATAAATCATATACATTGGTATGGAAAACAGATTTTTCTGGACCGATTGAACAAGGCGGAAATTTTGATTACATACGGTGGTCCGTTCCATCAACCGAACCTATTAAATGTAAAGAAATAGGTTATTATACCAATAAAAAGCATAATTTAAGATTAAAACGATCTAGACGAGGATATAATAGAAAACCTAGTGATTATTCCCTTGTGTTAGAGACAAATGATGATCCAGTTACTATTGAGGATGTAGAAGGTTTGCGTAATTATCAAAATAGCACTTCTCGAATTATATCAACAGCCTCGTTTTTAACTGGATTTTTTATAGTCAAGGTTAGAATTCCTTACAAATCAAATGGATATTGGCCCTATATAAGATTGATCGCCCCAGAATCATATGATCAAAATATAACCAATTTAAGTCCATGTAATTGTACCGAATATCCATATTATTTATTCAAACCCTTATACCATTGTGATGAATCTCTTTATTGGAAAGTCGGTGGAGATAGGAAGAACGAAGATGAGAGAGAGAGTGAAAAAGAAAGAGGATGTGATAGACAATTAGTAGTTGATTCATATAAGAAGATATCGATTGGATTGAAATGGACTCGACATCATCTCACGTGGTATTTGAAACCTAAAATGGGATTAAATGGTCGTCCTTCAGGTAAAGTTATTCATAAACAGAAGTTATCACACTATTTGATCAAAGATAAAACCACGCTACCCAGACATTTAGAATTTGGAATCGCAATCGGAGGAAACCAGTTTAATTGTGATGAAACTCCGACTAATGGTATTAATGACAGAGAGAAAATGACAATAGAAGAAATAGAAGTATATCAGAAAAATATAAAAATTCTCAATCTATAATTCTCGTTTCTTTCACCTATTTCCAGCATAATTCTAATTATCCGTATAATTAGTTATATGGAGTACAATCTTAAATTCAAGATTGTACTAATCTTGAATCAGGGATACTTTTGCAACTAATTTACCGTCAGCAATAATAGTACCTTTAATGATCATACCCCTAACGATATTTTCTAGATCTTCATATATCTCCACTGCCAATGGGAAAATAAGACCACACTTGTCGTTAGTATTTGTTACATCAACCCCTGTTGATATAATCATTCCACTTTTTAACATAGCATAATTATCGGTAGCAATCACTATCAATGTATCCCAATCCCATTTATGACCTGGAACACCATATATTTTAGCCTGATCCGTGAGCAACCTCATTAAATACCCGTATTCCAGATCATCCCTTGTAAAATCCCCTGGTAAATTTCTTATTATTGATGGTCTGGTAGGTATCGAATTATATATGTCAACATTCCGGAGGTTTTCATCGTTTTTGTTGTAAAGTGACATAAATCCTACATATGGAACCGGATCATAACTTATATACCCCGATTTAAGAGCACTTTCCATCAAGTCCCCTATCCGTGAATCATCTACAAATTTACTCCTTAAATAAGATTCTATATAGCCGATTTGGTCATTTTTCGCTCCTTTAAAATTCAAATTATGGCCATATGTCCATATATGTCCCCTATCATTCATCCATAAATTGGACAACAATAATCCAGTTAAAAATATTCTTTCCCCTGTACCAAGCTTGTCATTTATTATAGGAGATAATCTATCTCCTATTGGAATTATCGCTTTCCCCGTCAAACGAGGCAAACTCCGTGATAACCCCTTCCTCGATCCATATGTACCGGCGGTAGCAGCCATTTTAGAAACACTATTTTTTGTATCCTTTTTCTTTTTCAGCTGGAAAATTTGTTTATCCAAATCGAATTTTCGATTTGGATAAAAGAAAGATTGAGTCAATTGGGTAGTATTACCTTATCATCCGATGGGGATTCCTGGTTTCTTCGGACAATGGCTCCGAAGAAGAAATTTCCGAAATGTTGTTACCAATAGATCTCCAAGACAAGTGTCTTCCCTATCAATTGATATGAATAGTATTTTCCATGAAACTGCTCAAATTATATATGCATATGGTAATGGTAGAAATGAGGTCAGGGCTAGTTTGATCAAATCATTCACGCCTGAGCAATTAGCAATGGAACATTATATAGCAATTGGTACTCGTTTAATGGAAGTTATTTCAGCTGCTCTCCCCCGAGAAACATTGGTTATGGCCGTTGATGGAGTCGCTGTCATGGCTAAGATTGCACAGCAACGATCCCGTCGATTTAAGGCTGGGCTTGAATCCAAACCGGGGATGTTTGATAGTAACTCAATGACACCTGGAACCGAATATATGAGGAGGATGGATGCATATATTCAAGGATGGATCGAGGATAACCGATTTAAATCCCCCCTTCCTCCTCGTATCATTTACTCGCCGTGGAGTTCCCCCGGAGAAGGCGAACACAAAATTATGTCAATGTTCCGAGAAGGTAAAATCCATACGTCTGAGACAACAGGGGCACATCTGGTACATGGGGCGGATACGGACATGATTATGTTGAGTTCCCTTCTTAAGGTTCCCCAACTATTTTGGTGGAGAGATAGTCCAAACACTCGAGAAGGAAGCACATATATCAATATTGATAACTTTCGAGTCGTGCTTTATACGAATATGGGTAATAAGGATTATAATATCAATGATTTCGTTGTGATGATGTTTATGATTGGAAATGATTTCATTCCACATGCACCATCTCTAGATGATTACTCTGTTTCAATCGATACAATGATTGAAATATATTCTCAACGAAATATTGTTGGCGAATTTCCCCTCACTACATCAGAAGGTACAATTGACTGGAATAATTTTCTTGTTTTTCTAACAGATTTGAGTAAAAAGGAGCCTAATCTCATCGATTCACGACGTGAAGAAACATTCATACAAGGATTCAGAGCATTAGAATTTGCAACTGAAACAACTACATTTGTTTCAACAACTCGCACCGGATCTACAGCTAAGTTTGATTTTACAAAATTTAGAACGGCGTGGTATCATTATGAATTCGCACCTCGACACAACCCAGAAATATATGAGAAAATTATGGGTACTTCATTTTCTGTCGGATTGGACGACATTATCGGGATGTCAACTCAATATTTGAGAGGTATTGCTTGGAATTATGCTTATTATCTTGGAGGAACATATGGTGCCAATGTCTATTGGTTTTATAATTATTATAGGGCTCCTCTTTTTATGGATGTGGCTGCTGTCCTTCAATTGAAACTTTCATCGCATGAAATTATCGATAATTGGCAATATCAGGAAGGAACTTCTCTGATTAATCCAATTCATCAATTGTTGGCGGTCTTACCAAAATCATCTCGCAAACTTTTACCAAGGGAAGTCGGATCCCTCATTTCATCACGTTCACCAATAGCCGACTATTATCCAGAAAATTTTGTTATTGATATGGATGGTATTACTAAAACCCATTTGGGGGTAGCAATTCTACCATTTGTAGATCCAAATCGAATTATTAAAGCGGTTATGTCCCATTCTCGTTTTCAAGAAAATGTCGTCAAACTATATCAACCAACTCTTGATATCGAGTCTATTAGAGATTCTAATGTTGATATTATGGCCGGACGAGAACGTGAATTCAGACAAAACATTCGAGGCAGAGGTCGTTCACAAGATGTGCCACGTCACGTTGTCTATGAACAACGTGACGAATTTCGCGGTAGAGGACGAGGGAGAGGAAATCGTGGACTTAGAGGAAGAGGTAGGGGTGGAAGTCGTGGAGACCGGGGAAGTCGTGGAGACCGGGGAAGTCGTGGAGATCGGGGAAGTCGTGGAGATCGGGGATATAGGGGAAGAGGTAATACCAATCAGGGGGCTAGTCAAATGATACAGATACCCGAAACTGTAATGGTGATTCACGGACAAACATAAATATATATTTAATGGTTACTTGTTAACCATTAAATAAAAAAAAGAGGTTGATTAAAATAGAGTCGTTTTAAAAACCACATCTTGGAAGGAAATATTATTTTTATAATCCGTTAGTTTAATCATATAAAAGTATGGCATTTTATTCGGAACCATCAGATTTTTTGTTACCAATACCCCGGACAAATCAAGGTATTGTTCTGGACCTAGACGAAACATTAGTTCATGCTAGTGATGATATGCTCAGATTCCATCGATTAAAAATAGCCACAAATCCACAATTAATGGATATTAGAGATCGATCTTATGCGATGACATTAGATGATGTTATTGAGAGAAGGGGAACCGGTACTAAGACTCAATTGTGGTCGATCACTAGACCCTATTTGAAGGAATTCCTCGTCTTCTGTTTCAATCATTTCAAAATTGTCGCTGTATGGTCAGCCGGTCGATATAAATATGTTCATGCCACCGTCGAAGCCATCTTCAAAGATATAGCCATGCCTCATATTATTTATACATGGGATGATTGTGATAAAAGTAGTTCCGGTATTTTCAAACCACTCGAGAATATGATAGGTGATGAGACAGGGATGTCAAATTATATGTCATTGTCAAATACATATGCGATTGATGATAGACCGTCAACATATTCGAAAAATCCATACAATGGGATTAAAATTCCTGAATATAAACCTCATTTCACTGTTGATGGAATGAGAAGTAAAGATAATGCTTTACTTCAATTAATGAATTGGTTCAAAGAACAACATGTTATGACTTCTTCAGATGTCAGAACACTTGATAAGACCAATATTTTCAGTCAATCCCTATCAGCAAATCCCTCTAATACCCCAGATTTATCCTCGTCTTCTTTAATATCGAAACAGTTGTCTCAATATCCATCTCAAACTTCTGCTGCGCAATACCTCATCCAAAATCAAACATCTCAAAGATCCCTATCTCGAGATAGCCCGCCCCGGACACATGCCCTATTGACACATTCAATGTTTTTACCAGATAGTTGTGTTGATTCCAACGGTGCTGTTATATGTGATCCTAGATTGAAACCCTTAGATTTGTTGGATGGCCCTAATGAAATCAGAAGAGTCATTAACCCAATTGGATCTCCAATGGTATCTTTTTCGCCATCACAATCACCACAAATATATCAAGATATTCAATCTCCAATTAGACTAAAACTTCCAATGTCTCCATCACCCGTTTACATGACAAATACCAATCAAAACATATACCAACCGCCGGATTCACCTACTTTTACTTCTGCCACATATGCTCCCACCCCATACAATCAAAATACGTCTGTATACCCTACTTCCAGCCAGTATCAATCGATAATACCGTCTTATTACAACTACAAACGTAACATCACTGGATCATACATATAATTCCCATATTAGAGTCAGATATTGTAATATATAGGTTCAACTGAACCTATATATTTTTTGTGTCTTTGATATAAGTTATAATCACAACTCCAGTGAGGATTCTTAACAAAGAATTACAATCTACATCATAACACTTGAAGTTTCCAAATACAAGGACTTAGCTATAACATTTGAAGTGTGAAAAAAGTTCTTGGAGAAACCCCTGTTCCCTGAAAAATGAAAGATATTTTTTGTGTTTTTTATTGGTAACCAAAAAAAATAGTTTATTGTATGAAAAGATTTTTTTTCGGGTTATCGCTTGGTTTATCCAAGAACTTTAGCCATATTTCAACTCCCGCGCCCCCGGAACCCCTGTTTGAGTTTGAAAATTTCTCCGATGAGAGGAGGATCGAGAAAAATACCCGGTAAGCTGGCGAACGAAAATGAACAGGGTCCTGAACAACTCGCAAGACCCTTGCAAGTCTTGAACTTTTCCACGAACCCCCCTCATCGTGCTGAGGTTCACCCAAATATTCCTGTTGGTGCCAAGTTTGAAGCCTGTCTTGAGGCAAAAAAAGGACAGGAACAAGTTTCTTTGGTCTCACGACATGGACAAAATTCGATAAGGGTAACTGGACCTGTTCAGGTGACAAATACCGGTAGGGAATTGAGTGTTAACTTAGAAGAGGAGCACGGTGGAGTTTCGCGGAAAAGGGGAAGCACCCATGTTGACATCGACTCGAGGGGTGATTCACATCCAGAGGATATCGGAATGAGCATCAGCGACAGCCGCATCATCGCAGCATCAGGTAATATGATCATAACCTCCAAGTTAATGTATCATGGGGTTGGTCATCATCTAGCGGATAACGGAATGGGTACCAGAAGCTACAAACGCATCATCGGAGCATCAGGTAACCTGATCATAATATCCGGGTACAAGTAAAATATAACAATATATTGGTTCAATTGAACCAATATATTTTTGGGGTAATTTTAGAGTTTATTGAAGGTTATGATTACATGATTTCCATTCAAATGTGAATGGAATGTTTTCAGCTCCTTTCAGACACCACTTGCGGTTGTGTGGAATTATTACACTTTCGCGATCGGGGCAATCCAAAGGATGAATTCTAATTTCATATGAGGAATGTGTTGGAGCTGACTTAATCAAGAAGAGTTGTGATTCCATATCAGAATTACCGATAATAACAAAATCACCTTCTTTAATTGGTCTTCTATTTTGTTCGGTATCATCCCTATATGAAGATAAATCGACATGGGTTTCGATTGGATCGAAGTCCGTAATTTCACCATTTCCTTGTAACCATGAAATGGCGCGATGTGTTGTTTCGATGACAACATTAGATTTACTCAAAATATGGTCGATGTCAACCTGGTCCAATTTTCTTTCTTGGTATAATTGCCTGAGTTTTTCCCGAAATTTTAGGTGGAGTTGACGACGTTGTGATGATGTCAAATTAGATTTAACAATTGAAAATATATCAGAGGTACCAACCTGTGTTGACAACTCCCGGTAACGTCGTAACAGAGGAAGATGATTCTCGATGACAGAATCGGCTGGTAACTTGATTTTTATAGGTCTGCCATAATAACGATAATGATTAGCCATCGCCATTGCAAAACCAAGGGGGTTAGTTTCAGGGGGTACAAGATTGCGGAGAGTCATGTTAATACGTCGTTTGAACATACCTTTGTATTTGACGAATGGGGCTAGAACTTGATGCTTAACGTCGGCTCTCATTAAACACATACTATTGTTTGGGAGGTGGACAAAAACCCATTTTTTAACACTCTCATCATATACTTTGAATCGAAAACAAGCATTTGGAATTTCAGGTTGACCATCAGGATAATAAGTGATTGATGCAAAAACTGGAGGACTTGCATACCACTTTTGATCGTCAGTGTGTGGTGAAATATTATCCTTATAATCGGGTCGATACTCGTTAGCAACACCAAGTGAATATGTTGCTGAACTGATCGGAGCATCGGGGAAATGTTTCCGAGTCAACTTAATAAGTGGATCGATCAGTGGAAATATACCATCTGGGAGGGGTTGGGTTTGAGTGGTTGTGGTAATTTGACTTGCATTTTGAGATGCAGTCCAATGTGTGTGGGTGATCGGTTCAGATCCAGGGGACAGTAGTCGATCACCCACAACTGCAACACCACGTTGAGGAGAATTTGTCCCTTGTCCGCCGATATGACCATAGATAAAATTTAAACCACATATGGAACTCTGAAGATCTTGACATTGTTGTGGATTCAAAATATCTCCCAAATTGACCACAAATATTCTATCAAGAATCCATTTGGATGGGTTTTCGTCATCGGGACAAAGTGGAGGTTGAGAAGATAGCACAGACATCAAAATATACAGGTATGGACTGGATATTTACAATCTGATCGAAAAATAAAAAAAAATCTGTTCAATTTTCGATAAGGCTGAACATATTTAATAATGTATCAATGTATGGTAATATATTGGTTCAATTGAACCAATATATGTTTGTGTTTTATCTTTTGAATGTTGATTTGGTCGGAAATAGTGACTGGACAATTTGAATCTGATTTCCCCGTGCATTTTAGGATCAATCGTTCATATATTCATCCAATTTAGATGAATATACTTATTTACCATATTTTAATCATTACTCTGCGAAATTTGTTTCATTCTTTCAGCTAAATTATCACATCGATAGGGCGGTGATACTATAGCAGATGAATTATATGATGTAATGTCACCGATCATCCAAACAGCTCTCCGTGCTCTAGTGATTGAAGTATAGACCAAGTTAGCATTGAGAAAACTGGTTACAGTGTTGAAATTAGGTGGAACATAAATAATAACAAAATCCCATTCTGAACCTTGTGATTTATGGACAGTAACAGCAAAAGAATGTTGTAGTTGTTTGACAGTTAATACTTTCTTTAGTTTATATGTATCGGTCGGAGATTCTCCATAATCTTCATCTTTGTATATAGTATTGAATTTATGGTGAGCCCCATCTTCGAATTCTATCACAATTTTAGGTGCCTCTTCGTCCTCACCGTCGTCAAGAATATCCCTAACAATTCCTTCTTCTCCATTCATTACATTAATCTCGTAATTGTTATCCTTCATCATAACTCTATCACCAACCATCCAAACCTGCCCCTTACAATCGATAATACTGGGTTTACCGTCGTTGTAAATTTGCTGATAAGTTGAGTTCAATTCTCGAAGATCCCTATTATATGGAGTAATAATGGTTAGACGAGATGAATCGACTTGACGTTGATACATCGCTCGGATAATACCAAAAACATTATCCATATTACCTTCCAAAATCGAGAAATTAGGCGCCATTGAAAAAGAGAAAGGTTCCTCGTACTCATTGTTTTCATGGGGATTACCTTGTGTTTTTATGGATTGACGATAACGAATTAAACCTTCCGAATTGATTTTAATCCCATTGGTACCATCGGTATCGCTTCGATGGTTGGTATTCAAAGAATAGGTCGGGACCAAACCAGAAGAAATCATTTGAGAAAATAAATCACCCCATCCAATAGGTTGGAGCTGATTTGGATCACCCACAAAGAGAACTCGGAAATCCCATTTGAAAGTCTTGCCAAATTCATAGAATAAGTCCGCCGTTACCATTGAGGCTTCATCGATAATTAGATATTTAAATGGTGGGACTGATCCAGCTTTAGCAATAAGACGATGCATCGTGGCTGGGGTTTTACGTTTAATAACTTCTCTGATTCTAGCAACAGCTTTGCCAGTGAATGAGGCAACCATATATGGGATTTCCATCAATTCGAGATTGTAAATGACCTCTCCTATCACCGTAGTCTTACCAGATCCGGCGACCCCTGTAATAATACTAATAGAATTAATCAGGGCACCTCGTATCGCTTCCTTTTGGCTCTCATCGAGAGTGGTTTTGAGGAAATTCGGGTCGTCGATTTTGTTACTTGATTTTTGATCCCCCAATTCATCGGGCAAAGGGGAATTTTTAACCCATTCCATTATTTTTCTAGAAACAGCGGTTTCAACTTCATGTTGATACGGAAGATAAACTGTAAACATTTCGGTCATAATGTCATAGTCCGCTTTCATCTCAGGAATTCTCTGGGAACAGTCTTCAAAATTACTAGCAAGTATTTTACTAGGAGTTCCTGTCCATGACTTCCGATCCGAGTTTTCATAAAGTCTTCGAGCGATCAGCCCACATCGTTCCTGTTCTTTGGTGTATTTCTTACCAATTCTATCCCAGATTGTATGACATTTATCCATTGATATTTGGACGACAGTAAAAGGATTTTCCAAACACTTACGATAGATCTTGTCACATGAACAATGACATTCCCGAATTTCCCTATTATTCAATCCCAACAAATATAGACGACGTAAATTACATTGTTTATACCATTTAGTCATTAATTTTTTGGCTTGGTCTGTTGTAATAGCTGTGGTTATCGGTACCAAAGTCGATTCGTCCTCAGTTGCATTCCACACTTCAGCCATTTCAGAAATAAGATTACAAACCATACCTTCAATGTTGTAATTATTATCAACATTATCTGGTAAATTAACTTGTTCCGAACTACCCGATCCCCGATTCCCAAATGATATTCCAGATTGTTCTTGTGCTAGCGTTTCTGAAGCCCTAGCGATCTCAGCAAATCTATCATATAGCTTGTAGGACTTAGTATTTCCAAACCCAGTACCTCGAAGGAACTTAAGAAATGTCCGTGAAACCGAATCTTTATCCATGCCAATTTCAACGAACGGTGGTTGAATAAATACCAATACTTCTTGTTTATTATTGAGATCGCTAAATTGGACAATTCCTGAAATGGCATCACCCTCCCTAACAGGGCAGAAGAAATTAGCCCGACATTTAAACTCCCGCTTGAGTTTCTCGGTCCATACCCAAAAAATCGTTGAATTTTTGGGACTTCGTGGGTTGATTCGACGAACTCTACCTCGGATTTCAGCTTGAGATGGAATTACCGAAATAACTGGCGCATTTTGATAAAACATAGGCTGTTGGGATGTAGCTTGTTGAGTTGTATGTTGTTGAGGTGTTGAAGTCAGGGGTAGGGTCGATGGTATTGATGATTTAGAATGCATTTCTTGGATACGTCGAAGATGTTCATTCGCGGTATTAGTTGATGACCTTGAACCGGAAGAATTTGAAGTTTGTGTTACCATTGGTAATGTTGAATTAATTGGTTCCATTGTAGCTGTTGTATCGAATGTACCAGGTGGGTTTCCAAGGCCGTTCGATGAACTAATCACATATCCACCTGTAATAATTCCCGGTCCGGTTGTGGAAGGATTCGATGCAGACATTGTCGATAAGTCAATATATAAAGATTTTTATCTTAAAGTTATCATCATATATTTGATCAAATATCACATTTAAATAAGTTGTTTTTTTAATCTAAAAATACATAAATTATCAGTAAATACCATACTATTAATTGGATTATATTTGCATGACTCCCATATCTTGTCAAATTTGATTTTTTAATTCACAATTATTTAGGTATATCCAAAAATACGGTGTACCCGTTTGATCTTAAAAAATCAAAAAAAATAGATTCAGTATCGAGGATGACACCTCCTACATGTATAGGGTCTCCTATGTGTGTTGAACTGGATTCGGACCAGACACCTTCGAATCAGTCCTCTACCCAGATACAAGGTGTATCAAGACCCACTCAGAATGGATATTTTCATAACAGGGTTAGACAAATCCGACAATCCTCAAATGACAGAACCCACCCGACGTGTAGAAGACTTTTCTATTATGATGGTGATGATGAAGTAGATTCTTTGAATCTCGAATCATTGGCTCTAAATGG
>Ga0114920_10000757_pt1 | contig 14292 bp, 9 predicted proteins | sample ChitaG_FD_88683 | JGI IMG/M metagenome (GOLD analysis project Ga0114920, IMG submission 88683) | Deep subsurface microbial communities from South Pacific Ocean to uncover new lineages of life (NeLLi) - Chile_00310 metaG | ecosystem: Environmental > Aquatic > Marine > Oceanic > Sediment ... | reverse complement strand
CCTGCTGCTGCTGGCCTGGACCTTTGACGCCCCGACGTGGATGAAGCGGCCGCTTATTGGCATCAGGAACGCCGAGTTGCGTGGTGAGTTGCGTCTGCCGGCTACGCAGACCGTTTTTTCGTATGCGGAGCTTGCAGATCACGAGCACCTGCACTCCCTGATCGACGCGTTGGCGCACATCGAGCGTGGGCGCAAGATGAATCCGCTGGAATCCAAAGTTTCGGACATCAACGAGAAGCTGGTCAAGCTGCAGCAAGTCTTTCGCGGGCGGGTGATCCGGCCGATTCCTGATCCGAACGATCTTGGCGGAACCTGGCAGCCCGTCGAGGCGTCGGGAGCGGCGCCGTCCGACGACCTGGCACGGGTGCAAGAGGCCTGGCAGGGATTGAGGGCGGCCTTCCTGGCGGATGACGGGACGGCATTTGATGCGGCGTCGCAGCAGCTTATAGGAGGGCTGGGCGCGCTGCCGGCGGCCTACCGGCCCGATCCACAACGGATTGCCACGGAACTTCGCTATAACGGTCTTAACCCCTTCCGAACTGCCTGGCAGTTTATGGTTGCAGGTGCGCTCCTGGCCGCGGTGGCGATGTCGATTCGGCGGGCCTGGTTTGATGGTCTCGCCGTCGTGGTCATGATCGCAGGCTTTGCCGTGCTCACCGAAGGTCTGAGGTTGCGATGGGAGATCGCAGGGCGCATACCGGCGTCCAACATGTTCGAGTCGCTGTTGTTTCTGAGTTGGGGTATGGGTGCGTTTGCGATCTTGTCGGTAGTTTTCCTGCGTCATCGGCTTGTTCCGCTTACAGCCTCGGGGATGGGGGCGCTCGCGCTGGTGTTGGCCGATTGTCTACCGATGGACCACTACGTACGGCCGATCGTGCCGGTGCTCATGGACACCGTTTGGATGTCGATCCATGTGCCTGTCATCATGGTGTCATATTCAGTTCTGGCACTCGGTGTTCTGATCGCACATATGCAGCTCGTGGTCATGGCCGCCGCGCCCGGGCGGCACAGATTCATCAGGACGCTCGATTCGCTGCACTACTGGTATATCCACATCGGGTGCATCCTTCTGTTGGCGGGAATCGTCACCGGAAGCATGTGGGCGGCGTCGTCGTGGGGACGTTACTGGGGATGGGATCCCAAGGAGGTGTGGTCGCTAATCGCGCTGCTGGGGTATCTGATCATCTTGCACGTGCGAATCGACCACGAGAAGGTGCCGCGCTGGGCTTACGTGCTCGGCGCGCTCCTGATGGTCACCCTGTTTGTTTTGATCGTACCGAAGCTGGCACCGTTGACCGGTGGAAAAGTATTGGCCCTTGGCGGTGCCGTGTTCGTCATGGTCGTACTGGTCGCGGCCCGTGGTCAATTCGCGACTGCGGTCAAGAGCGTCATTTGCTTCTGGCTGATCATCATGACGTATGTGGGAGTCAACTACGTGCTGGGCAGCGGGCTGCACAGCTACGGCTTCGGCACCGGGGCCGTCGTCCGCTACCTGTTCTGGACGGGAGGGATAGACTTGGCGCTGATCGCCATCTGTTGCGTTGCGTACGTGTTTCAGCGCGTTTGGCGCTCCTCCGCTTACAAGGACCTGCCCATGGTAACGCCCGCCTAGCCGGCACGACGGTTTGCGTTGAACATGAAATGGATTGGTCAATCGCTGGACCGAGAATCCCTTCTCGGTCCTCTGGCAGGTGCCGAGAAAGGATTCTCGGCACAGCGTATAGTCGTATTACTTGTGAAACACGGGATTATCCGGCGGAACCAATTGCGTCAAACACCCGATGCGGGTACCAATGTATCTCGGTAGAGAGTCGTCAAGTGTTCGCGTAGCCGGGGGAGACCGGAGCATCAGGACGGCTCGGGTGGAAGACCGGAGCAGCTGAATTGACGACGGACGAGTCAGCCCGGCATCGCACAGTCGAGGAGAATTAGAATGAGAGTCTATACCGAGATTTTCCCTGCGATTGCGTCAATGGCGGTGGGCGTAATCTTGGGGTGTACGCACCCGGTGCGCGGGGACGAGGCGAGCAAGGGGGTCCGCGCCAGGCCCGCCCGCACCGAACTACGGAGCCCGATCGTCGAGGCCCGGCTGGATATCAGTAGCGGGCAGCCGATAGTCGAGGTGACAATCAACGGGAAGGGGCCTTTTAAGCTCGTACTTGATACCGGTGCGCAGGCCACGAAACTTGATGATGACGTGGTGAAGTCGCTGGGACTTAAACCTGTCCGCAAGACTGAGACACGCGACGCCTCCGGGGAGACGCCAAGTGGGTTGGAAGTGGTGGGCATCGATTCGCTTGCCCTAGGCGGTGCGGTGTTCCGCGATTTTGCCGCGACCGTGCTGGATTACGATGAGATATTCGGGGGAAAGCGTCGATACGACGGCGTCCTGGGTTACCCGGTGTTCGCGGATTGCCTGCTGACGCTTGACTATCCTCGTGAACAAGTGGTCGTGAAACAAGGTGAACTCCCGGCCGCTGACGGGCAAGAGATCCTGGACTACAAGGAGCGCGACGGACTGGCTGGAATAACGGTTTCGATCAGTCGCATTCCTGTGGAGGTTACTGTCGATTCCGGAATGGCCGGCGCTGTTGCACTGGCCGAATCGCTTGAAGACGACGTCACGTTCGCCCTCCAGCCGGCAAAGCGCGGTGGCATCGCCACTGAACTGGATATCCGAGTGTCACAGCTAAGCGGTACGCTCCGACTGGGAAGGCATCGATTCATCGAGCCGCCGGTCTATTTCTATGGCAGCGGATCAGCCATCGGCCATAAGATACTACGGTACTTCGTTGTGACCCTCGACCAGAAGAATCGGAGGGTCCGCTTCGCTCGGCAAGAGAGCGACCCGATCATGTTTACTCCGAAGCCCAAATTCGGCCTTGTCATTGGGCATCGGAGAGGCAAACTTACCATTATGCACCTCGTGCCCGGATCCAGGGCGGCCACACACCTGCGGGTCGGTGATACCATATTGAGTATCGAAGGCCGGCCCGCCAGTTGGTATGACGAACACAGCATTGCGGCCCTTCTTGAAGAGTCGGACGCGATCACCCTGAAGGTCGACCGCGGTGGTTTTCCGCTGCTTTTGATCCTGGAAGCCGGGCAGTAGGGTCTGCAATGTGGACTGGCCGGCTGGTATGTCTACTCAAACCTGTCGTACCGCTGGGGTGAACAAACCCGAGGATTCTCCGACTACCGCACTGGTCACCGGCGGCACTGGGTTGCTCGGCAGCCACATCGCCGAGCAACTCAGCTTACGTGGCACGACTGTCCGGGCCCTATGCCGGATTGGAAGCGACACCACGTTCCTGCGAACCCTGAACGCAGACATTATATACGGCGACCTCTTCGATCGCGAAGCGCTGGCCAAGGCCTGTCGTGGAATTGATGTGGTGTATCATGCGGCTGCCAAGGTCGGCGATTGGGGGCCTTTGAGTGAGTTCATGCGCGTGTCCGTCGACGGCACGCAGAATGTGCTGGATGCCGCCGCGAATGCCGGCGTCCGACGGTTCCTGCACATCAGCTCGATAAGCGTGTATGGCCAAGTCGACGGGGAGGGTCGCATCTTCGATGAAAGCGCTCCGCTTGGTGTCGGTCTGCACCGGTGGAGCCACTACGCCCGGACCAAGATCGAAGCGGAAAACCGCGTCCGGGCAATGCACACGAGTGGCCGGGTGGTAGTCACGGTGATCCGCCCGAGCTGGCTATATGGTCCGCGCGACCGAACCACACTACCCCGAATGATCGAAACGATTCGCAGAGACAGGGTCAAGCTGATCGGTGACGGTGAAAACCGGCTAAACCTCATTCATGCCGGCAATGTGGCCGAAGCTGCCATCCTGGCGGCTCAAAGCGACCGCGCCGTTGGCCAGGTCTACAACTGCTCTCATGACGGGGTGCTGACACAACGGCAGTATTTCAACGTGGTAGCCAAGGCAATCGGCGAGCCCCAAGTGACAAAGTCGGTGCCATACCGTGTCGCTTACACCGCCGGATTTGTCCTGGAATGCTTCGGCCATCTGTTCCGCAGAAAAGACGCGCCACTGGTGACCCGCCACTCCGTCTGGCTGATGGGCCGACGGTGCTTCTTCGAGTGCAACAAAATCAAAGACCACCTCGGTTGGTCGTCGTCAATCGGCTATGAAGAAGGCATCCCAGCCGCGGTTGCGGATTACCTTGCCCGTACCAGCCCGAAGACCTCTTCGAGCACAAAGAGGAGCCTCGAAACCTGCGAAGCAGCTTCGTAGTATTGTGTCCCGCAAATTACAGAGCAACTGTAGCCTAAGCTACTCGCAAGACTGGAATCGCAGAATATAAGACCTTCGGTCTGCTGCGTCAGACGCCGAGCAAGACGATGTGAGAGCGACATCGGACCATCTGGGACTGAGCTGGCCCAGCGGCTTTACGAGGCGCCTCCAATCGGGTATACTCAGTTTTAGCTGGCGCGCCAGGGGACGCGCTGGATTGCAACAAGGAGGGGGGGCTACGATGTTCGCTTCCAGAACCGCTTCCATATGTCTGGTGTCCATGGTATCGCTGACAATGTGTCAGCAAGCTCTTGCCGGTCCCTTTTTCGTTCTGGTGGGTTGGCGGGGTGAGTTCGCGCGGATCGATGCGACTACCGGCGAAGTGTATGAATCGCCGCAGACCGTACCCCTTAGGTTGCAAGCCCTGGCATTTTCGCCGGACGGGATCCTGTATGCCGGACCCGGCGAGGAGCGTGATCTCTTCACGGTTGACCCGGTGGACGGCACTACGAACCACTTATTATCCATAGACTCCGACATTCGGGGGATGGCATTCTCGCCTGAGGGAGATTTGTACGTTGTGGCTCGTGAGGAGCAGACTGCTCCTACGGTGTTGCGGATCATCAGTCTTACCGACGGCAGCCATACGGATGTTGGCGTGCTTGGTGGAGTTGGGTTGCACGCACAAGGATTGGCCTTTTCGCAGGATGGCCAACTCTACACGGTACGCCCGAACGGCGACGATTATGATCTGTACACGGTCAATCCGGACACTGCAGAAGCCCACTTTATCGGCAGCCACACAGGCGGATTACACCAGGGTCTTGCGTTTACGCCTGACGGATCACTCTATGCTGTAGGCTATTCCGCGTTTGCTCAACTGAACCCGGGCAATGGGGCCATCATCGGAGACACCATAGAACTGTCCGGCGACTATCGAGGTCTGGCATTCATCCCTGAGCCAACGACGCTAGTACTGCTTTCCCTCAGCGGTCTGGCACTGTTACGACGGCGGAGCCTGCATTCGAACCGGTCGACGTGACGCCTTGGCGTTGCTCATTTCCTTCATGGGTCACGTTAGGGGCGTTGGAGTTCTCCTGACCAGAGTTGCTGCCCTTGGCGGCGTCTCCCGCGTTGGTCTTACCTGCCCCAACAAGGTCCGATCATCCTCATAACTCTCATGCGTGGCATCGCTCAGTTCGCTACTGCTAAAGCGCGACGTGGGCTTTCCCGATACGTACACCTTGACGAAACGGGCCCGGAGTCAAAATAAGGATCGAGTACAATGGCAGAGGGCGATAACTTTACGATCTCGCGAAAATGGCTTTACCGTGCAATGGCCGTCCTGTTGGCTGCGATCTTCATCGGAGCGTCGCGCGGGGCGCCGCCGATCTACCTGGCCGTGGGCTTTATTGGTGAAATCATCCTAGTGGCGACGGTGCATCTATCAGCCGTCATCCAGCAGTACAGCAACAGGCCCTTGGGAGATCGACGCGGGGCGTGAGCGCCGGACTGCGGCTTTCGGAAAAAGCCCATTGCCGGCGAGCTGATGGCCTGCGCCCAGCCGCCTGTAGGATAAGGGCAAGGGAGAACTACAAGCTCTCTGACAAGAAGTATAGGCGCCCGCGTGTGGTGCACCGGCATTGCCGATATCCAGACTCGCCCCATAATCCGATTGGCGACACCGGTAACGGTGACACGAGTCTGCCATTGCGCTGTTGGCGCAGCCGATCCGGTGTTCTGGTTCTTGCGTCCAGTCAGGGCGAAGAGCCCACGCCTGCGAATGGCAATCGTCGACGATTCGAGGTTTTCCGGCCTCCCCTGTCGTGTCCAACCACTAGCCTGCCCGTGCCGCGCTTGATTCACCACAGTTTTCGGACCATCAAACGCAAATACCGCGATATCTAAAAGGTGCATTCGCAGCGCTGCCAGCCGTATTGCATACTGGTTTGGGGACCATATGACTGGACAAACCAACTATTCACCAATCGCCATCGCAGCCGCAGAGGCCCTGGCGGCCGATGGCGCTGCGGACTTCGCGCTGTACCTCCCAACACCATCTGACCACCGCCCGGTGCTTTATCGGGAGGCTGGTGTGGGCTTATCTCATCCAGACTTCGAGCGACTACGTAGCAGCGGCATCCCGTTTCTGTACGTCCTGAGCACGGACATACATCGCTACGAAGCGCTACTGGAGACCAAACTGACCAGCTTGGTGCACAGTTCGGAAGTACCACCCAATGAGAAGGCCAGACTAGTGCACCAGGTCGGCACGTCCGTCGCCCGGGATCTGACTCGTGACCCGGGGTCTTCCGAAACCCTCGCTAGGGCTTCGTACGTTGTGGACAACATCATCGGGTCAGTGCTGAGTAATCCGCTCGTTGCGGAACATGTGCTTCAGATGGCCGGGCACGAACGCTCGATGGCCAGCCACATGTTTGTGGTTTCAGCGCTGGCCGTCACCCTTGGGGCTGAGATCTTCGGCTCGGACCATGAAATCTTAAAGGCCTTGGGTCTTGCCGGGATGACGCATGACATAGGCAAGCTCGGAATCAGCCCGGAGGTGTTGAACAAAACCACTCCGCTGACGCTGGAAGAGTCACAACTGATTCAGCAACATCCAATCGAGTCTGTGCGCCTGCTCGGCGATGACCCCCACGTAACGCCGGTGGTTCGACAGATGATCCTGCAGCACCACGAATGGGTTAACGGTCACGGTTATCCCCTTGGCGTTAGTGGCGATGAGCTCCTGCCGGGCAGCCGCATCATCGCCATCGTCGATTCCTTCCACGCGATGATCGGCCGCCGGCCCCACCGAAGACCACTGACTCCGCTGGAAGCGAATCGAGCGTTGAACAGCCAGGCAGGGCGGCAGTTCGACGCCGATATGCTGGTACACTGGAACAAGCTGTTTGACCGCTACTGGTCACAAGGACCGGCGCTTCCCCCGATGCAGGCGGGCAGCGAGATGGATGAGCTATCGTCGCGGCATGAACATTGCCTTCCCCCTCCCCAACGCAGTGTGTTCGGAGCGCGTCCGAAGCGATTCACCTGCAACGCCAGAGCCATGATCAAGTGTGTCTACGCCGGGAGGTTACATGATGCAACCTGCGCCCCGGACGAGTTCGTCGCTTCTGTCCACAACGTCTCCCACACGGGGCTGTGCATGTACAGCGCCTACCCCATGTATCGCGGGGAGGTCATTCACGTGCAGATCGACAAGGGAACCCACAAGGTGTGGGTTCGAGGCACCGTAGCTTGGTGCCGACAAGAGGAGGGCAACATCTACAAAACCGGCCTGCTATTCGTTCAACGCATTCCCGAACACGAGGCTCGCGCACCTGTGAACATTGAAGGAATGGTCAGGCTGGATGCTGCCAAACCCGAGGCCTCGCCCGAGGTCCCGAATGACTCTCATGAACCCCCGCAGACCACGGAACCTGATCAAGCTGAAACGCCGTCCGAAAGCGAGCTTGAGACGTTGGCCGAAATCGCTGCCATGCGGTCGCCGACCCTCGAGGCGGAACGGACCGTGGTCAAATTGTCCACCTCGCCCAACCCTGAGGTGCGCCGTAAAGCGATCGACGTCCTGGCGAACATCGGAACGAAGGCGGCCCGTGCGGCTGTTGTTGCCCTTCTCGAAGATCACGAGCCAGCGGTTCGGGAGCACGCGGCAGCGACGGCGGGCATGATGGAGATGCTGGAAGCCGCCTATACGCTTCGCCAACGGCTAGATGATCCGGTAGAGGCTGTGGCCCTGCGTGCCGCTGGGGCCCTGGGGCGACTGGGAGAGCGAACCGGGCTACCCCTGGTCATGGAAGCCCTGCAGCAAAAAGGTGCCCAAGCTCGTTTGGCTGCCCAGGTCTTCGGAGAGATCGTAGGACACCGATTCCCGGCAAATGAACGCGGCGTCAAGGCTGCGCGGCGTTATTTGTCTGCGAAAGGGCCAGCCCTACTGGCCCCATGACCGTCAGCCGCTGTCCTGCCGACCAGCCGGTGTCTCTCATGGGGGGAGCGCCTGCCGACCGACATTGCTGAGCTACCTTGCCTGCGGACTTGATACACTTCGTGTGGTTGTTATAGATTTACGTATCAGGCTCTGCACTGGATCGATTAGACCGTGCTGAGCAACCGCGGGTGTAGCTCAATTGGTAGAGCATCAGCCTTCCAAGCTGAATGTTACGAGTTCGAGTCTCGTCACCCGCTTTCGTCGTAAATCCCTATAAATAAAGCACTTACGAACATCCCGGCGCCCGAATTTCGTAAACAATCAGTAAACCCGTATCAGTCTCGCGGGTCGAGGGCGGGGCGGAGCCCTAAGCGGAAGCGTTTGTGAAGCGGGTAGAGGTAGACGTGTTTGAGGGGTAATGGGCGACGGTGCTGGCGATCGAGCTTGCCTCGTCCTTGAGTTTCACCGACGTGGATCCAATTGGCCGGACGGTAACAGATGCCCCGGAAGCGGTGTCGATCGACAAAGGTTTCGAGCAGGACGGGTTCATAGCCGTATCGGTCTTTCCAATCGTCGTCCAGACGTTCGGCGGCGGCGGAGAAGCCCAAGGTCGCAGGCAGATGCGAGCCATGAAAGACCAGGTAGCGAATCTGTGCTCCGGGCAGCGGCTTGTATTTCAGGTAGTGATTGCGGTTCGGTTCAACGAAGTGCCGGCCTCTGTGCGGCGACGCAAAAACTATTGATTCGTTTGGCATATGGCGAGAGTGATGCTAATATAGCGCCCTCAGTATCGGAACGACTGGCGGAATTCAGGCCGGACCACGGCGAGGATTGAGATGCCCAGACCTACAAAAGCATTCCGGCGGCAGAAAATCAACGCTGTCGTCGCGTGGAAGCGCGGTGACAAGAAGGAGGCGTACAAACTTTGGGAAGAGGCTGCCTCTGGCCTGAAAGAGCACCGTGCGAGGAAGCGCGACAAGCACAAATCCACTGAAGGCGGTGAGTCGGCGGACGCCGCCGGTTAGCCAACACGCCGGCCCAACCTTGCACCAGGAGGCGCTGGCAGACTAGGGCCAACTCTCACCGTCGTTTGTCCGTTCTCGCTTTCCTTATGATCTTGTTAGATGTTTGCTGCGCCTGTCTTTGAGGCAGCCGGGTTCCCATAATGATGACATAACGCAATGCGGTAAGCCCCGTCTCTGCCGCGGGCAGCCAGCCCGTTCCATTCCAGATCAACGGCCAATCGTACTCACGGCTTCAGTTTACGCCTTATCGTCTGGTCCGCGTCGCGCCACTGTCACAGGAAGCACAGTCAACTCACCGCTACCCGCATTGCCCTTAGCTGCATTGCGGATTTTGCTTACTTCTTTGGCTTTTTGTGTGGCTAGCACTAAAAGAAGCTAACTTACAGGTGACCCTGCGATCTAGCGCTCGTTATTGAAGCGTCCTCGCCAATCACGAACTACTGTCGCCTCCAGTGGCGTTGAAACTCATCCTGGGCGTATACAGGGCGTTTTCACATTATTGTCTTACAATTCCAGGAAGGATCAGTTATAAGATTTCTAACTTACCGGGCCTGTACCGGTAGAGGGGACCGGGTGACAGGATTGTGTCCCTCGCATCACAATTGTTGTGTCACAATCGAGATTACGGGATGTCCGTAGGTGGCATGGGTCCCGACGTACATCGGGATTTGTCCGTGCTCACCCCGACCCCGACACGGGCAAGCTGACGCTTGCCCATGCCACCCGCCGGTCTTTCGTCTTTCGTACCTATTTCGCGGTTCCATTTTTTCCCAGGCGGGTGCTGTGCAATCCATCCGCCGCAATTAGGAGGAGCAAGGTGATGAAAAGGAACATGCTTTCGGTGTGCGCTTTGACGGTGTTCCTGATGACTGTCCCGAACGCCGTAGACGCACAAACTCAGATGGGTACGGCCTTTACATATCAGAGGCAGCTCACCGACGCCGGCAGCCCGGTCAAACGAGGAGATAAAACCTACAAGTACCTGCAGATCGTCGAGGCCTATCGCGACAACGGCCGAACCACCCAACGCGTGGGGGCCAACCTCGGGCGACTGGATCAATTGGATGGCAAACTCGATGACCTGCTCGTCTTGCTGAGCAAGTACGCTGTCAGCGGGCGGGCAAAACGGTTCTCCCGCAAACTTGGTGAAGGTGCTGTCCAGGACGTAACCAGCAACTGTTGAACCGCCGGTTTTGATGTCAGCGATCACTCAAAACGGTTCTCAGGCGCCCCGTGACAGACTTACAAGAACCCAGTAGCTCAACTCGCCCAAAAACTGTAGAGGATGGGTCAAACGAAGGTGACCAAGCTCGTTAAGCCAGGTTACCCAACCTGGTGTAGCCGGAGGATATCTCTCGCTATTACATGCCGCGGGGACACCTTAAGGACAGGGAGCATCGAACGGATACGGGAATCCCCTGAAGGCATCCAGGGCCATCGTAGCGTCGAGAATCTCGATCACGCCATTGGGAATCTGGGGGTGGAGGTCGGCCAACTCCAACGGTGGGGCGCTCGGAAGGTTCCTGAACCGGTCGAGGATCGCCGTGGCATCGATGATGTCCACGGAACCATCGGGCGGCATCCAGCCACCATCAACGAAACGGCCAACCACGTCACCCCATCGAGCGGTGGTCGCGGTGGTAGGCGCAGATAACACGTCACCTCTGTCCGTCTGAACCGTATATATTGTATCAGGGACAATCTGAGCATCACCCACATGGATGGTGCCCCACTCTTCGGGCAGTCGGAATACGGGCTGATCGACCAGATGTCCGTTGGCATTTACATACTTGGATAGACACGGATGGTCTGGTGAGGTCACATGCAGGGCCACGGCGTCCGACCCTGAGAGGGGCGTCAAGGCCAGGTACCGGCAGCCGGCGGCTATGGCAGTTGGTGGGTCACATTCATCGGGAATGCCGTTGTCGTTGCTGTCGTGACTGGTCCCATCAAGAATATCGCATCCGTCGACGAAGCCGTTCTGGTTACAGTCCAGGCTGTCGTCGTAACCCTCACACCGGTCACACCCATCGGGTACGCCGTCGTTGTCGCCGTCCTGTCGGTCGTCAAATCCCTCGCAGCGATCGCAAGCGTCGGGAATGGTGTCACCATCGTCGTCCGGCCCGTGGTCGTCAAAGCCCTCGCAGCGGTCACAACCGTCGGGGACGCCGTCGGTGTCGGTATCCGTGCCATCATCGAAACCTGGACAGATGTCGTTGCAGTCAAGGACGGTGTCGCCATCGGAATCATCATCCGGCAGGCCGCAGCCACACACGCCCGGGGCCGTCTTGTTGGCGTCGAGCGGACACCCGTCGCATTCATCGATGGTACCATCGTCGTCAGCGTCGGGCTCACATTCGTCAGGTGTATTGTTCACGTTGCAGTCGTCGCTCGTTCCCTCGCTCAGATCGCATTCGTCGGGTAGCGTATTGTAGTTACAGTCTTGGCTGGTTCCCTCTGCGATGTCCACGTCATCGGGTATCCCGTTGTTGTTACAGTCTGAGAAGCACTCATATACCCCCATGTCAACCGTCTCGTTCACGACCCGTCGGGCGCCGTCGAGGTCATGCGGTATTGATTCGTCCGTATCACCGTCGGCGTCAAGGTCGTAGGTATCCGGGGGCAGGGCGGTATTGTCGCCCGTGTTGACGCAGGGTGAGCCGGCCAAGAGCCGCACGTTGTAGTATGGGATGCCAAAGATGCCGCCGGGTGCGCCGGGGTACACGAACAGCGGATCATCGCCGATGTTGCCGGTACCGCCCAGGGCACCGGTCCAGCCCATGACGCAGGAGTGGTTGATCGTCAGTTCTGCATCGGGACCACCGCCTATCTGTGCGGATTCACCCGTTCCGCCGTCGTCGCTGTTGTTCCAGAAGATGCAGTTGTCGAGTGTCGTGACACTGCTCGTGGTCTCACTACTGTAGCCATACACACCACCTGTGGATTCCGCCGAGTTTGCGGCGAATGTGCAATTCGTGGCGGTGAGGTTACTGCAGTTGAAGATGGCGCCGCCGCACCTGGCATCGTTTCCAGCGAACATGCAGTTGACCAATGTGACATTTGCTCCGTATCCGACCGATACGGCTCCGGCGTTGTTGGCCAGTCACCCAACTGTCCGGTTCTCGATAAAGGTACAGTTGATCAGTGTGGGGGTACACGAGTCGCCGATGGCCATACCAGCCGCATAGCCTGCCGTATTTCCGATGAAGGAACAGCCGATCAGCGCCGGACCAGAGTGGTAATAGATGGCCAGCCCACTCCCGCCTGAGGCAAAACCGCTGGAGGTGTTCTTGGCCAGGGTTAAGTTGACCAGTGTGGGGGAGCCGGTACGAATAAACATGGCGCCACCCGAGTTGTAGCCGTTGAGATAGGGCCCGTCGTAGGGGCCGCTGGCATTGCCCCCGGTGATCGTAAAGCTGTCCAACACGGCCGACTCGTCGGTGTTGCTGGCGGTTACCACGTGGTAGGCGTTCTCGACATTGTTGGCAAAGTACGGTCCGTCATCGCCGTTGAGATCTCCGGAAAGGACCGTGACATTGTTGCCCGGATCTCGTTGGTGGCGGTTGATCTCGCCGCCGGCAAAGCCGCCATAAATGCCCATGCCGCTGATCAATTGGAAGGTGGCCGTCCGGGGGCTGCCGGGATCTCTCTCTTCCGACGGACGGTATGTTCCGGCTGCAACCCATACCTCTTCTACAAAGCTTCGATCGAGACCCGCGATCCTTAGTGCGTCCTGGAGTTCGTTGAAAGCGTTCGTCCAGCCTTGCCCATTATTCAGACCCGCAGCATCCGCGTCGACGAAAAGTATGGGAGGTTCACATTCATCGGGATAGCCATTGTCGTTCTCGTCGGGACTTAGGCCGTCCAGAACATCGCAATAGTCCGAAGTGCCGTTGTTGTTGCAGTCACCCTCGCAGTCATCGGGTACCCCATTATTGTTGCAGTCACGACTGGTCGCCCCGGATATATCGCATTCATCGGGAACGGCGTTCTCGTTGCAGTCCACCTCCAACTCAATACACTCATCGGGTACGCCATTATCGTTGCAGTCTTCACTGGTTCCTTCCATGATATCGCAGTCGTCCGGGACACCGGTGTTGTTACAGTCGAATTCACACTCGTCGGGTGTGCCGTTGTCGTTGCAGTCCTCACTGGTTCCAGCGGCGATGTCCACGTCGTCACAGACTCCGTTGTCGTTGCAGTCCCTTGATTTTCTGAAATTTGCAACTGTCTCCGCAGTCAGGTTGATCGTAAGCGTGTTGTGAGCGGCGTCAGGTTCGGTCACCGGCACTCCAGTCGGCAGGCCCGAATAGGTAACATCAGGGTTGGAGAAGTGGTCGACGCGCGTACAGCCGCCGGGACAGTTGTAGGCCATAACGGTCCTGAAGACTTCATCCGGGTCCTGGTAGCCATAGGAAAACTCATACAATCCCGCCACGCCGGCGTTAGCCCGGTCGTGTGCGCAACCCATGTTATGGCCCAACTCGTGGGAGAATGAGTAATATCCCGTGGCGCACGAGTGGGTGACGACATTGAAGGCATAGGCTTCAAAATCAAGCGTGAGCTCCTGCATTACCCACGCTATGCCGCAGTAGTCGCTGTCGTTGACCAGCAGGGTGACCATGTCGGCGCGGTACTCGTCGCGCAGCCGATGGACCTCATCCATGTAGCCGTCATACGGGTCTGTCAACCGGTACAGATGATCGGAGTAGCTGCCGGATTCGACGTAGTCGATCTCGCTCTTGTACGCCAGGCTCAATTGCGTGCCGATCAGGCTGTTCGCATAGGCCGTATTGGACTCGGCAACAGCAAGATTGATCAGGGCCTCCATTGCCTCCGTCCCTCCCACTGCCTGACGGGCTAGGGGCGTGTAGACTACCAGCACGTCGATCACCGAACCGTCATCATCGCAGCCCCTTGCAGGCCCTTGCCCAGAAGCAGCCTGAGCCGGCCTTGGCGCCGCGTGCTCGGCACCTGTGGCGCACGGCGGAAACTTGGATTCATCGATCTGACGGACGACGTGCACGCCCTGCCCAAGATAGCGAATCTGGTAATAGGTCCCCCTGCT
>Ga0114920_10000756_pt1 | contig 14300 bp, 10 predicted proteins | sample ChitaG_FD_88683 | JGI IMG/M metagenome (GOLD analysis project Ga0114920, IMG submission 88683) | Deep subsurface microbial communities from South Pacific Ocean to uncover new lineages of life (NeLLi) - Chile_00310 metaG | ecosystem: Environmental > Aquatic > Marine > Oceanic > Sediment ... | reverse complement strand
TCTTAAGAGAAAGCAATCTCAAAACCTGGGAGAAAACCTCTCTCAAATAGTCGATCTCAGAAGGGACGTTATCCAAAAATCTCGTTACTTCCGCTTTTGCCTTCTTTCTCATTTCTTCTTTTCCCACAATTTTGATCTTGGCTCCAACTCTTCTATCTCTAAATTGCTCAAAGGCCTTTAGAACCTGAAGATTGCAGAATGCAAGAGATAGAATCTTCCGCTTTCTTACTCGTTTCAATCTATTTTTCTCAAAAGCCCGGTCAATACCTTCTAAGACCACCGGGAGAGGGATTTTCATCTTCTCCCAAGTCTCAATAAGGTCCAGCTCTTTGGATGATAGAAAGAAGGGGGCTCCGCGGAACTTGAGAAAATGGCGGGAAATGGACTGAAAATACCGACTTCTCTTTTCGTTCTTCATTTCCAAAGGCATCTTTTTTTCCGTAGCGACTCTCTTCGGGAGAAAGAACTGAAATTAAGCTTCCTTCTCTCTGTTTCTCTCATGAAGGATTCGAAGTCCCTCTAAAACGAGATAGGGTTCATGAAAATCAATAGCCTTGATTTCTTGGCAGATCTGAGCTGCAAACCCTCCAGTAGAGATGACGCTCGTCTCTTCACCTAATTCTCCTTTGATCTCCTCAATGATATTAGAAACAAGACCAATATAGCCAAAATAGAGGCCCGATTGCATACTCGAAACAGTCGTCCGACCTATCGCCTTTTTCGGCTTCCTTATCTCAATCCTGGGCAATTTTGCCGTCTTGAGGAAAAGGGCATCTGCCGAAATCTGGATTCCTGGAGCGATCGCGCCGCCCAAATACTCTCCATTGGCAGAAACAGCATCAAAGGTTGTGGCTGTCCCGAAATCAACTACAATAGAGGGGCCTCCATGCTTTTCAAAAGCGGCAACAGCAGCAACCACTCTATCTGCTCCCACTTCAAGCGGATTTTCATAGAGAATGGACATTCCTGTTTTCAGCCCCGGTCCAACAACAAGGGCTTTAATCTGAAATAGATTCTGGCTCAATTCCTGAAAGACTGGAGTCAATGGAGGGACCACACTGGAGAAAATAACTGACTCTATATCATCGACCTTTAGACCTGAAAACGCAAAGAGGTTTAAAAGACTCATGCCATACTCATCACAGGTTTTTTCCCTATCTGTACGAATTTTCCAATGCTTGATTAATTTTTCCCCCTGGAAAATTCCCACAGCCACATTGGTGTTGCCGATATCTATTGCTAAGAGCATTTCACTCCTCCTTTTTTCCTTGAATCATCTCTAAAAGGATCTGGCTAGCCTCACTCCTCCTTTATATCCTTAATCTCTGCTGCAAAAAACGACTTCCTTTCTCCGTTGATTTCTAGAATTAGTCCCCCATCAGGATCAATTCCTATGTAGGCTCCTGATATATCTCCTTCCTGGGTCACAAGAGTGAGTTCTTTTCCCAGCGGAACTGTGGAGTCTTCCTGGAAAGCAGAGATAATTCTTCCTCCTTCACCCTGGCAAAAAAGACGATACCAATGATTTAGGGCTCGCCAGAGTTTCTCAAGAAGTGCTCTCTCATCAATATCCTTTTTTGTTATGATCCTAAGTGAAGTGGCCGAAGCGCGGATGTCTTCGGGAAAATCCTCACTCCTATGGCTTATATTCAGGCCTATCCCTAGGATTGAATAATTGGCTCTACTACCTAAAAATCCGGTCTCACAGAGAATACCGCCCAGCTTTTTCTTTTCCCAAACTAAATCGTTAGGCCACTTCAGTTTGACTCGAAGTCCAAGCATTTCAAAGATGGCCTCACTTACAGCCAAGCCTGCCATGAGAGGAATAAGAGAAATGTTCGTTTTTTCTGGACGGAGAATACATGAGATATATAATCCCTTCTTTTTTGCAGAGTACCAGGATCGTCCCTTCATCCCCCTCCCTTTTGTTTGCTCATCAGCAATCACAACTGTCCCCTCCTCCGCACCTTCGTGTACCAATTCTTTTGCTAGGTCACTAGTGGACGGACAGGATTTAATCCAATAGATTTTTGCCCCGATCTCCATCGTACAATGTAAAATCAAGATAAGAGGACCTGTGGCTTCTCATTTCTATATGAGGGAGAGAGTATGCTCAAGGCTCTGCTCTAATTTTACTTTCCGGTTTTGAAGTTTTCGGAGCCTTGTCTTTGCCTCTTGAATAACTGCTTTGGGAGCTTTTTTGAGAAAATTTTCATTCTCCAGCCTGCTCTCTATCTTCTTGATATCCAATGTTATCTTTGAAATTTCCCGCTCCAATCTCTGTTTCTCTTGCTCCAAACCAAAGTCTCCCTCAAGAGGGATTGCTACCTCCCAAGAACCTGAGATGCCTTTTAAAAGCCTCTTTTTCTTAGGAAAATCGTCCCTTATATCAATCTGACGAATATTAGCCAGCGTCTGAAAGTAGACTTCATGCTTTTGAATCATCTCTCTTTCTTTTCCCGCGCTTACCTTCATCCATAGGTCAATCTTTTCCTTGGGAGGAATTCTGTTCTCAGCCCTGATGGTTCGAACTTCAACAATGGCGTCCTGGAGGAGTTTCATCTCTGCCTCGGCCTTTTCATCCTTCACACCTTCATCTGTTTGAGGGAATGATGCTACAACCAAAGATTTCCCAGCCGTGGGCAGATGCTGCCAGATCTCTTCTGTTATGAAGGGCATAAAAGGATGCAGCAGCTTCAGTATTTGGTCTAATGTATCCAAGAGAACTGCCATCGATGTCTTATTCCCTTCTCTAAGGCTGGGCTTAACCAATTCAATATACCAATCACAGAATTCATGCCAAATAAAATGATAGATCTTATCCGCTGCCTCGTAAAACTTATACTGGACTAAAGCTCCATCCAGTTCCTGTATAATCTTAACCAATCTGCTCCTGATCCATCTGTCAGCAAGGGTTAGCTCTTCCTCTTTTATTTCTTGCATATCATCTTCCAGGTTCATCAAAGCAAAGCGGGATGCATTCCAGATTTTGTTGGCAAAGGCACGATAACCCGCCATTCTTTCTTCTGAAAGGGAAATATCCATCCCCGGAATAGCCAAAACAGCCAGGGTGAATCTCAAGGCATCTGTTCCGTACTTATCGATCATCTCCAGTGGATCTACGATGTTCCCCTCGGATTTACTCATTTTTCGTCTTTTGAAGTCCCTAACCAAACCATTTATAAAAACATGACGGAAAGGGATATCTCCGGTGAATTTAAGCCCCATCATGATCATCCGCGCCACCCAGAAAAAAATGATATCAAAACCGGTAGCCATAAGATCTGTCGGGTAGAATGTCTTCAAATCCTCGGTTTCCTCAGGCCAGCCCATAGTGACAAAAGGCCAGAGGGCAGAACTGAACCAAGTATCGAGAACATCTTCATCCTGGATAAAATTGGTGCTCTGACATCCATCACACTGTGAAGGAGCCTCCATGGCAACAACCACCTGCTCGCAATTCTGGCAATACCATGCAGGAATCCTGTGTCCCCACCAAAGCTGTCGGGATATACACCAGTCATGGATATTATACATCCATTCAAAATAGGTCTTGGCCCAGTTTGAAGGAATAAACTCGATCTTTCCCTCCTCGACAACTTTTATGGCTTCTTTGGCCAAGGGAGCAATTTTAACAAACCATTGCCAGGAAAGATGAGGCTCTATGATTGTCTGGCATCTGTAGCAGTGTCCGACTGCATGCTGGTAATCTTCTATCTTTTCGAGAAGGCCTTCCTCCTTAAGCCTCAAGATTATTTTCTCTCGACATTCGAACCTGTCCAAACCGTTGAATTCTTCTCCTGCATCCTCTGTCATCCTTCCTGAGCCATCAATCACAATAACTTGCTCAAGATCGTGTTGTCTTCCCAGTTCAAAATCCACTGGATCATGAGCAGGCGTTACTTTAACGACGCCGGTTCCGAATTCCCTCTCCACTCTTTCATCAGCTATGACAGGTATAACTCTATTGACCAACGGAAGAAGGATTTTCTGCCCCAAAAGCTTATTGTACCGATTATCATCCGGATGAATGGCGACAGCCGTATCTCCCAGCATAGTCTCAGGACGCGTGGTAGCAACAACGATATTCTCTTCAGAATCCAAAAGCGGATACTTGATGTAGTAAAGCTTAGCTTGCCGTTCCTTATGCTCGATCTCAATATCTGAAAGCACAGTCCCACAGTGAGGGCAGCGATTGACTAAATAATAATCTCTGTAGATGAGACCTTCCTTGTAGAGTTCGACAAAAACGTGCTTTACCGCTTTGGCATAACCTTCATCCAGGGTGAACCTTTCCCTTGTCCAATCCAGGGAGGCTCCGAGTTTTTTCAACTGATTAATAATCACACCACCGTACTTCTCTTTCCAATCCCTGGCTATTCGAAGGAATTCCTCCCGGCCAACTTTCTCCCGTGTCAGCCCCTTTTCAGCCAGCTTCTGCTCAATAACATTGTGAACAGCAATACTGGCATGATCAGTCCCGGGAAGCCAGAGTGTATTAAAACCTTGCATTCTGCGCCAGCGAGTGATTATATCAGGCAGAGTGAAGCAGAGGGCATGTCCCATGTGAAGAGAGCCTGTAACATTAGGGGGAGGAAGCACCATAGAAAATTTCTTCGCAGAAGATGGACCTTGAGGTGCAAACAGCTTTTCTTCAAGCCAGAATTTGGACCATTTCTCTTCGACTAGCTTCGGATCATAAGCCTTTTCTAGAATTTGTTTTCTCATCATCCTTCATCCTATAACTTTGAGCACTATATTCTCACTTTTTAAAAGTTCTACATATTTTATCAATTTAACAACTGTTTTTCTCTACTTTTCTTGCCTTTTTCTTTTATCGTGAATAATCCAGGTTAATTAGATTTAATATGGAAGGATCTGATTTACTTGTTTATTAAGATTGGGATAGTAGCTGAATGATTGTCCTAGATAAATTACAGCGACACTTTCATCGCATCTCTCTTTCAATCACTCACTTTTAACATTTTTCTGATTCTATCCAGCTCCTGCTCGATCCATTCTTTAATTTCTAAAGTAACCTGTGTCTTCAGCCTCTTTTCCAATTCTCTCTGCACATCAAGAATCTCCTGCCTTACAATACTTCTGAGTTTCTCTTCAGTTTCGGCTTCGAGCTCCTCGGAAACCAGGCGTGAGCACTTTTCGTTCTTTTTTCGAGAATCGGAAGAATGCGGTTCTGCAGCAAACTCCTTGCGTTTCGACTCAATATCGTGTTGATCGATATGAGTTTCATCTATAGGGGGCTCTTCTGGCAATGTCTGAGGGTTTTTCTTCCCTTCTATAGTGTCCCTAACAATCCGTGTTAATTTTTCTGAATCAAATGGTTCCTCAATAATTTTGTCGTATTCAAGGCCGGTCATTTTTTCTGCATCGAGAAGTTCAAAGGCTCCTTTGAAGAGAAAAAGAGAGGTCTGTTTGAATTCCTCCCGGCTTTTCAGGAAGCGCCCAACTTCGTAACCATCTTTCTGCGGCAGAGATAGGTTAAGAAGCACAGCATCAGGTTTCAATTGGCTGAGAGCTTTCATGGTTTCAGTTCCATCTTCAAAAACGGTAATTTCAAATTCTGAAGCCGGGAAAGCCATCTGGATGACTTTCTGGATCGAAGGACTATCGTGGGCAATAATCAGTTTATACGGCATTCGAACCTCAACACTTTATCAGGTGTCATTAGTATTCGGTAAAGATAGAGTCCTCGCCTAATAAGTTTTCGACATTTTTTGTGAGCTCCTCTGAAGGAGAAACACCTTTGGTTTCTATGGATTGAACCAAAAGACGGTATGAGTGAGGAGTTTCGAGTTCAAACAAAATGGGGCAATCTCCTCCATGTTTTTCCAATACAGCTTTCAGTTCCTCAAAAACCGACACTTCAATTCCAGGAAGAAAAATCCTTAGGATAACTCTTTTAGCCTGCTTCTGAAAGGCCTCGACTAGAGGCATAACTTGGAGGAGGTGGATCCTCCGACTTTCTCCCTCTCCTATAAACTTCCCCTTAACCCAGACAAGCTGATCCTCTCTCAGGTATTCAAAAGACTTATTATAAATTTCTGGAAAAGCGACGACTTCGATTCTGCCGCTCAAGTCTTCCAAGATAAAGGTTGCCATTCTTTCATCTTTTTTGGTTTTAAGAGGTTTTAAAGAGGATATGATTCCCGCCACTCTTATTTCGCTGTTAAAATCTCTTTCCTCATCCAACTGGTTTATTGAATGGGAGGCAAGTTTTTTCAATCGATTCCCGAATTGAGCCAAAGGGTGGCCCGTAATATAGAATCCCAGAGCATCTTTTTCATAAGAGAGCAAAAGACTCTCTTCCCATTCCCGCATTTCCTTCACCTCGGCAGGTATTGCAGGGGATTCGAAATGACTCTTGCCAAAGAGAAGATTCTGTTTAGAGGATTTTGCTTTCTGAATTTCATGCGAATAATCAATCATCTTGTCCACAAGATGAAACAGTTGAGACCTTCGCCAGCCTAAAGAATCAAAGGCTCCTGCTTTTATTAAACTCTCAAGGACCTTTCTATTCACAACTTTAGAATCAGCCTCTTGGGAAATATCAAAAGGCGAGGTAAATTTTCCTCTCATTTCCCTTGCCCGAAGCAGGGTCCGAACCGCTTGCTCTCCAACATTCTTTACGGCCGAGAGTCCAAAGCGAATATTTCCATCAACGACAACGAAATTGAAATCGCTTTCGTTAATGTCAGGGGGAAGTATTTTAATCCCCATTTCTTCACATTCGTTGATATACTTTACTACTTGAGAGGTAGTTCCTCTCTCTGCTTCTGAAGTAAGGAGAGCCGCTAGGAAATAGAGAGGATAATGGGCCTTGAGATAAGCAGTCCGGTAGGCCAGACAGGCATACGCTGCGCTATGGGATTTGTTAAAACCGTATCCTGCGAAATGTTTTATTTGCTCAAAGATCTTACTGGCTTTTGCCTGGCTTAAGCCTTTTTTCTTTGCTCCCTGGAAAAACCTCTGTTTCTGAGCTTTCATTATTCCTGTGATCTTTTTTCCCATCGCCTTCCGTAAGATATCAGCTTCAGCCGCAGAAAACCCAGCTAACTCTGCAGCAATCTGCATGACCTGCTCCTGATAAACTATGATACCTTGAGTCTCTTTCAAAATAGGCTCTAACTCTGGACATTCATACTCAATGCGGTCAGGGTGTTTCTTACGCTTTATGAATTCATCCGTCATTCCGCTTTTCAATGGGCCCGGCCGATAGAGAGCATTCAAGGCAATCAAATCGCGGAAGGTTTCGGGTTTAAAATTACGGAGCAAGTCTTTCATTCCTGGGCTCTCAAATTGAAAGACTCCATCTGTGTTACCTGATTGGAAGACCTCAAAAGTTTTCTTGTCATCCAAGGGAATATTTTTTAGGTCTATCTCCTGATCTGTTCCCTCTTCTACAAGCTCGGTTGTATCTTGAATGACGGTCAGGTTGCGCAGCCCGAGTAAATCCATCTTGAGCAAGCCAATGGCTTCGATATCCTGCATTGGAAACTGGGTTGTAATCTCCCCCTTTACAGATTGGTAAAGCGGCATAAACTCAACCAGCGGCTTAGGGGCAATAACGATACCTGCTGCATGTATGGAGGGATGGCGAACCTGTCCCTCTAACCTCTGAGATACAGACAGGAGGTGTGCAATCTTGGAATTTTTTTCGCTTAATTCCTTCAATTGAGGGATATTCTTCAACGCCCCCTCAATAGTAGCGTCCGGACCAAAAGGAGGAATCATCTTTGCTATCTTATCCACTTCAGGAAGAGGAACCTCAAGAGCCCTGCCAACATCCCTGACTGCCTGACGCGCTGCCATAGTGCCAAAAGTGATGATCTGGCAAACATTTTCTCGCCCGTATTTGTTGGTGACATAGTTGAGCACTTCATCCCTTCGCCTTCCACAGAAATCAATATCGATATCAGGAAGGCTTATTCGCTCAGGATTTAAAAACCTTTCAAACAGCAGATCATATTCCAGGGGATCAATATCTGTTATTCCTAGACTATATGCCAGCAAGCTCCCCGCTGCAGAGCCTCTTCCGGGTCCAACAGGGATATTGTTGGCTTTGGCCATCTGAATAAGATCCCAGACAATCAAAAAATAACCCTCAAAGCCCATCTCTTTAACGAGGTTTATCTCTTTTTCCAGTCTCTTCTCATATTCCTCCTGCTGATTTTGAATTTCAGCCTTGCGCTTTCCCTTGGCAAGAAAATCCATCTGCTTCTGGAAACCCTCTCTGACCACACGATCAAAATATTCACTCAAAGATATATCCTCTGGAGCTTTGAATTGCGGCAAGAAATAGCCAGAAGAGGGAAAATCAAAATTACACTGCGCTGCTATTTTGGCTGTATTGTGAATAGCATCAGGGACATCCTTAAAGAGGGCTATCATCTCGGCACTCGACTTGAAATAGAACTCATTTGAGCTAAAGCGAATTCTATCCTGGTCTGTTACTCTTTTGTTGGTCTGTATACAGAGTAGAATATCATGGCTTTCCGTATCGTCTTTCAAAAGATAGTGAACATCATTGGTAGCCACTAAGGGCAAATTGAGCCTTTGGGAGAGCGCTATGAGCAAAGGATTAAGCTTCTTCTGCTGGTCCAAGCCATGATCCTGGATCTCGATATAAAAATCTCCCTTTGAAAACAATGAAGCTAGCTCTTGGGCAGCTCCTTCTGCCCTCTCCTCCATTCCTTCTTGTAAATAGCGGCTTATTTCTCCCTGAAGGCATCCAGAAAGCCCGATTAATCCCTCGCTATGTTGAGCTAAAAGTTCCTTATCAATCCGGGGCCTGTAATAAAAACCTTCTAAATAACTCTTGGTGATAAGTTGACAGAGATTCTCATAACCCTTTTCATCTTTAACTAGCAGAACCAGATGAAAGTGACCAGGGCCTTTCTGGCTATGGACTTTGTCAAAACGGCTTTTTGGAGCGACATAGGTTTCACACCCTAGAATCGGCTTTATCCTCTTTTCTTTAGCCTGCTTGAAAAAGCCCACAGCACCAAAAATATTTCCATGATCAGTAAGCGCAACCGCTGGCATGTTATTCTTATAAGCGGTTTCTATCAGAGATGGGATTTTTAAGGCCCCATCTAGAATGCTGTATTCTGAATGGTTATGGAGATGAATAAAGGAAGGTTCCATAATTTACTCCCACTCTATTGTTCCCGGAGGTTTCGTGGTGATATCATAAGCAACACGGTTAACTCCAGCAACTTCATTGACAATCCTGCTCGACATTTTAGATAAGAGTCTGTGGTCAGCATGAAACCAATCAGCTGTCATGCCATCCACACTCTCGACAAGGCGGACGACAACAACTCCATGATATGTCCTGCGGTCTCCCATGACTCCCACTGATTTTAGGGGAAGCAATACAGCAAACGCCTGCCAAAGTTTCCGGTAAAGGCCTGCTCTATTTACTTCCTCGAGGATTATCTCGTCAGCATCTCTTATGACCTTGATCCTTTCTGGTGTGACTTCTCCAACAATCCTCACTGCTAGCCCAGGCCCTGGAAATGGATGTTGAATAATGAATTCCCTATCCAGGCCTAACTCTTTGGCTAAAGCCCTCACTTCATCTTTGAAAAGCTCCTTGAGGGGCTCTATGAGCTTGAACTTCAATCGGGAGGGCAAGCCTCCGACATTGTGGTGAGACTTAATCCTGGAGGAAGGACCTTTAACAGGATTGCTCTCAATCACATCGGGATAAATCGTTCCCTGGGCCAGGTAAGAGACACCTCCTATTTTCTCCGCTTCCCTCTCAAAAACTCGAATAAAAACCTCCCCGACTATCTTTCTTTTTCTCTCCGGGGAAGTAACCTTTTTGAGTCTTTCCAGAAACACAGAAGAGGCATCAATGCCCATGACATTTAGCCCAAATCTGTCCTTGAATTTTTTCATCAATTCCTGGTATTGCCCTTTCCTCAGAAGACCATTATCCACGAATATGCAGAAAAGATTATCTTTTACAGCTCTCTGGACAATCAGGGAAGTGACAAGGGAATCCACTCCACCGCTGAGCCCGCAGATCACCTTCCTTCCTCCAACCAGACGGCGAATCCCTTCCACTTTTCTCTCGATGAAGGAACCTATACTCCATTCTGCCCTCAATCCTGAAAGAGAAAAGAGAAAATTCGATAGGATCTTTTTTCCTTGCTTCGTATGCAGGACCTCTGGATGGAATTGAACACCAAACAGCTTTCGTTCGGGCCACTCGATAGCAGTTACACGGCAGTTAGCCGTCTCGCCTGATATGGTAAAACCAGATGGGACTTCTTCTACTCTATCCCCATGGCTCATCCAAACCTGACCCCTATCTCTGATCCCAGAAAGCAATCCCCCTCTATCCAAAACTCGCAAGGAAGCAAAACCATACTCTCTTTCCTGCGTACGGACGACCCTCCCTCCCAGAAGGTGAGCCATAAGCTGCAATCCATAGCAAATACCTAAAACAGGAATTCCCATCTTGAAAATCTCTCTTGATGGGAGAGGGGCATCTTCCTGGTAGACGCTCTTAGGTCCGCCAGATAGGATTAAAGCATCTGGATTCTCTTTCTTTATTCTGGAAGGGGAGAAGTTAAAAGGAAAAATTTCCGAAAAAACTCCTAACTCCCTTATTTTTCTTGCAATTAGCTGCGTGTATTGAGACCCAAAATCAAGAATGGCGACCTTATTCATGCTACGATTTTAACAGAGGAATTTATGATTGTAAACGAAATATGGACATTTTCCTTTGTGAGCATCTTTTTTTCCGTTGTGGCTATATTTTTTTAGGATGGGTCCTGTCACAGAGTGTCCCCCGTCCGTCCTCGCTCACGGATTTGCCTCCCTGCAAATCCGCGGGGGTTCCAAGGGGGTATGTCCCATTGGTCGCAGGACGCATGTCCGAGAAGGGGAGGCAGGGAGCGCAACGAACGCTGGAAGGGGAAAGGCGAAGCGCTTTCCCCTCCAAGGGACACCCATCCCCCCGTGGGGAACCCCTTACGTTGCGGGGGAGCATTCCGTGCCACCCATCTATCTGAAATAAGTAGGAAAAAGGGGACAGGCTACTTTTTTGAACATTTTTCCTGAATTAAGCCTTTCCCTCTTCTTACAAAAAAGTAGCCTGTCCCCTTTTTCTCGGAAAAAAAGATGCTTACTTTCCTTTTTGAAAATTGACTTCAACTGTATAATTTCTTATAGTTTGGTTTGACCATGAAATGGGAAAAACTCGCTCCAGAGTTGAGTATTGTCACCGATTCAAAAATCATTCTCTTGGTTATAGACGGCTTGGGCGGACTTCCCGTACATGGAAAAACAGAACTCGAGGCAGCTCATACACCGAATCTCGATGATCTGGCAACAAGAAGCGTTTGTGGGATCAGCGATCCGGTTTTCATGGGCATTACTCCTGGAAGCGGACCCGCCCACCTTGCCCTCTTTGGTTATGATCCCCTGAAATATATCCTTGGCCGTGGAATTCTGGAAGCATTGGGAGTCGGAGTCGAGGTTGGTAAGAATGATCTGGTGGCGAGAGGAAATTTTGCCACCTTAAAAAACGACCTTATTGTGGACCGTAGGGCTGGCAGGATTCCTACAAGCGAGAACGAAAAGCTGTGTAAGAAGCTCAACCGTTCCCTCAAGGGCAGGACAGGAATCAAAATTTCCCTTTATCCAGGAAAAGAGCATCGGTTTGTAGTTAAATTCAGCGGAGAAGGGATTTCGGATGCTCTTTCTGATGCAGACCCTCAAAAAGACCATAAGCCAAGAGTCTCCACCCAACCCTTATCTGAGGAAGCCGCAGAAACAGCGCAAACTGTAAACAATTTCCTTGATGAGGCAACAGATATCTTGAAGGATTCTTCAAAAGCCAATACCCTCCTTTTAAGGGGTTTCGCCAAGCATCCGGCTCTTCCTACATTGAATGATCTTTACAAATTAAAACCAGCAGCCATAGCAAATTATCCCATGTACAAAGGATTGGCTAGGCTTGTCGGGATGGAGATCCTCGATCCAGGCCCAACATTGCCTGGGCTCTTTGAGGCAACAGAAAAAAATTACGATAGATATGATTTTTTCTATATGCATGTAAAAAAAACAGATGCTGCCGGTGAGGATGGGAATTTTGAAGCTAAAAAAGAAGCCATTGAAGAAGTAGACAGTTACATCCCACGCCTGCTCACTCTTCAGCCTGAAGTGCTGGTGGTTACCTCTGATCACTCCACCCCCTCTCTATTAAAATCTCACTCCTGGCACCCAAATCCTTTCCTTTTGCTCTCTGAAACAGCTCAGCCTGATAAAGTTACGCATCTATCCGAAAAAGAGTGCAGCCAGGGCTTCTTGGGCCGTTTCCAGGCGATCTATGCCATGCCATTGATGCTAGCCCATGCGGGAAAACTTAATAAATTTGGAGCTTGAGGATTCCTATAGAATTGATATAATTATACATTGTCCTTAAAATTAATAAACTTGGCCTTTTTTATGAGTAATTTAGGTTAAATGAGATACTTAAAAAACCGTTGGTTATGGCCAATTCTTGCGTTCTTTCTTCTTTCTTTCGCTTCTCCTCCTGGCCAAGACCAACGAGTAGAAGTCTACGACCTTCGTTCCTGGACGCATCCCACATATACGCGAATCGTTGTCGATATCGGAAAGCTAAGGGAATACACCTACGGCAAACTTATTAATCCTGATAGGATTTTTGTCGATATTTTCCAAGCTAAACTGAATCCCATTCTCCATAATAAAACCTCTCTTGTTAAAAACGACTACATCCGTCAGATCCGTATCGCCCAAAAAACTTCCTCTACTGTCAGGGTGGTTGTCGATCTTGATTTCAATAAGATCTCGCATTATCGAGTCTGGCACCTTTTCGACCATTTCCGCATGGTAATAGACATTTATCCTCATGAATCGCCTCCTAAACCTCCCCCATCAACTCCTGCCAAGCCTCCCCAACCAACCAAATCTGGATACACCATGATTCGTCAGTTGGGATTGGGAGTCCAAAGGATAGTCATTGACCCAGGACACGGAGGAAGGCACCCTGGATGTGTCGGGAAAGGGGGTCTTCAGGAGAAAAATGTCGTTCTCGACGTGTCCCAGCGCCTGAAAAAATTGTTAGAATCAAAAACAGACCTGGAAGTAATCCTAACTAGAGAATCAGACATCTATCTTCCTCTGGAAAACAGGCCTGTCATCGCCAACCAGAAACAAGGAGATCTCTTCATCTCCATCCACGCCAATGCCAATCGCAGCAGGAAGGTCTCCGGCGTACAATCATTCTATCTCAATTTCAGTACAGACCCCTCTGTCCTCGAAACGGCAGCCAGAGAAAATGCAACATCCACCAAGAATATCAGCGAAATGATGGATACTATCAGAAAGATCGCTAGGAATACAAAGATAGAGGAGTCAAAAGAATTCGCACTTAAGATTCATAAAAATCTTGTAAAGTGTCTTTCTCAAAAATACAGCAACGTTAAAGACACGGGAGTCCGAGGTGCGCCCCTTTGGGTGCTTATCGGAGGCAAAATGCCCTCTGCGCTGATTGAAGTCTCTTATCTAAGTAATTCCACGGAAGAATCAAGGTTAAGAACTCCTCAATACCGGCAGCGCGTAGCACAGGGGATATATGAAGGCATCTTAGAGTACATTCATTCATTAGGGAAGGGAAATTAGGGATGAAAAGAAGAGCTTTTATCAAGAATATAGCTGCAGGAAGCCTCTTCCTTAAATCCCAGCCTACTCTTTTTTCTCAAAAGAAAAGATTTCCTGATTTAGCATGGATACAGGGCGAATCTCCCTCCTCGCTCACAAAAGAAGCCATCTCTTCTCTGGGAGGGATCGAGCGTTTTATCTCCACGGGAGACCTAGTCATGGTTAAGCCGAATATCGGCTGGGATAGAACTCCAAAACAAGCGGCCTGCACCAATCCTCAAGTCGTCAAGACCGTTGTTGAACTCTGCTTAAATGCAGGGGCGAAGGAAGTCAAAGTCATGGACAACCCCTGTAACCAGGCCAGGAGAACATATGCCCGCTCCGGGGTAGCAGCTGCCGCAAAAGAAGCAGGAGCAAAGGTTCTTTTTCCTAGCTCCCATCGATTGAAAAAAACGGCACTCAACGGAGAATGGCTTAAAGAATGGGAAATCTATACGGATTTTGTGGAAGCTGATAAAATCATAAATGTACCTATTGCCAAGACCCACAGCCTTTCCAAGTTGAGCTTGGGCGTGAAAAACTGGCTTGGAGCACTAGGGGGGAATCGCAATCAGCTCCATCAAAAGCTTGATCAGGTT
>Ga0114920_10000755_pt1 | contig 14305 bp, 10 predicted proteins | sample ChitaG_FD_88683 | JGI IMG/M metagenome (GOLD analysis project Ga0114920, IMG submission 88683) | Deep subsurface microbial communities from South Pacific Ocean to uncover new lineages of life (NeLLi) - Chile_00310 metaG | ecosystem: Environmental > Aquatic > Marine > Oceanic > Sediment ... | reverse complement strand
GGACCGCATGACTTCAAGATTTTCTGCGTCCGCCAATTCATCAAGGCGTGCACGGATGAGCTTGTATCTTCTTGGATTTCCTCGATATTTTTTGCGAAGGAGAGCATCTTTGTTGCAAAGTTCCCTGTCCTTTTTTCTTTTGAAGAGTATATCCATGTATTTTGCGGATGTCAAGTTTAATTAACCTGATAGGTTAATTAAACTTTGAAGGTGTGGGCGGGTTTTTATGCGGCCCGATACAGTTGCTCTTCCAGCTCTTTGATGGCGTGCAGGTAGTGCTCCTTTCCGCCAAAGCTTTCAATGATCTCCCCTTTTATTTTTGGGGTCGGACCAAGCTATCCCGTTGATATTCAAGGATAAACATTCCGAAAGCAGGTCTTTTGAACCCTTAAACGGCCATTTTCAAGGACAAAATCAGCACTCTAAGGAAGTGCCTCAACTCTTTTTCTTCACCCCAAAAAGCAAAAAACCCCATCTCTCCATAAGAAAATGGGGTCTTGGTATTCAATTCATGGCACCCCCTATGACTGGGGTTAGTAGATCATAAGGCAAACTTAATGCAGGGGGAGGGTATTAGCAAGGTGTTGTTTCGTCAAGGATTTCAGGCAAAGTCACGGTAGAAATCCTTGACGAATCTTGTTTGTTATAGTATTTGTACAATATAAGACTTTGGAACCAGGAGAAAGCGCATGCGCGTCCGGTCCTTGATGATCAAAGATCCTGTTACTATTTCAGATCGCACTTCAGTCCAGGAAGCGATTCACTTAATGCAGACCAACTCCATCCGCCACCTTCCAGTAGTGGACCGTTCCAAGAAGCTCTTGGGTTGGGTTACCCTGGCGGACATGAAGCAGGGCCTTCTTCCTGCCATGGTTACAGGGCTATCCGTAGTGGACCTGATGATAAAGAACCCCATAACTATAGACCCGGAGACTGATGTTGAGGAAGCTGCTCGGATTATTTATGAAAAGAAGATTGGGGGCATGCCTGTTGTGGGCGACGATAATAAAGTCGTGGGGATCATGACGGTCACGGACCTCCTGAACGCTTTTATCAACATTATGGGGATTCTTACCAATGGCACCAGGTTTGATGTAAACGTGGGTGAGGAACCAGACGGATTTGAAAAGGTTTCCCGGATTATCCACAATCAAGGAGGCGAAGTGATCAGTGTGGGAATTGCTGCGCATAGAACCGATAAGAAGATATACTACTTTCGCCTCAAACGATGCCCTGTGGAGCCAATTATTAAGGCCCTCCAGGATCACGGATATGAGATCATTTCATTTAAAGGATAGTAGTGCGTGTACGTCCGACTCACTTCCACTGAACGGGCTATAGCCTTCCAGCTTTAAGGCGGCCACAGCAGCTGCAAACCTTCCTGCCGTCTCTGGGGCAGCACCTTTTAATCTCTGATACAGATACCCAGCCATATAGGTATCACCGCACCCTGTTGGGTCTCCTATCTTTCTTGGAGTGCAGCACGGAATTCTGTGCAAGGCCTGTTCAGCATAGATAAGCGACCCTTGGCTTCCCATGGTTATAATCACCTCCTTTGGGCCAAGGGAGGCAAGGGCTTCTGCTGCTCTGTCGACAGCCCTGTGTCCAGAAAGGACTAAGGCCTCTTTTTCATCCGCCTTTAAGATATCCACACAAGCGAGCCCTTGTCGCTTTTCCGGCCAATCCTCCTCACGGACTGCTCCCACACGGGCCGGTCTTAGCATTCCCTGGATATCCAGCGATACTATTCTTGCCCTGGAAGCCAGTTGTTTCAGGAGCTGGACGGGAACATCCTGGTTGGTCAAAGGCCCGACATGGAATGAGGTCGCTATAACTCCCTCCACGTCTTGTGGTGAGAACGGGGTGCTCACCGACTTGATACGCTGAAGCCTATCATTCAGATTTTTTCCATTGTATACGTTTTCAAAGACCGATGAGCTCTTGGCTTCCTTGCAAAGAACCTCAATTTTCTCCCTTTTTAGATCACGGAGCAGGAGGGCCTTGTCCTCTTTTGCAACTTTGGTCACAACAGCGACCCTCAGGCCAAGTCTCTTTAAAGCCATGGATGTATAATATGCAGCACCACCTGGTGTTGTTATTGTTCTCTCTCCTACCCTGATGATGTCTCTTGTGATGTGACCGACAACGCACACGTCAAAACAAGATGGGAAACTTGATCTCCTTTCAGTCGAAAGTGTGTGATTCACGAAATACTCTTCCCTTAACTACTTTACTCTACATCATGCCATATTTTTTAAGTTTTCTGTGCAGGGTGCGCCGTGTAATACCAAGCCTCCTAGCGGCTTCGCTCTTGTTGCCGCCAGAGGATTCAAGGGTTTTTAAAATCGTTGTCCTTTCCACTTCCGCCAAAGAGGGTTCTGCTGGCATGTCCTCGATTTCAGGTGTTTCTCGGGTGGGGGGGAGCCCTTCCCCTACGGAGATAGGAAAATCGAGCTCGGACACATACTCGCCCTGGCACAGAATCACCCCTCGCTCCACGGCATTCATCAACTCGCGTACATTTCCGGGCCAGTCGTAGCGTACCATACGGTCCATGGCCTGAGGGGTGAAGCCTTTTATTCGCTTGCGGTTCTTCTCGGCAAACCTTTCGAGAAAGTTCTGGGCTAAAAGGGGTACATCCTCTCGACGTTCCTTCAGCGGCGGTACGGGCAATGTCACCACGTTCAGGCGGTAATAGAGATCCTCTCGGAACCGACCCGCCTCGATTTCCTCCTTTAGATCCCTGTTGGTGGCTGCTATTACCCGGATATCCACATTAAGGGTCTCTTCTCCCCCCACCCTCTGGATCTCCTTTTCCTGAATGACACGCAGCAGCTTCGCCTGCATGGCCATCGACATTTCGCTGATCTCATCCAGGAAGATGGTTCCTCCGTGGGCCAGGCGGAACCTGCCTTCCTTGCTGCGGTCTGCGCCTGTGAAGGCCCCCTTCTCGTGTCCAAAGAGTTCGGACTCGAGAAGGGTTTCGGTAATTGCGGCACAGTTCACCTTGATAAATGGGTTTTTGCGGCGGGGGCTGTTGAAGTGTATGGCGCTGGCTATGAGTTCCTTCCCCGTTCCAGACTCGCCGGTGATTAATACTGTGGCCTCGGTTGGTGCTACTAGGGCCACTGTCTCCAACAGTTCCATCATTACCCGGCTACGGCCGATGATATCACCTGTATCAAAACCGGCCCCCAGGCTCTCCTTCAATGCTCGGTTTTCCTCCTTTAAGCGGCTGTGGTCCATGGCCCGCTTGATGGCCAGCCTGAGTTCGTCGAAGTCAAGCGGCTTGGTGAGGTAGTCGTAAGCCCCCTTTTTTAGGGCCTCCACGGCTGTTTCCACAGACGAATAGGCGGTCATGATGATGACAGGTATGGCTGGATTGAATCTCTTTATATCAGGGAGGGCTTCCAATCCTGACACTTCCACCATTCGAACGTCCATCAGCACAATGTCATAAGGCTTCTCGTGTACCTTTTCGATGGCCCGAGCACCGTCGTCCGCCTCCTCCACTACATACCCCCAGCCCCCTAGGAGGGTCCGCAGCATGGTGCGGTGTGCCTGGTCGTCATCGACCACCAGTATGTCACCCGATGTTGTCTGCTCAGCCATGATGATCCTCCTCCTTCGTGTCGGGCAGGAGCAAGGCCATGCTCGTACCAGTACCTGGTTTACTCTTTACCTTCATATCACCTCTGTGGGCCTCCATGATCTTGTGCACGATTGCAAGGCCAAGGCCCGTGCCACCTGGCTTAGTAGTGAAATAGGGATCAAAGATGCGTTCGAGGTCTGCGGGGTCTATGCCTTGCCCGTTGTCCGCAACAATGATCTTCGTCACTTTTCTCCCCTCATCCCGAGAAACCTTTACCTCAAGCGTTCCGCCCTTATCCATGGCCTGTATGGAATTGAGATATAGGTTGAGCAGCACCTGACTCATTCTGTCCACATCCATGAGGACGTCGGGAAGCCCTGAAGGGACCTCTGATTTTATCTTGATTCCCCTTGTGCGGGCGTCACCCTCAACCAGTTTAAGGGAATGTTGGACTAGGTCGGCCACTTGGACCGGTTTGATCTTTAGGGTGCTGGGACGGGCGAATTCCAGAAGCTGGCCAATAACACGGTCCAACCTTTCTACCTCTTGAATCATGGCCTTCGCAGTATCTTGGTCTTGTGGATCATCCTTGAATTTCTCCTTGAAATAAGTGGCAAAGCCTTTGACCGAACTCAAGGGATTCCGGATTTCGTGGGCAACCCCGGCTGCAAGGCTCCCCAATGCCGCCAACCGCCTGCTTCTTTCCACTTCCTGTTGTAGGCGTCGAACTTCTGTCAAATCGCGGAAGATAAAGACATGGCCCCAAAAAGAGTCGTCTTCTCCGTAGAGACTAGCAGCGCTCACCCTAAGCGGGAGTGCCCTATCTCGGTCGGTCTCGCACTCCAGGTCTTCCTCGATGACGGTCCCACCCCTTACAACACGCTCAGTTAGGTTCCAGAGTTCCGGAGGCAAGACCCTTTCCGCTGTTTTTCCCAGGACCTGGTGTGCAGGGAACCCGAGGATAGCTTCAGCAGTTTCGTTATAAGCCGCTACCCGGCCATCCTCGTCTGAGGCCACTAGCCCCATAGGCAAGCTGTCCACCAACTGGTCTGAGAAGGCACGCACCTTGGCAAGCGAGCGCCTCGTCAGTTTGTAACCCTGGGCCAGGAAAAGGGAGACCATCCCAGCAAAAGCGACCAGGAGCACCCCTGCGGACATGACAATCGCGTGACGCCTGGCCTCGACCATGGCCGATTCCAGGGCACCCATATCAAGTCCCACGAATATGTAATGGGCCGGTCGAGTCTCCCCTTCCGCGCGGTTCAAATAGGGCAGACACCAGTCCTGTTGACCGCCGCGGCCGATCCCGAGAGAGGGTAGATTTGAATCTTTGGGGAGGCCACGCCTCGACATCATCATGTTGCGGTGGTGCATGCGACCCCGACCCGGCTTACCAGCAGCAATAGGTGTAAATCTTTTGTATACCTCAAAGGCAAAACCACCCTTTTCCATCTGAACCTGGTGCCACCTCACCCCCTCGGATGGCTTTAAGGAGGACTTGGCAATAGTGGTTTGATGCTTGTTACCAATTTGCACGGGATCACTGTGGGCGACTGCGATGCCGCTTTCATCGGTTAGCACTAGGTAGAGGATGTCCGGCTGTCGGGCAGTCTCCACCAGCAGCCGCTGGATCTGCACGCCACCCCAACCCATGCCCATCATGCCTGTTCTGGCCCCTGCCTCAAAGGAGCGGATGAGTGCAGCCCCCTTTTCTACCAAGAGCCGGGTCATGTTCTCCTTGTCCTTGTTGATGCTGCTGGTCGCCAGGAAGAAGGCAATCGGTGCCAGAAGCACTAAGCTTCCCAGGATGGCCCAGGGTGACAAGGCAAGCCACGGATACTTTTTATATGTATTGGCCATAGTTTTTTCCCCAACTTTTCACAGGGCCACATGGTGTCGGCTCTATGGTTTCTTGTTTATAAAGAGACTTACAGCAATTTACGGGCCATTTTATTGGCGCGTGAACATACCGAAATTCCTATATTTTTGCTGCTCTTCTTTCGTGATGGATACTTTTTATCCACCTGGATACCTTTTAGCCACAGATATGGATAAAAAGTATCCACCTTGTTGGCCTTTGTCAAGGCAAATAAAATTGCACTTAGGGGAGTAAGGCATAAAACAGCTGTAAAATTAGACGGTTAATTCATATTGGGACAATTTGGCACAGAGGTTGCGATGATGGAAGACAAACGGCAATAAGGCCTGAATCTAAACATAGTGTAAAGGAGGGAAAAGAAAATGAGAAAACTCACGATGACCTTAGGAATCCTGGTATTGATTGGCGTCTTAGCAGTGCCGGTCTTTGCATGGCACCGTGGGGGTTGGGGCGGCTGGATGCACGGCCCGGGCCACTTCTGGCAGGGTGGTGCACAGTATGGCGACCTGACCGAGGATCAGCGTAACGAACTCGACAAACTCGAGCAGAAATTTTACGACGACACGGCCAAGCTCAGAAGCGAAACCTGGACAAAGTCTGAAGAATTTGATGCTGAGTTGAACAGATCCGACCCTGATACCAAGAAGGTTAAGGCCCTGCAGAAGGAAATTAGCGATCTCAGGGCCAAGATGGCCGAACAGAGAGTCGATTTTGAGCTAAAGGCTCGCAAGATCGCTCCAAGTACCGGCTACACCAGAGGCTATGGCAGAGGTTACGGCCGGCACATGAGAGGCTATGGACCGCACAGAGGCGGCTACGGGCCGGGCTCGTGTTGGAACTAAGGGCCAACTTATACTATCCCCTTCCCGTTGAACGGGAGGGGGATAGTTGTTTTATCTCCCCCTGTTGTAAAACGAACTAATAGTCGCTGGGTTCTACATGGTCCACGAGGTATTTCCGCTCTTTTTCAGTGCGGGCAAAGACCCCCACATTTCCTATCCGGACCTTTGTCAACCCAGTCGACCTTACAGCCTCGTAAGCATGAACCATTTCTTCAACAGAAGGGCTTCTGAAATCCCTCATCTGATGTTCAGGAAAGAACGCAAGGATTGTGAAGGGGATCGACTTGTCAACCGTTGCTAAAGTTCGGGCAATTTTTTCAAGGTCGTTGGTTTCTACAAGGCCTGGAATAAATAAGGAAAGCACTTCCAACACAAAACCCTGTTTGATTATTTCTTCAGGGAGTCTCAGGACGCGATCGCCAGAGCAGCCCGTGAGCCACCTGTGTTTTTCGGGCTCGTAGGCCTTGATATCGAGCCAAAAGGCATCAACCCCCGAAGCCTTCAGGTAGCTCAGGTTCTGAGGCGTAAGGCCATACCCGTTTGTTTCAATCAATAACCAGAGCTTGGTGTGAGTCTTGATCAGGTGGGCGCATTCCCCGTAAAACTCGGGACAGCATGTCAAGTCCCCACCGGTAAAGGCAACAATGTTTCGGGCCGGACCAAGCCCCTGCGGACTCAAAACAATCGATGCTGGATCGAGGACCCCCGGACAACTATCTGATCTTTTTCCATGCAACACACAGCTTCCGCAGCACCTGCATGTATCGTGTGCATGCCAAGCTGTTGCCTTCTCTCTTGGCTCCCATAGAGTAACTATCTTTTCGTACTCTATTGCTTTTTTTAGGATCTTTTTTGGGCTATACCATGTGCCGTCCGCTACTTTGGTGAAATACCAGGAGTGACACTTCCGACAGGAAAAATTGCACCCTGATTGATAGAGGGAAAGATAGTTTTCAGGGCGTGAAAGATGAACAGATGTGGTGAGCCGATACCATGTCTTCTCTTTCTGTTTCAAGGTGGCCTGGCAGGCCAGTGCCGATTTTCCGTCCACCTTGACCCAGCAGCTTCCAGGGGCAAATCCCTGCTGTTTGAGCCTGCAAGCGGCCTTCTGTGTTTCAGACATATCAAGAGAGCTCGATGTCAGAATGTTCTATCGATTCTCTGATGCCGTCTATGAGCTGTTTCAAGCGGGAACTCCCTTTGTTCGACAGGCATTCTCTTACCACAGCCACTTTCTCGATAAGGCATGATTGGTATCCGAGGATTGCAGATGTCAAGAAAAAGCTTGGGTCGGAAAGAAAGTCCTGTGTGAACCGTCTCATACCCTGTTCCAGGTCACGTTCCAGGCTGAAGATTTCCGTCTGTATAAGATCGAGTTCTGCGTCTGTGATACTGTTGCCAGAGGTTATGGTCACGCGGTTACAATAGTCAGGCTGGTAGGCTACAACATCAAGTGGAAGCTTGACCCCCAGGGTTTCCCAGGCTGCGCGTACGGACTCCTTGGCCTTTTTGCTTTTTTTAACAAGTATTTCATAGTGGGCCGCAGACCACAAGCCATAGGCCCTGCAGGTATAGGGGCGGTCCTCATAGATTCGACAGGTGTTGTGGTGGAGGAAAGGACAGCTGTCGATCTGTACCGCATTCAAGAAAAAGTACTTTATCGTCTTTTCCATGATCTCTGTTCGCACATCTCGGGGAAGCCTTCCAAGTGCTCTAACCATGTGAAGAAGCTCGATATAGGAGACTTCTGGGATGAGTGTACAGCAGCGAGCCTGCCGGTCGCAGGTGGTGGCTGGAATCTTTTTATACAGCTCTCTTAGCTGGTCAAGTAGTTGGTGTGCCTTTTTAATGTCCGATAGAACCTGGTGCTTGTCAATAAGAGGTGTCATTCATTCTTCTTTTGCCTTGTTATTGAGCAGCTGTAAAGCGGTTCTTTGTGTCGGGCCGATACCTGACAGTGTTAAGGGGCTTGGTCCTCCTATACACTAATGCCCAAGGCTTTGTACAATCTTTCGAAATTGACCTTTTCTTCGATCAGGCGAGTACCACAAGAAACCTTTTCTTTTTCCCTGAGGCGAAGCTTGCGCGAGAGCTCTTCCACTTTTTTTGCTACCGAATAAGTGTCGTCCCTGACCACAACAATCGGCACACCCTTCACTTCAGCTCTGGAGACCACGATTTCATTCGGGTAGAGATTGCCGGTCAAGATGATGCATTGGGTTGAGGCCTCAATCGCGGCAAGCTGAATATCGGCCCGATCACCCCCCACGATCACGGCGTTATTTCTTGCCTTTCTGATGTATTCAAGGGCACGGTCTACCTGCATTCCACCGATCAAAAAGTGCTCAATCAGACCATCCAGTTTATTGCGGCAGCAAAGCACATCCCCAGCAAGGGCCTCCACTATATCGGCAATCATCACTGAGCCAAGCACAGCATCGTAGGGAAGAGAGCCAAATACCGGGATCCCTTTTTGTTCAAGAAACGGGATGATCAAGTCCTCGATTTTCTCAACATAACCTGCCTGCACTCTGTTCACGATGACTCCTATGAGCCGTTCCCCGAGGCGCTCATGCGCGTCCAGGAGCGCGTCGAGATAAAATTCACTCTCATAGCAGTCCACAAGAAGGACACTGGTATTGAGCTTTTCGATGAGGTCATATCCTGATATATTAAAAATTTTTCCCGACTCAAGTTTGCCTGGACCTCCAATCAGGACCACATCTTTTCCTTTTGATACCGCCTCAAAGGCCGCCAGGATCTTCATATCCAATCCCGGGCATTCTCCACGGCAGCCTTCCACCATCAGGTCGTGAGTCATAACTACCGGGCAAAGCGTTTCCACAGGATCTTTTAACATAAGCGCCCTGTGGATAAACCACGCGTCCTTGTCGGTTAGCACATCCTCTACCTTAATAGGGAACCGGCCAAAGGGCTTAAAATAACCCACTTTGAGCCCATCTTTGAGGAATCGCTGGCCTATTCCCAAGACCGTCAGGTTTTTTCCTGAATATCCCCTTGTGGATCCAACATATAAAGAAACCATTTCCTTGCTCCTTATTATTCAGTTTAAGTGCCTAAAGTGAGATAGTAATTGTTCACCATACAAGGCGGCGCGAATAAAGGCATTGGATGCCCAAGAGAAGCGATGTTCCTTGCCACGTGAAGCGTTACGTGAACTAAAGTACCCCCGGCCGGCGGATAAAGGTGAAAATTCGCAATCGAGTTACCTCACTCTTGTATGGTAATCCTGGCATCCACAGCCACTACCCCTTGACCCTCTGGGCGCACCAAGAGCGGATTGACATCCGCCTCCACGATTTCCGGAAACTCCATGGCCATCTGAGACAGCCTCATCAGTGCATCCCGGATCCCTTCGATATCAGCAGGTGCTTCGCCCCGCACCCCGCGCAACAGCGGGAACGATCGGATGTCGCGAATCATGGCATCAGCGCTCTCCACACTCAACGGCGCGATTCGAAAGGAGATATCTTTCAAGACCTCCACGTAGATCCCGCCGAGGCCGAACATAATCATAGGGCCAAACTGCATGTCTCTGGTAACCCCCACTATGACTTCCTTGCTTTGCGGTATCATTTCTTGAACCATCACGCCCAAGATCTTTGCTCCTGGTTGCCGCAGTTGAATGTTAGTGGTTATATCAAAAAAGGCCTCTTCCACCATGGCATCGTTTTCGAGTCCGACGCGAACGCCTCCTATATCGCTCTTGTGAAGCACATCGGGCGAGGCAATCTTCATAACAACCGGATACCCTATCTCTGAGGCAGCCTTAACTGCTCCCTTGGTGGTTCCGGCAATACGGCCTTTGGGGAGTCTGAATCCATAGGCTCTGAGGATTTCGCGTGCTTCACTTTCAATCAGATCGTGCCGGTGCTGCTTGATAACCGAGGCAAAGATCTTGCGTACCTCGCGAGTGTTTGCTTCAAAATGCCGGTATTCCCTTTCAGGCTTCTCCTGCCACTGGCGATAGGAAAGCATCGCATCCAGGGCCGCCACGGCATCCTCTGGGTAATCATAAGTGGGTATAACATGATCCTGGAAGATGCGGCGTGCCCCCCTTACCTTCTTTTCCCCCATGAAGGCTGTCATGATCGGTTTGTCGGAATCCTCGGCCAAGCTTACAATTGCCCGGGCGACAGCCTCTGCGTCCACGGCTGCCGTTGGAGTCAAGAGTATCAGGACAGAGTGGATAAAGTCGTCTTTCAAGACTACCTCCACGGTTTTTTTGTACCTTTCATGCGAGGCATCACCAATGATGTCTATGGGATTGTAAAGCGAGGCTATTGGGGGAAGAAACTCTCGTAAGCGATCTGCGGTCTCCTTTCGGATCGGAGTCAGGTGAAGAGAGCTCCTGTCACAAGCGTCGGCGGCAAGGATACCCGGCCCGCCGGAGTTGGTAATGATAGCAAGACTTGGGCCTTTTGGCAGGGGTTGATTGGCAAAGGCCATGGCATATTCAAAAAGGGACTGCATCGATTCAGCATGGATAATGCCTGATTGTTTGAAAGCAGCGCGATAGGCATGATCCGATCCTGCCAGGGCGCCGGTGTGAGAAGAGGCTGCCTTGGCTCCTGCGCTGGTTGTGCCTGATTTTATGATAATAATTGGTTTCGTTTTGGAGACCTCGCGAGCCGCCTTCATAAAACGTGGCCCGTCCTCAATACTTTCCAAATACCCAAGGATCACCCGCGTGTTTTCATCTTGACCCATGGAAAGCATGATATCTGTCTCTGAAATGTCCATCTTGTTTCCCAGACTTACAAACCTTGAAAAGCCAATATTTTCCCCCAAGGCCCAGTCCAGGATAGCTACACACAGGGCACCGGATTGGGAAAAAAACCCGATGTGGCCGGCAAGGGGCATTCCCGCTGCAAAAGAGGCGTTCAGCGAGCTTGACGTGTCGATAATACCAAGACAATTGGGACCTATGACCCGTATGCCCAACTCACTGGCTTGCACAGCCAGGTTCTCTTCCAGACGGGCGCCTTCTGGCCCGATCTCCTTGAAGCCAGCCGTAATGATAACAACCGAATCGATCCGCTTCTTGCCGCACTGCTCTACCACACTCATAACGGCTGCCGGAGGTACGGCAACAATAACAGCATCAATGCCAGAGGGGGCTGAGATCAGGTCTGGGTATACCTCGCACCCCAAAATCTCCTGGGTTTTTGGGTTTATGGGATAGACATTGCCCTTGTACCCATACTGAAGGATGTTGTGCAAGATATCGTGACCGATCTTGCCGGGATTCTGTGAAGCCCCGACCACGGCAATTGAGGATGGATTGAAGAAGTGTTCTAACATTTCGTGTGAAAGCTCAGGACCTACAGATTATTTAGTGACGGGTTATGTCGTTTAAAGGGTAGTTTTGTTTGATGGCCAGACAAGCTGGAAGCGGGCACCGTGTTGCTATATGGACGCTTGCCCACGACCAAGACCAAGCAAATATTAGAAGTCTTCTATAGCATCTTTTCCTGTCAACGCAACACCAAAATCAGGACGGTTTCTAATACTCCGGCAATCAGCCGCACACTGTTTTCCCTTGACCTTCAGTCCCTGTGTTTCCTATAAACTTTAATACGGTGAATGTTCTGTTGATTGAAATAAACCCTTTTGCTCCGGCCTCAACTCCCATTTCACTGGGATACATTGCAGCCTTCCTCAAATCAAAGCGGTTTACTGTCAAGATATTAAATATCGGACAAGACACGTCAGTCTCCCGGGCCAGCCTTTGCCAGTTACTCAGCACCTTTCAACCTGCCCTGGTTGGGTTGTCTGCCTACCAAAGAACGATGCTCTATGTGATAGGCGTAGCCAGATTAATAAAATCGGTAGACAACAATATCAAGATAGCGATTGGCGGTCCGCAGGCCACCTTCATGCCCTCGGCTGCCTTTGCCCATATGCCTGACATCGACTACATATGCCGATCTTCTGGCGAGGTGACGCTCCTGCGGATTGCCCAGGCCATTGAAAACGAAAGCCCCTTTTCAGATCTTTTGGGTGTCAGTTACAAGGACCCTGATAGTGCTGTCCAAGATACGGACGAGCTTGAGGGTTTCATTGACTTGGATCTTTATCCATCCCCTTTCCTATGTGATGTTTTTGACTATTCACGTATGAGGGAGGCGATCATGCTGACATCTCGCGGGTGTCCTCACCACTGCATATACTGTTATACACCCCATGCCTTCAACCATAAGGTAACCTTCCATTCTATAGATAGGGTTATTGAGGAAGTCAGATGGATAAGGAAAAAAGGGGTGGGGAGGCTCTGGTTTGCCGATCCGAATATTTCGCTTAAGCCAGCGCGACTCGTAGAGCTTCTTGACAGGATTTTGAGGGAGGGCCTTGAGGCCAAAATGTGGCTTCAGACGCGGGCAGACCTTGTGAGCCCTCAGTTGATGAAGAAGATGAAAAGCGCAGGTGTGGCTACTATTGCCTTTGGGTTGGAGTCGGCCTCAGAACGCGTAATGGCGAGGATAAACAAGCATATATCGATTCAAAAGGTGGCAGAGGCGATCAGGCTTGCCCAGAACGAGGATATAGAAGTGGAGCTCTTTACGATGTTCGGTCTCCCTTACGAAACCTATGAGGATGCAGTGAAGACGCTCGAGTTTGTGGAGGAAAATAATGTCAAGATCATGGGGAATACCAACTCCCAGCAGATGCAGATATATTTTGGGACACACATGGAGCGACATTACGAGGACTACAATATTCGACCCTTGAACAAAAACCGCCCCGTGTATCTTTCCATTGGGTGTCAGTATGAAACCGACCAGATGAACCATGACGAGATTCAGAGAGTTCAGGGCCTGTGGCGTGCCCACTCCCTTGATGGAGGTAAGCGGATCGTGTCGTGATGATGCCAACTTTTCAAAAGATATACCTAATACTGGACAAACAGGACAATGTTCAGATTGAAAGGCTCTCTCAGACGCTGTTGAGCCTGTTTTCGTACGTGAACCTGACATCTAATCTTTACATTGTTGTCGAGAATTTGCCTGAGAGCATGCCCCAGGTGGAACGTATCCAGAAAGAGGTCAGCGAGTTTCTCAGGGAGTGCCTTTTTGTTCGGCTTTATGTTCATTTTGTCCACCCCGCCCCCGAGGCGTCCATGGAGGAGATAAGGCTTTGCTATCAATACCTGAAGCGGGCAACTCGCGAGTTTGACCAAGAGGGCTACAGGCACCAGGAAGTACCAAGGCTCATGTTGTTGCCGGTTATCATACCGGATGAAAAAAGCGGACCGACTTCTCTCATAAACCTCTTTGATTCACTGAAACGCTCTTTTTTGTTACCGAGCCTTTATATCGACAAGCCAACCTTGTCTCTGGCACAACATGAAGAGCTTCTCAACAGGACAGAAAAAGTCTACTACAGCCATCGCAACACAAAAGAGTTGTCTGAGATCGTTTATAACTTGTGTTATCAGGACATCTTGGATGATTCCTGTATCATGTTGGAGGGTGACACCGTATTTATGACCAAGCCGTGCCCTGCTGCACTTATTCTCTCGGCGCAAGACAACAAGGCTTATGCGTGCATGGATGCATTTCGCAAAAAGGAGGGCCTGGCAGATCTTTTTGGAGAGATTAATGTGGATAATATGATGACCCGATATGATGACCACCGCAGATCGAAAAGGGACTGTCTAGCGTGCAGGGAGCAGGTAGTTGAATCTTTTGCAGATTTGTCCCTGCCGAAAGAAAGGAGACATGAGGTTGGAGCGCTCCTTTATCATTTTGGTACGTTGCACCAGGAAGGAGAAGACCATAATAGGGCCATAGAAAACTACAAGAAATCTTTAAAGCTCTCTCCGGTTGAAGAAGGTGATTCTATATGTTTTAGACTTGGGCTCAGCTACACAAAGACCGGTCACTATGATCAGGCCCTTGAAGCCTTTAACGAGGCTGAGCGCACATACCACGACCAGTACTATCTCCACTTCTACGCAGGGCTTTGTTG
>Ga0114920_10000753_pt1 | contig 14320 bp, 13 predicted proteins | sample ChitaG_FD_88683 | JGI IMG/M metagenome (GOLD analysis project Ga0114920, IMG submission 88683) | Deep subsurface microbial communities from South Pacific Ocean to uncover new lineages of life (NeLLi) - Chile_00310 metaG | ecosystem: Environmental > Aquatic > Marine > Oceanic > Sediment ... | reverse complement strand
TTTCTTGGCATAAGCTTTCAGCAACTTCCAGAAACCTTGTCGAGTGAATGCTCCTCCGCGTGATGTGAGAAAAATCAAGTCATTAGGATCTTTTAAAAACCTGGATCGAGCCTCCTCAAGGTATCTTCGAATAGCCTGACGAGCCATGCCTCCAATCGGAACAATCCTCTCCTTACCGCCTTTCCCCCGACATAGAAGAAATCCATCCTCCACATTTAGTTCCTTACGTTTCAACGAAACAAGCTCAGAGACTCTCAATCCTGTCGCATACAGAAGCTCTAACATCGCTTTATCTCTGATGCCTCGAACGTTTTTCTCATCAGGCTGCCTCAAACGCGATCCGACCTCTTCGACTGTTAAAAATTGGGGCAATTTAAACCAGATCTTAGGAGAAGAGAGATTGACTGCAGGGTCTTTCTTGATAATATCATCCAATCTAAGGAACTTATAAAAGGATTTCAGAGAAGAAATCAGTCGGGCTAAAGAGCGGGGAGAAAGTCCTGCTCTGCTCTGCTGATGGATGAATTTTATTAAATCTTCTTCCTTTGCATTTGACCATAGAATTTTTTCTTTTGTAAAGAAATAAAAAAGCTTTTTCAAATCTCTTGAGTATGAAAGCACTGTGTTCGAGGATAACCCTTTCTCTACACAAAGGAAATCAAGAAATGCCTGGAGAATATCCTCAGGCGATGAGGAAAGATTTTTCATTTGATAAAAGGATTTAGGTTCCTTTCCTGTCCTACAGATGTGGTAGGTCCGTGACCAGGAAGCACGATTGTTTCATCGGGCAGAGTCAGGATTTTATTTTTTATAGATCTCTCTAACTCATCCCAGGACCCTCCCGGAAGATCAGCCCGGCCGACCCCTCCATAAAAAAGTGTATCTCCAGAAAGAATAAAGCCATCTCCTAAAAAGCTTACACCACCTGGAGAATGTCCGGGAGTGTGGATAACCTGCAGGGAAAATTTCCCAAGCTTAACCATGTCTCCATCTTCGAGGTATTTATCTGGAGAAGGCGACTCTTTGGCTCCAAGAAAAAAGCTTAACTCTGATTGTTGAACATTTTCTAGCATAGACTTATCCAAAGCATGGATGCAGAGTGGAATGTTAAATCTCTCCTTGATATCTTTATTTGCGCCGATATGGTCTATATGTCCATGAGTATTGAGCAGGACCACCGGATTAAGACTTTTTTTTGTTATCAGATGAAATATTTTTTGAGCTTCAGCCCCAGGATCAACAATGGCGCACTCCAGACTCTCAGTGCAATAAACAAGATAACAGTTTGTCTCAAGAGCCCCGACAATGACTGAATCAAATTCCATTCTTTCTCTCTTTTTCACTCATAATAAATCTATATCGAAATAGAGTCAAGAATCAGCAGGGACATACAAGGCCTGCGTCAAAGTCGCAAATTTCCCGTTTTCTTTTTCTTATTTTGAGGAAAATATGCGAATTTTGGGATAAAAATATACCTGATTTTTCAAAAACTGAAGAAAAATCGCAAAATTTTAGTACATAGAAAAACAATGACGCGGCCCTGGGGGACATACTTGTCTTTTCAAAATAAAAAAATAGGATCATTTCCCAAAAATTTGCAAAATAATATAAGAGACATATAATTAAGCTGACATTGCCGCTCCTTTTTGTCATTCCCGCGGAGCTTGTGCCTGCGAAGCCTGTGCCTGCGAAGGCAGGTAGCAGGTAGCAGAAATCCAGAAATATGCTTGTCATTCCTGCGGAGCTTGTGCCTGCGGAGGCGGGTAGCAGGAATCCAGAAATATGCTTGTTATTCCTGCGGAAGCAGGAATGACATTCTTTAAAAAAGGTATTAATTTTCTCAACTAAATGGAAGATGAACCAAAAAATATAATTCACTCTAATGACTGAAGAGCTTTGGCAGCTCAAAATCTTTAAAAAGTCAATAAAAAAAAGGAAAAACAAAAGCTTATGGAGAGAAGAAAAGAAATCGGTTTTTTCCTCGGCCCGCTGCTTTTTCTGCTGGTCTATTTGTCTCCGCTCCTTCCTCAGAACCCAAAAGCTCACAACCTTCTCGCTATTTTTTTTCTAATAGTCGTCTGGTGGGTCACAGAATGCATTCCTATCCCCATCACTGCCCTTCTCATTCCTGTCTTCATAACTGTTTTTAGAGTAGCTTCAGCCAAAGAGGCCTTTGCTCCTTTTGCCAATCCCATTATCATGCTCTTTATGGGGAGTTTCATCCTGGCTAGAGCTATGAGTGTTCATTCCCTTGACCAGAAAATAGCATATTCTATTCTTTCCCTAAAAAACATCGCCCGTAAAAAAACCAGAATCCTCTTTGCCTTTGGCCTGACCACAGTATTTCTTTCCCTGTGGATAAGCAATACAGCCACTACTGCAATGATGTTCCCCATTGCTCTTGGTGTTTTTGATACCCTTAATTCTGAAAAAGAAAAAAAGGGAGCATCCTCCTTCAGCCTGATCCTTTTGCTGACACTCGCTTACTCGGCTTCTATTGGAGGCATTGGGACACCTATCGGAAGCCCCCCTAACCTTATCGCTATAGGCATGTTAGAAAAATTGGCTGACTACAGGATCACTTTTTTCCAGTGGATGATTATCGGTTTCTTGGTGCTCATTCCTATGTATTTCTTCCTTTTTTTCTTCATGAAATTTAAGCTCAGAGGCGAAAAAAATTCAGGTTTATTAGCAAATATTCATTCCTTCAAGGACAAAAAACCGAAAGCAGGGCTTTCTAGAGCACAAAAAAATGTCCTTGCTGCTTTTTCTGTAACTGTTTTTCTCTGGATCTTCCCCGGTTTCATCTCTCTTGTTTGGGGAAGAGAAGCCCCTTTCTCCCTTTGGCTTCAAGGCCACTTTCCTGAATCCATTGCAGCTATTATCGGTGCTAGTATCCTTTTCATTTTGCCAATTAATCTGAGCCGTGGGGAATTTACTCTTTCTCTAAAAGAGGCCTTGAAGATAGATTGGGGAACCCTTCTCCTTTTTGGTGGAGGCTTATCTTTAGGATTCCAGATGTTCGAAACTGGACTAGCTGATGCCATCGGCAACTTCTTCATTTCCTCTGGAGGAAGCGCAGCAAACTTATCCCTCATCATTCTTTTCTCTGTAGCCTTTAGCGTTTTTCTCACCGAAGTAACTTCAAACACAGCATCTGCCAATATGATTATTCCTATTATCATCGCCATCTCAAATTCTGCCTCAATCAATCCAATACCTCCTGTTTTGGGAAGCGCCATTGGCTGCAGTTTCGCTTTTATGCTGCCTGTGGCAACTCCTCCTAACGCTATCATCTACGGCTCAGGGATGGTTCGATTGCCACAAATGATGAAATTCGGATTCTGGATGAACATCGCCGGAATTATCATTATTTGGGTGAGTATCCGATTTGTTGCCCTTTTCCTCGGGCTGGTATAAAAAACCAAAATGAACGGCACTGCTACATGGAAGCATCTCCAATTCCCTGATCCATGATTCTGTCTTTCATCACGGAAAAAGGGATGCTTACTGCTTCACGTTATTAGTTTTATTAGCAAGGAATTTCTGGTATAATCTTCGGCGATGGATGCCTATCTCTCCAGGGAGGCTTACCAAACTTTTGAAGCTTTAAGCCTTATTTCTCCAAGCTCAAACTCAGAAGGATTACTCATCGGACACAAGAGAGGCCACAGATACTTTGTTGAGAATGTTTTTCCCTCCCAAAGAAGTGCTATCCACTCTCCCCAAAAGTACTTCGATTTAAATCAACTCTTCGATGGAAAACTTATCGGCTTTTTCTCCTTTAAACCTGATGAGAAAAGAATAAAAAAAATTTTAGCCCCTTTTGCTTTTGGAAAGTTATATCTTAAGGTTTACTTCACTTCTCGGAAGGAAATAACTATAAAATCTTTTATCATAGATTATGATGATAAATTTTTCCTCTCCCCGATCCGATTAAAGGACTATAAAAAAGAATAATGGAAAATCTCTTAAGTAAAGAGCAACAAAAATATCTCCTTGGACTGGCGCGAAAAGCTATCAAGCAACACTTGGAGAGCGGAAAAAAACTTAAGATCAAAATAGAAGATAAACAGCTTAAGGAAAAAAGAGGTGCTTTCGTCACCCTAAAAGCAAACGATCAGCTCCGGGGGTGTATCGGACACCTCCTTCCTTATAAGCCCCTCTTTGAAACAATCATCGATGTAGCCGTATCAGCGGCTACTCAGGATTTCCGCTTTCAGCCTTTGACCCTCAAGGAACTTTCTGAGACCAAAATTGAAATATCTGTACTCTCTCTTCCTAAACCTGTTCAGAATATCAAGGAAATAGAAGTAGGCAAGCATGGTATTATAATTGCCAAAGGTCTCAATAAAGGACTTCTTCTTCCTCAAGTGCCTGTGGAGTGGAACTGGGATTTAGAGACTTACCTTGGCCACGGCTGTCTAAAAGCAGGTTTGCAAGAGGATGAGTGGAAAAAAGGAGCTCGTATCGAAATCTTTTCAGCTCAAGTTTTTACTGAATAAGAAATTGAAATCAAGGATCAAAATCTCAGAAAAAAGAGGCCTCGTCCTTTTTCTCTCTTTATTCCTCATTTTTCTCCTTCAAGGGGCTTCTTCAATAAAAATACAAAAATTATTTGAACCTTATTATTCATACTCCCAAAAACCTAAAATCAGCCGAAGACTGCAGAACAGACTTTTAGCCTCCTTGGATAAAAATGAAACCTTAAAAATATGGATTTATCTTTCAGATAAAGGGGTCACTTCTCAGGCATCTCTTCAGAGGAAATTAGCCGAAATTCGTCAAAATTTAAAAGACCGTTGTCTCTGGAGACGCCTGAAAGTTCGCCCCAAAAAAAATCTTGTCGATTTCTCAGACCTCCCTCTTTTCCCACCATACATAGAAAAGGTCAAATCCTTGGTAGAACAGATAAGAACAACATCCCGCTGGTTCAATGCCCTCAGTGCAGAGGCGAATGTATCACAAATTCTTTCTCTGGAGAAATTAGAATTTGTGCTCAAGATCGATCTCGTCCTTTCATTCAGAAGGGATGAATCTTTCTCAGCTACTAAGAACGAGTTATATGGAGAAGATGAAAACATTGTAAGCATTACCTATGGGCCCTCATTCTCTCAACTCGACCAGATAAATGTCCTCTTTCTCCATCAGCTTGGTTACAGTGGAAAGGGTGTTTTAGTTTGTATTATGGATGCAGGATTCCGTAAGTCTCATGAAGTCTTTCAACACGCCAATATTGTTGGCGAATGGGATTTTGTAAACAATGATGGCGACGTTCAACAGGACCCTCTCGATCCTGATGACTATTCTGATTCCCACGGAACAGGAACCTGGTCTGCCCTGGGAGGATATAAGCCCGGTCGACTCTTGGGGCCGGCTTACGGAGCTGATTTTATCCTGGCAAAAACAGAAACCACCCGGTTCGAACAACCGATAGAGGAGGACTATTGGGTAGCCGGGCTAGAGTGGGCAGAGGCCTTAGGAGCTGAGGTTGTCTCCTCATCTTTGGGTTATACAGACTGGTATACTTATGAGGATATGAATGGAGAAAAGGCGGTGACCACAATAGCTGCCAATCGAGCGGTGAGCTTAGGAGTTGTCGTTGTCAATGCAGTTGGCAATGAACGCAACAAACCATGGGGCCATATCATCGCTCCTGCAGATGGGTTCGATGTTATTGCGGTTGGGGCAGTGGATGCCTCAGGAGTTCTCGCTTCTTTCAGCTCTCCAGGGCCAACCTATGACGGAAGGACAAAACCCGAGGTCTGCGCCTTAGGAGTCGACAATTGGCTTGCTGCTAACACTCCAGGGGACAGCGATTATCGCAGAAGCTCAGGAACATCCTTTGCCACTCCACTGGTGGCAGGAGTTGCAGTCCTTCTCTTGGAAATCCATCGAGAATGGACACCCGCCCAGGTTCGCTCCGCCCTGCTCAGCACCGCAAGCCATACTCTCAACCCTGACAACGACTACGGATGGGGAATCGTCAACGCCTTCTCAGCCGCCAACCTGAATCTAGCCCTCCCTAAATTACTCTCTTACACTTTAGACGATGATAATAAAGGGCAAAGTTCTGGAAACGGGAATGGGAAAGTCGAACCTGGGGAAATTCTTGAGATAGCAGTCACTCTTAAAAACGAAAGCGAGATGCCTGCCCTCTCGCTTGAGGGGACTCTTGGTTCCACTCATCCTGAAATCAAAATGCTCAAGCCAAAAGTCTCGTTTCCCTCTCTTCTTCCTTACACTTCTTTATCCTCAGATGAAGCCTTTGTAGCAAAAATTCCTGCCTCTTTTTTAGGTCACCACCTGATTTTCCGTCTCAAGATTGAAGGAGTCACCAGCGTAACTCTATATGAAACCCTAAGAATTTCTATCTCACGGTAAGAATTGAAGCGTTAGAACTCTGTTATTTGACGATTTTTTTCTATTTAAAAACTAACTTTGATTCCAATTCTTAAGCTAACTCCATTCAAACTAATCTTCGCTGGCCTCGCCTCCAAATAAGAAGAATAAAGCGGTTTTTCCTCTGAAAAAACAAAACGAGAATAAGATTTTCCAGTTTCATCACTCTGATACTCAACCATCCAAAGCTTTCCTTCAACACTCTCCTCCACAGACCCCGCGTCTGTACTAGATCCCCAGAATCCCCAGGTATGATTCCAGCTATATTCGTCTTTTTTAATTCCTCTCCAATTGTTAAAATTGACCCTTCTCCCCAGCACTTCGAAAACGAAATGTAGATCTTTATAGATTTTTAATTCCAGACCTCCCCTCACATGGAGTCCAAGAGTTTTGCAGGTGCTCTCTTCTGAATAAATCCCTGAAGTAGAATACTGATCGACAAAACTCGAAAGGGAACCGGAAAGCGTATTTTCATCCCTAGAATCAAAATTGTATTGATAATCCTCTTTATATTTAAGCTTCCCCGAATAATAACCTCCTCCACATCCGATAAATATATTTCCTTTGCCGCCAAAAGGGATAGAATAATAAAAGGTTAGAGTGACAGGCAATGCTTTAAGACGGTATCGAGGACGCTGTAAAGACCGCTCTTCAAGAAAAATGGTGCCAAAATCATCTGAGGAATTGAAATAATTATTCTCAAGCTCCAAGCTGGAGGACATCTCGCCTTCTGTTGTTCCCACTAGGAATTCAAACCCTAAACCAACCCGAAATCGAGAAAAAAGCAAATAAGTTATTTCTGCGCCACTCTCCCAAAATCGATGAAGCTCCTCAACGTCATACTCAAAAGAGTAAGGATTTCTATAACGATCGCTGAAATAATTTTTCCAACCGCTCAGATTCTTGTTCAAATCTCCTCCATCAGCCCAACTCATCCCTCCATACACCCTAAGGCTCAGTTGAGAAGCATCCGTCTTCAAGAAGACCAGGAAAAAACACAAAAAACACCAGATGGTTTTTCTATTCATTTTGATTTATTCAATTATATCATTTTTCAACTTTTTGGGAGATGATCCCATAATTTCAATCAGAGCGAGAAATTTAGGGTCTGTTCCCCGAAAGGGCTTAATTTAACCATTATCGTCCTAATGATGGTATCGGGCCCCGCTTTGTTGATCCTGTTAACAGGTTATGTTTCTATAAAATTATATCGAAAGGCCCGATCGGCGATCGGGCCCTACAATTATTTCTAATGATTTGCGTTTTTTATATCACATTTCACACTTTGCATTTTACATTTCACATTTCACGTTTTTCATTTCTTTCTGAATTTTTTGCTCTGAAGCATCCTTTTTGCTTCTTCCTTACTCTCTTCTATCCCAGATATCCAGCGCTGGTCAGACTCCATATTGAGCACATATTCCAACTCTTCTCTTGCCTTATCTCTCTCCTTTAGAGCGAGGTAAGTATCGGCCAAATAGATGCGAGTTAAGGCATCGTTAGGACCCAGCTCTTTGGACTTTACTAAATGTTCGAGAGATTTTTTCTTACTTCCCCCTGCAAAACCAGGCAGTTTAAAATAAACCCGCCCCAACACTCTATCCGGACCTCCATCTTCATAGTTGCGGTTCAATTCGATCACTTTGTTCATCGCTTTCTTGATGGGCTTAACCAAGGATAAACTCTTGAGCACGCCCTTAGCTTCTCCATAAACTCCATAATTAACCCCAAGCCAGTAGTGGCCATCTGGCCTTTCGGACTCCAACTCAACAGCCTTCTTGGCGTAGTAAATTCCCTGAGAAAAAATAGTCTTTTTATCTTTTTTGCTTTCTGTATGATCCCCAATATAGTACAATATCCTGGCTATCCTCCAGTACACTTCGTACTTATCTTCTGTCTTTGGTACGGCTTCCCGGTATTTCGCCAGCGCCTCCTCTGCAGAAGACATATCCTTCATCTGGGCATAAAGTTCATCTCCTTGAGCAATTAAATCCTCTGCTTCCTGAGAAAATAAAGAAAAACTTAAAAAAACAAAAATGAGAAAAATTGTTTTTACCCGCATGAGTCTCTCCTTTTTTTTGCCTGTATTTATAGCATAAATCTCAACTAAGAACAATAAACTGGCAATATCAATCGTAATATCTGTCGGCTCTCTCATCCAGTTGTATCATGAGACCTTCAATCTTCTGCCTTTCCCTCTCAAGCTCATCCTCCTTCAGAGTGGGATCCAAAAGGAATGGCCTTCCGTAAATGGCCACAACTTTTGAAAAAGGATAGAACATCAAAAAATTATCCCAGCTTCTCAAGATCTTTTTTCTCGAAGTAGAAAAAGTAAAGGGAACAAGATAGGCGCCGCTTTCCTGAGCAAGCTTAAGACCCCCAAGCTTCATCTTTCGATTGGGACCTCTGGGGCCATCAGACACGATAATCACCTCTCCTCCTTTTTGAAGTTCTCTTTTCATATAATTCCAGGCCTTTATGATAGCATGTGAGCCTGAGCCTCTTATTATTCGATATCCCCATTTGTCCATAATCCGGGCAGCGATTTCTCCATCCTCGCTTGGGCTTACCAAAGGTACAATTCCTCTTCTGCGGAAAAAATAGGGAACAAGGAAAATGCGGCCATGCCAAATAAGAAAAATCACGGGCTTTCCTGCTCTTCTCAATTCTTGGTATTCTTCCTTCCCCAAAATCGTCATTCTGGTGGATTTGGCCCACAACCACAAAATGACCTTGCCCAAAATCCCAACCAGAGCCCAACGGATTTTACCGAGAAGAGACATTAGATACAATCATATAAAAATAATCAGGAAGCGTAAAGGGTGAACAAGATAAAATGTAGGGCCTGTTCCCCGAACAGGCCTATGAAAAAGATGTAAGGCTCCATGCCTTCATCGGGCCGATGATGGCGCGTTCGGGGAACGCGCCCTATACACGTTTCGGGCGTCTAGCTCATCTCACATGTTTGTCGATAATTATCCCAATAATAAATCCCATCAAGCTCAAAGTAAGCCCATAGGGAAGCGAATACGGCCAGGGAGGCAACCGAAAAGGAAGAAGATTTACTTCACATAAAAAGCCGATTAAAGAAAATCCTCCTCCCAGGAGGAGGCTCAAGAATCCTGCTGTTGGGAGTTTTTTCTTGAGAAAGATCATGGCGATTCCTGGTATAAAAAGACCTTCTGCCATAATTTCAGACGCAAGTCCCAAGGTCTTGAGGATGCTCTGGAATTTAGTCGCCACCAGAAAAGCCATCGTCCCTACAAATAAAGTTGAGAGGCGGCTAACCAAAACAATTCGCCTCTCCTGAGAAGAAAAAATTTGCTGATAGACATCACGAGTCAAGGACAGAGCGCCGGTATTGATGGCGGTATCCATGGTGGACATGATAGCCGCCACAATGGCAATGAATAAAAAGCCGCTTAAAAAAGTCCCTGTTTTTGAAGAAATTATTCCCGAGAGAAGAGGACCCTCAAGCCTCTGTAAGAAGAATAAAGGAAGAGAAAGGATGCCGATAAAAACCAGAATCCCATAGAGAAAAAAAAATGTTCCAGAGGAGAGAAATAAAGCGTTCTTTGCCGTCTTCTCTGTGCGAGCAGCCTGAATCCTCTGCCAGGCAATGGGGGAAATCGTCCAGGCCAGTGTAAAAGAGAGAACAATCAAAATGTTCTTTTTAAAATTAAAGAAAAAATTGAAATAATTTTCCTTCCCAAGCTGAGAGGCCAAGAGGGAAATCTCTTTTAAAGAAGATATGTCAGAAAGAAAAAAGAAAAGGCAAAGAATTCCAGTCGCCAATAGAAAGAACTGGAGGCTATCTGTAAGAGCTACTGAAAAAAACCCGCCAAGAACAGAATAAAGGAGGACAACAGCCGTTCCCAGTGCCAAGCTGTTAAGGTAAGAAGTACCAAGGAGTGGCTTTAAAAAATTGCCTATGGCCACCATTTGCGAGGAAGCCAAGAGGATCATATACCAGATGATTAAAAGAGAGGCTAGGTGACGCACACAACGCCCATAACGCAACTCAACAAGGTCGGGCAAGCTGATGATAGGAAGACGACGGATAGGCCTGGCTAACAAAAAGCCAAATAAAAGAACAGTAACTATTGCAGGAATACCCATGATCCAAAATGAACTTACTCCTTGACCGTAAGCTTCATCTGTAGAGACGAGTAAGGAGGTTGCTCCAAACCAGGAAGCAACAAGAGATGAATAAACCAAAAGAGACGGAAGATTTCGGGAAGCGAGGAAAAAATCCTCAAGGTTTCTCATTTTCCTAGAAAAAAAGAAACTCAATAAAATAAGAAAGGCAAAGTAGACAAAGAGAAAAAGAAATAATTCAAACTTCATCCAGCAATTTATAACAAAAACATCTCTTCCTTAGCAAGCGGGGACGGTTCTATTTTTCTTCATTTTTTTTTAGACTATTTTTTTAAATTTTCTCCTCTATGCTTCTGTCAAAGTCAAAAAAAAGCTTTATACAATTGAAAAATAGAACCGTCCCCATTATAATTCAGAGGACATGAAACATATCGCCTGGCTATTCCTCTTCTCATTGCTCAGCTTCCCATACACTGCCGAGGACATCGCTCTTAGAACAGAGACGAAACTTCGTTCCCTTCGTTCCATTCAGGCTAAGTTCGAACAAGTCTACTACTCATCAACCGTCTCCACTCCTTTAAGAGAAAAAGGGAATTTCTACTTTAAAAAGCCAGGCTTGATGAAATGGGAATATAAAGACCCGGAAGAGAGGACTTATCTCTTTAAAGAAGGTTTCATTTTGGAATATATTCCAGAAGACAATCAAATCATCAAATATGACTTATCTAGAGAAGAACATGAATCCGAAATCCTTTCTATTCTTTCAGGCCAGAAGGGAATCGTGGACAATTACTCGGTGGAGTTCAACCCCTTCCCTACGAAAAATTCAAAAGCCTTACAGCTAAAATTAACGCCAAAACAGGAAGATACCGACACTTTCATCTTATTGGAAATCGACGAAAAAACCTGGCTCATCCAAAAAGCTATATTTTTTGACTGGGCCGGCAATAAAATGGAATATAGTTTCTCAAAAATAAAGACCAATGTTCGATTCGCAAAAGACGTGTTTGAGTTGAAAGTCCCTCCTGGTGTGGAAATAATCGAAAATCAAACAAATTAATAGAATGGAAAAAGGGAACAGCCTGCTGTCCCTTTTTTTTAAACCATTTTTTCTAGTTTCCGTATAATTCTTTGAGGACAGGAAGTCCTCCATGGATGAAGATAAGGAATTAATCGAACAAACTCTCAAAGGTGAAAGAGAGGCATTTGAAATGATCATCCGAAAGTATCAGCAGCCTCTTCTCAATTACATCGGGCGAATGGTTGGAGAACGACAACTTGCTCTTGATTTTACGCAAGAGGTGTTTATTAAAACATATTCCTCGCTTCATTCCTATAAGCCTCAATACAAATTCCGAGCCTGGCTCTTTAAGATTGCCTCCAATTTTATCATCGATTACTGGCGAAAGAAAAAAATAGATGCCTTCTCCATTGATCAATATCAAGGGAGGGACTACGATAGACCCTCCTTACAAATCCCTGATTACGAACCTTCCTTGGTTAGAAAACTCGAAATCTCACAACTCAGAGAAAGGATTGAACGAGCTTTAGAAAAAATTCCTGCTTATTTAAGAGAGTTGTTTGTCTGGAGGCATATCAACGAATTCAGCTATGAAGAGATAGCAGAGATAAAAGGCCTGCCTGTTGGAACGATTAAAAACAGAGTCTTTCAAGCCAAAGAATTGATTCGTCATGTTCTGGAGGGAAAAGAATGACATGCCTCCGAATCGACCAGATTTATCTCTATCTCGAGAAAGAGTTCTCCCCTTCTGAAAATAAAAAAATTGAAGAGCATCTTGCCTCCTGTTTAAAATGCAAAAATGCACTCGAAGAAAGAAGGATTTTGCTTCAAGCATCAGAAAGTCTTACACTCTGGGAAACACCCCCTGATTTCATTCGCCAGGTTATGGCCCAGATTTTCCCTGAAAAGGTTACTGCTAAGAGCTGGTTCATAACCATGGCTGTTGGCTTTTCTTCGATTATCCTCATGTTTCTTGCTTTCTTTTTGTTATCTGGCCAGAATCTTGCACACCTCCTCATCAACCTTAGTTTTTCACTATTGGATCTAGTCCGAAACATTTCGATCCTTTTTGTCAAACTCTTTAAACTCGCTACTCTCCTTGTTAAAATTATTGTCCAATTCTCTAGATTCCTCATCGAGGGTTTTGCTCGCTTGACAACGATCCTTAGTCCTGAAATACAAATACTCCTTATCACCCTCACCCTCATTTTGTCTGCTTCTTTGCTTTACGGTATGAGAAGAAAATTCATGACTGGAGAAAAAGCATGAAAAATAAAAGACTAATTCCATTAATCGTTCTATTTATATTTATGGGGTATATGCCCCTGCAAGGTCAAGGTATTGTCGTGCAAGAAGATATCCTTGTGGCAGAAGATGAGGTTCAGGACAACGTCATAGCTTTAGGGGGAGACATCCTCATTAAAGGAAAAGTCAACGAAAGTGTTGTCGCCTTTGGCGGCACAATTACAGTGGAAGGCGAAGTTGGAGAGGTGATTTTGGGATTGGGATCACAAATCACTTTGCGGTCTTCTGCCATAATAAGAGGGGACGTTGTCGCCCTGGGAGGGACTCTTGAAAAAGAGCCTGGAACAATTGTGAATGGAGATACCGTTTACTTCAAGATCGAGAATTTCAAAGATATATTAGGTGTTCTGAGCGGCGTGAGTTTTGCTCCTTTTATTCCTTTCCTTATCATTATCAAATTAATTACACTTTTTTTCTGGTTTATTCTTGCATTGGCTTTGACAGCCATCTTTCCCCGCCAGATTTCCTTTGCCTCCTCCCAAATCAGAAAATCTTTCTGGCCAGTTTTCGGTACAGGCCTTTTAGGCATCATCATCTTTACTGGCTTAATCATCTTTTCTGCCCTCCTTTCTTTAATTTTGATAGGCATTCCTATCCTGATCGTTCTCATTTTTATCGGGGTAATCATCAAAATTTTAAGTCGCGTAATCTTGTTTTTTTTCTTCGGAGAGAGCCTTTCCAAGGCCTTTAGCAGAAAGCAACCTTCTCCGCTTCTGGCTGTCATTCTAGGCCTAATCATAGTGGGTTTCATCGGCTTCATACCGGTTATCGGCTCTCTATTTTCTTTCGTTTTGAGTATAATCGGCTGGGGAGTGGTAATAAGGACAAAATTTGGAACAACCGAGAATTGGTTTAGAAGAAAGTAGGGTCCGTTCCCCGAACGGACCGATGAGGCCATCAGGCCCTACATTTTTTTGAAGAGCCGTTCGGGGAACGGCCCCTACACAGTTAACTTCTCACTTTTTACTGTTTACCTTTTCCCCTTCGCACTTCTTTACTGTTCACTTTTTACGGCTTTTTAAATCTGTTTGCTTATAACTCAAGGATCTCTTTTTCTTTAGCAGCAGAAATTTCTTCTAATCTCTTCATGTATTCATCGGTCACTTCTTGAAGCTTATCATAACCCCAAAACTTATCATCTTCTGTTATTTCTTTCTCATTTTCCAGTTCTTCAATCATTTCCTTGCTTTCTCTTCTCATGTTCCGAAGTACAGTTTTCTCCTCTTCTAACATCCTCTTTATATGCTTGGCTATTTCCCTTCTTCTCTCTTCATCCAAAGGAGGAATGGGAATCTTGAGAATCTTGCCATCGTTAACAGGATTAAGGCCAAGATCAGCACTTCTAATTGCCTTATCAATAGCTTCCAATAAGGAGGAGTCCCAGGGCTGGACTGTGATCAACGTAGGATCGGGGACTCCAAGAGTAGCCACTTGATTGATGGGGGTCAAGTTTCCATAATATTCCACTTTTATATCCTCTAAAAGGTGAATATT
>Ga0114920_10000752_pt1 | contig 14324 bp, 26 predicted proteins | sample ChitaG_FD_88683 | JGI IMG/M metagenome (GOLD analysis project Ga0114920, IMG submission 88683) | Deep subsurface microbial communities from South Pacific Ocean to uncover new lineages of life (NeLLi) - Chile_00310 metaG | ecosystem: Environmental > Aquatic > Marine > Oceanic > Sediment ... | reverse complement strand
GGTGGTGGTGAAGCAGGGGCTTTCTTCCTAACGCCGCCAGGACCAGGGAAGTATTTGATATAGAGCTCTTGGAAACCCATTGCTAACCCTTCATTGGTCATGCAGTATTGATAGGCCAAGCCCACCTTTTTTCGATAGATCATTCCATCGTCTTTGAGTTTCTTATAGATCATTGATAGGCAAGAGCTTACATCAGGTAGTGGTCTGTCTAGTAATTTAGAAACGTCCCTGGAATTGATAAGGGTTTCTCCTGCATTAAAGATACAATAGAACACATTTTTGGTAAGACTTGAGAATGGTTTTTCTTTCACGCCGTACTCCTTTCGGATTTCAAAGTCACTTAGTCTCCTGACCCGCTTAGATACTCTGCGCGGATCATCTTCAAATTTCACTTTTGGTCTAATCTTCTTCCTGGTTTTGGTTTTGGTTCCTACTTCTTGCTTTCGTGATTCTTCCAGCTCGTTCCTTTCTTCTTTCTCAAGATGATTGTCTAGTGGTTTGCCGCCGACAGTAATAGTTGGATCAGATTCTCTGATCTTCTCGCTTCGAGCTGGCATTCCTTGTCACCCCCTTTCTGTAGAGCTCCTACACACTACACTATTTGCATGGATAAGTACACTTATTTTTATGTTGAAATAGACTGATCTTCCTTGATACACAGGCCAAGGGTGAGAAAATTCGGATCGGCACATGAAGCTATATCGTGGTGGTACACACTAAAGGAGATCGGCTTGGAAGTCCGTTATATCAGCCGCGATCTCACCGGACCAATAGTACAAGTTAGTAGGCGCACGCCTGTTCCCTCAGATACATGGTGCAACTGGATCACCATAGAGCTCATAATAGATCGTATGCCATCTCGCTATCATCACGTTATATACGAGTATTACAGGACGGGCCGCTTTATAAGGCCGTTCCGCCGCTGGAAATTTGCTGGAGCATGGAGAGCTCTTTGTCGATTCTTTTGGCATGAACTTCCAGACGAGCTGAAGGTATGAGTGACCAACAATGGTTTAGTGTTACCGAATTCTCCAAGCTCATTGGGTATTCTAAGCGATATGTGCATGATCTGATTAAGGCTAGGCTCATCAGCACAGCACGCAGAACTGGCAAGCGCACATCGTTTAAGATACCCAGGAGTGAAGTTATCAAGTGGGGGTTAATCAAGGAAGAGGAAAATCATGTTGACTTGGAAACTCTCTAGTATATCCTGATAGGTAGTAGAACGCCGTTCTCTTGCGGTGTCTCTAATTTTCTCTCTTGGTGGGAGAGCCCCCTAGCTGCTTCTAGGGGGCTCTTTTCTTTTAGCTCAACATTTCCAGACATCGCTTGCAGTTGATTTTCTCAAGTGTTTCTTGCTTGTCGCATTTTTCAGCGATTAGGTGGGCCTTGGCCATCAAGAGCTTTTCGCTAGTAGCGCACACAGCGGTTTCTATCCCGCCCCAAAACGCATGGATAATCTTGCTCTCTTCTAGCCCTTTCTTGCCTAGATAGCCCAAGTCATATCCATCATGGACTTCGATACCCAGGCGCTTTGCGGCTCTTGCGTCCATGTCGGCATAGATTCTCTCTTGCTTTTCTTTGCCTGTAAGCTCTTCAATGACTTTCCTGGTTTCTCGATCTGTTCGGCGCGTCCAGCGGCAATCAGTATTTTCGCAGCAATCTAAATCTTCTGTCTTGCCGCTGGTTGATTCGTGCTTCGGCCAAACATAATGTCTTGTTTCTTCTAAACATTCAGGGCATATCATCAAGCTACTCCTTTCTCTTTCTTCCAGTAATCTACTCTGATTTCATAGCAATCAGAGCAAATGTGGCCGCCATGACCTCTGCCAGTACCCTTCTTTATTCGCTTCGAGCAATCCACACATTTTCTAGCCCTTTTATTCTCTCTGAATTCATCTAGGAAGTCCTGCCCGTAATCCATTCCATCAAACCGCCCGCCGCAATCCTTGATATACTGTATCAAGGCATCAATCAAGTTTAGGGCGGTGTGGAGATTAAACCGTGACAGGGCAGGCGGCATATCATCTTTTGGAAAGGTAAATTCAAGATAGTCTGCCAAATGTTTAATGTGACCTTTTGCTTCTCTTTCTGGCCCATACATAATTACGCTCCTTTCTTCTTTGGGTTTGGATGATGTAGCTCTCTGGCTTCACAGTCATTGCAGGCAAATAGCACGCTACCGCCGTGGTGGACTTCTTTGATGAAGCCATGATGATTGCCGCATTTGAAACAACTGATCCTAAATATGTCAGGATAGTTGGGCTCTGGTGGTGGTGTTATGAATACCATGTTCACTCCTTTGTTTTAAAGATTCTAGCTACCTCTGCCTGGAATTCCTTCAAGGGCTTTCCGGTATGGGTAGCGGCCATGCGTGCCATGTGATAGAGCTGAAAAGCATGAAGCGGGCCAATGCCGATAGCGTCAATCTTCTCAATGAATTTTGCGATGTCAACTTTCCATCGCTGATGCAGATGGCGCTCTTCAGCTTGGCCAAGCTCATGGTAAGCTACCTCATGCAATGGCATCAGGGCTCCGCCGATCCCTTCATTGGCCAGCGCCATATAGTCACTAGCAGCCAGGGCTTCGGTGATATAGCAGGCTTCGGCCACGGTGAAATAGTTATTGAGCTCCGTTAAGCAAGGATCAGACAGGAATATCAGCGCAGCCAAATCTTCTCTGATCTGCAGCCCAATTGGAGCTTGATAACGATCCAGCCAGCGGAGATAAACTTCCGGCAGCCGCAATGATGTCACTCTTCCATTCTTTACAGCCATATCCATGCTCCTTTCTCTGCTTCCTCATAAGCATCACAAGGTTTCCCGTAATCCTCTTTATCAGGATTACAGTCATAGCCAAAGTATTTGCAAGCCGGACAATAGGCTTCTTTACTTTGATCCGTTCCCGTTCCCGTTCCCGTTGCCGTTGCCATTACCCTTATCCTTTCTGCCAGCGGGCCGTATCACTCCTGACTCTTCAATCATGCCAAGAGCTTCACGGGCCAGGGCTTCGCCTTTTGGTGTGATCCTAAAAGCCAGCTCACCGTCTTTGACGGTAGGAATCAACATGCCTTGCAAGCAATGATCCAGCAAGTATTGATTCATCCTGGTTTCCTCTGCCCAATGATACACTTCTTCCAGCTCATCATCTGTGCCGCCTGCAGCTCCACGATCATAGAGAAACAGGCTAATCACAGTTGCCATTTCTGGCTTCGTGGTCCATGTTGGTGTCCAATCGCTCATCTTGGTTCCTTTCTGGCGGCTGACTTGACCCTATCTTTTCTTTTGCCGCCGTGCGAGTTTCTTTCGCATTTCCTTTACTCCGCGAAACGTCCGGCCAAGGCTAAGAGCGATGTCGATCAAGTGCTCATCTGATTCGAGCAAGTATGCTTTCTCTTCATCACTCCACGGCTTCCATGTGTTCTCAGCTCTTGGTTCGCTGAGTGCCTGCATACGCGCCACATATTCATCTTTGTGTTCACGCTGGTATGCAGGATCAAGAGCTCTGGTTATGGCCTGACGCAGCCGCATTGCCCCTTTCCTGGCCTGTCCTATGAGCTTGTCTTGACTATTGTAAATGGCCCCTAGCATCTTCTCAGATTCAAGAGTGCCAGCTATGCCAAAGTCAAGAGCTCTTGCTTCCTCAAGGCTGAAGGCAAGGCGCACAACTGTTTCCTGTTTTGGTTTCATATCCGTCCTTTCTGAGTGCAGAGCACTCCGTTTTATGTTCACCCTGTCTGTAGGCTCTTATAAGAGCATTGCCCCTAGAAAAGCCTAGAAACAGGGTGAAACGGGCATGTGTGGTATTTTCCTACGCGCTAAAACGCCGCACAAGCCACGATCTCACCCTTGCCGATACCTGGCTATCCCCTAAAAATCCCAATCTGCTACTTGAAGAGCTTCCTTGGCCAGCTCATCAAAATCACTCGTATCGACATTGAAAGCAATTAAATGATGCTGGAGCTGAGAGAGCTCACATTTGGCTATGCCAGAAATATGCTCATCATCTGAGTCGCTTTCGATTCCCCACAAGCCGCTGCTTGTCAACCACTCAAGCCGCCTATGCCCATTGGGGCCAGCGGCATAGCTAACCCTGGCTTCCGCCGTAATACCCATAAAAGCCCATTCTCCCTCATTGAGAGCTTCCATTCGCTTGTAGTCCTGGCGGCAATACTCGCGGGCCATATCTTCAGCCTGAGAGCGAGAATAGCCTAGTCTGCTTAGACCCTTGCGATGATCCTCAACACTATTCATTGGCACAAAGTATCTGAGCTCATTCCTTCCTGGCTTCCGATCAAAGGCGCTTCCGCGCTGCAGCTCATAATGCCCAGGATAATCATTTGTGTATTCGCCCAGGTAGCTTGCATCAGGATCATCATCTAATTGGACCTTGATTCTAATCTGATCTATTTTTGGCTTTTCCATGTTTGCCCCTTTCATACATAAATAGTTTCAGTTGGTTGTAGCTGGTTGAGCTCATCTTCAGGATCAATCAAATGAGCTTCCTCAACTGCAAGACAGGCTCTTATGGCTTCCTGCATTACGCCGATATAGGCTTGCTCTTCACCTTCACCATCATTTACCTCAAGCCGATCAATGGCCAGCTCCAAGGCGCGGATCACGCCCGTCATTGCTTGCGGAGCATTATCGTGAAATATCTTGTGGCCTTTCTCTTGGTCGATCAGTCTTTGATAATATTTGGTGAATCCCTTCCAGGTGAATTGCTCACATTCACAATTGATTGCATTGCAGGCTCCATGCCCATTGAATCCACCATGAGCACTCTCAGGTCCATCACCTTGATGCCCGCAATAACACCAGCTTTTTGCTTTTTGATATTGTTCTCTCTTCATTACACGCCCCTTTCCACGGCTTTAAACTTGGTCAAATCATGTCGCCGTGAGCAATGGTTACAGTAAGCCCAATTGGGCCAGCGTGAGCCGCTTCTGAAATGGCCATTCCACTCAAAGCCATGACATTGGCTGGCTACTTCCAAGCTATGATCTGCAGGCCATGCAAGCTCACCTTGAGCATCAACGGCATTTCGATAGAAACAGGTGATCTTCACGCCGCACTTGCAAGTCTTTTGGGTAAAGTATTCCTCATAGCCTACCGCTTTCCTTGATGTTTCAGCCATTACCGCGCCCCTTTCCACCTTTTGCAATGGCGGAGCTGTTTTTGAATATCTTCACGCTCTGCTATTGGTTCAGGTATTTCATTCAAATCAAATTGCTTGGTTTCGCCTGTCTTGGAAGTAATGACAAAGAAAAATCCCTTGCTTGGTGAGCCTTCGATCCGTGAAGAGCATGGAAAGACCACTTCAGGCCAGAGCTCACGAATCGCAAGGCTTCTCTTGAGCTGGCGCATTGTCTCCGCGCTCTCAGCTTGTAGCTTCTCAATCTTCTCTATTAATTCTTGCGCTTTACCCATTGTGAGCCCCTTTCATTGCTTCCTCTTCAGTTAGGCAAACCAAGTCAAGCTCACGTTCAGTTAAATGGTCAAAGGCATAGAGCCCGTGCTTTATTGGGATTTCTATGCGGTCCGGTGAGCGTTTCCAGGTTTTCACCTTGCCATTGACACGCCATCTTTGTGGCGTGCCATCTGCATTCCGATTTGTTACATGGTAAAGAGTTGTGCCGTGTCTCAATTCTTTCGCTTGGTTGACTGTTAGCATTTCGCGCTCCCTTCGCTGGTTAATACCTTGGATCAAACCAGCCGTTATACATATTCATCGCTCGAATATGGTGAGTTAGATATTCGTTATCAATGTTTTTGAGCTCTGTTTTCCTGTCACTTCCAATAAAGTCAAAATATCCATCTGAAATCTCTTCAAGTGCTTCCTGTATCTCACGCGCTGAGATTTCCATTGTGACAATTTCATACTCATAATCTTCCTTGAAATCATCGGTAGTATTGATACAAAACGCTGTTTCACCTGTTTTTGGATTTCTCACAAGCCCGTACTCATACAATGCTATTTCAAATGTTGCATCGGTCCGGTCCGTGAAATCCTCTTCTTTCAAATCATTGCCAAACATAATTGCCCCTTTCTGTTAAAGGTCTTTTTCCCTTTCAACATCTGATACATCATAGGCAAATTGGATATTCTTGCGCTCACAGTAAAAACGTGGCGCTTCCATGCCGCCATAGTTGTATCGCTCTGGCTGGCCCCATAGCATGTTATTCTCTGCCAGCCATCTCCAGGCATTGTCTAGGTATTGATCCCCATAGCCATAGGCATGGGGCATGTAATGAACCAGCTCACCATCAATCCAAATTTTATAGGAGTGATAGGTATTGCCATAGGACCGCTGAAACCAGCGTTTGCCACTAACATGAATCACTCTTGGTTTTCTCTTTCTTTTTTTCTTCTCATCCATGATTTTACCCCTTTCTTTAAATGAAATACCAAACTAGGCAAGTTATGAAGATCACTTTGTTTAGATTGATCTCGACCCTGTATTTTCTGAACACGGTGATCTTGACCCTACCTTTTCTCATGCTTCTATTCTGATACTCTTTCCACGACATAGACTCCCCTTCCTGCAGCGCAAGCGCAAGCCGCCGCCATTGGTTTGGACCGCCTTATATTTTATTGCTCATCACTGGCCGCGTTTCTAACAAACCAGCGTGCCACTCGGCTTGTAATGCCGCTTTTATCAGTATAAAAATGCACTTCCCAAAACAGCGACACCTTACAAATCAATTGACAGTAGTTATTTGGACCTATGCACCAAATTTCGCCGTCAACAACTATATCGGCGTGGAGCTCATCCCTTGAACCCCATTGATTTAATTTGTGCATTGCTTCCCCTTTCCTTTTATGAGTGGTCTTATACCGTGCCGCCATATTATGAGCTCATAGGCGCTAAAAACGGGCTTAAAACGGCCACCACAAAAAGCCCATAGGTGTAAAGGGTGTAAATAGTGCTGAAGCCGTGTTTTCATGCTTTCCCCTTTTCAAGCCATAGCGTTTTGAGTTTGCCTTTCCAATAAAACGCCACTCGATAGTATTCTTTGATTTCATGCTTACAATTAGGACACTTCACGCTTTTCCCCTTCAGTTAGTATTGACCACAAAAAAACAGGGGCCGCGGCACGGCCCCTGCAGGTTTCTAATCAATACCGCCGCCAATGGTCCAACTAGCTTTTTCTGTATTCTTGACGGCTTCAAATATAACCGGATCACTGGCAAGCGATAATTTGGTGGTAGCATGTTCAGGGTGTCTTACTTGCCCGCTTACATAGTGCCGATTTCGCTTTGTGAAGCCCCTTGTGACTCTGTGAAGGTTTCCCCATTGGGGCCGCGGCAAGTCAAAAGGGAATTCCATTGCCTTATACATTGCCCGCGCTTCCTTGCCCGCTGGTATATGAGGTAGGAAAAACCACTCACCTTGACGCTTGACATTAATGCCGCTTTTTTCCGCCTTGCGTACCTTTAACGGCTTTAACATCTCAAAAGCCGCTTCGACACTCTTGCAAGCCCGCGGCAATTCAGCAACAAAGTATTCACGCTCATCCATTGAACAAAGAAAATAACGGTATTGGCTTGTATATTCATAGACGGGCAATTGCTCATCCCTTGTATATGTGCCATGATAGCGCGTTTCTACTGTTACGCGTGGTTTCCATATATAATGCGTGGTTTTGCGCGTGGTAGCTTTTTGCCTAAAAACACAAGCCCCTGGCTTATGCCAGTAATTCAAAACCTTGCGGCCCGTTTTGCGCGTTTCTTCCTTTTGCGTGCAATACCACTCATCTGAATGCCATGATTTGAAAGCACGCGGAACCCATACAATTCGGACCGTTTCTTCCTCATCTATATAATTGACAGTGGTAGCGCCTTGCGCTATGGGCTCATTATGGCCGCTTTGCTCATCCTCAAAATCAATGAGCTTCACATTATTAAGCAAAGCCCGCAAGCCGCGCTCATTTGTGGCCGATTGCAATGCACTTATAGAAGTGGTGATAACACTTTGACCACTCAAAGCTCTTTGCGTGCCACTCTGATGTGAGCTTGTAGTTACTGAATACCGATCACCATTGAAAATAACTGTGCCAATCGGCGCTATGTTTTTGTTTTTGATTCTAATTGCCATTGGAAAGTGGTTTCCATAGGAAAACAAAACATCATAATTCGCGTGCCACTCTTGATAAACAGACCCGCTTGAATTGGTTTCTGGCCGTTCTTTGCCATTGGCAAAAGCGTCTATAACATCACTGATTGAACCGTATTTTCGACTCATATTAATACCCCTTCTATGCTATGCGTTTTGAGTTAAAAGCCCGTGCAAGCTCTTTGAGCTCTACTTTGCGGGCCGTTTTGGTGGTGGCTTGGTGGTGATGTCGATTAGATTTGATTTGTGAGCGTTTCATAATGAGAACCCCTTTCATTAATAGGTTTTAAAACAAATTCCATTCCAGACGGTTTGCTTTGCTCATTAATTCACGCCATAACACGCGGGCTTTGAGTTGACTCTGATTGCAGATAATAGACGGTTGATCCCAATGGCAAGCCGCGTCTATTAATTCCATTTCATGCAAGACACGCGCAAGCCGCATTTCACTGTAAAACCTTGACCGTGCTGTTTTCATAACGCCTTTCCTTTCATTAAGGTATTAGGGTTTGGATCATTGATTAATAGTAACGTACTACTAATCTAATACTGATAATAAAGACTCAAAACGGGTTTGTCAACAAAAAAACGTGTAAAGGTACACTTTAATCCCAAATACTCAAAACCCGCTTACCTTGCTTACCTATTAGATAAGGCCGTCCATCTGTGAAGTAAGCCGCTTCACAACCAATGATGTTTTACTGCTATTATGTGGCATTCTGTATAAGGTATGGGCTCATCCTGGCCCATACCACCACCATGCAAGATCAATCCACCACCACCACAGCAGAGCTTGCCCCTATTGACCGCCGGATCATATATCTTGCGGTCCTTATTTTGTGAGCGTGGAGCGTGGCGCGGCGCGGCGGCGTGAGCTGTAGCGGTAGGCATAGCAAGGGGGCACGGCAGGGGGTGCTTGGCCAACGGCCAAGCCCGTATATATAATACCCCACCGTGTAGTTTATTTAAAAATTTGAAAATGGGGCTCTTGTCGCGGCTCTTCCGAAATTTTTTTTAAAAATTTTTGTTGCATTAGATATTGGCTTCGGCACACTAGGGCGATGGAGCGAGTGTTGCTGACATGGAAGCAGCTTTATTGGGCTGCTCAAGTTGGTGTTCGTAGGAACATAGAAGCAATGGCAAGGGGGTTGCAGCATGTTCCGGCTTTGTTGGATGATTTGGACGAGTGGGTGAATCATATAGAGGGAGCTGGCGCGGAGTTAGCTTTTGCGGTTTGGCGCGGAGTGGTTTGGAAGGCGACTGTGAATACGTTTCGTAGTGGGTTTGATGTTGACAGGCATCAGGTACGTTGGGCGCGAGAAGATCATTATCGGTTAATTTTGCGAGATACTGACAATCCGGCGCATGTTTTTGTTTTGGTGGTGGGCAGATCGCCGGAATATACGATTGTGGGCTGGTTGCGTGCGGTAGATGGAATGAAGCCGGAGTTTTTGCAGGATTACGGGCGTGGTTCGGCATATTTTGTACCACGGCATTTGATGAATCCCTTGGATACGTTACCGGATGAGTGATAATGGTGAAGCGGCCTTACGGCCAGTAGTATTGAAATGTACTGTATGCGGCTTTCTTTGGGAGCCGTTTGGTATTTCAGGGTTTAATGTATGCACGAGTTGCGGTTGTGATTGGCGTTATTTGAATCAATTAAAGAGATTACCAGCGTGGTTGAAGAAGCTACGCGAGTTAGATGGTGGAAAGTATATTGAATGGCGAAAATTTGGGCATAGGGGGTGGTGATATGGCTATTCGACTACAAGACAGGGCCAAGCGTGTTGGCAAGGCTGCAGCGAAATTGCGTGGTGCGAGAGCTGCGCCTGCAGGCGAGAAGTTAGCATTTCTTGGTTTTGGCAAGAAGAAGAAGGTTTTGGGAACAGCGGAAGCTGAAGCTGCGAAGCCGCCGGACAAGGGTAAAGGTAAAGGTTTTGTAGGATCAGCCAGGGACAAGGCCAAGCAAGCACGGCGGGACAAACTGATTGCCGCTGGATTCTCGGCATCAGAAGCAGCAGAGATGGAACCATAGGGGGGAAACATGGCAGATCAATCAAGGGTAAGAACACCAAAACAAATGTTTGAGTTTCTGCGTACTGGCCGTCCATCGCCAGGGTTGTATGACATTTTGGGACCAAAGCGCAAAAAGCCGAAGCCCAAGAAGCCGCCAGAAGGCGGCCCGAAATTCCGAACATTGCCGATCAAACCCGATGATAAGCCCAAGCGCAAGCCGCCCAAGAAACCGAAGCGTCCACTCAGAACGTCTAGCTTCCATCAATATAATATGAGAAGGGATGCTATCAGAGCAAAGGGACAGGGGTAATGGCTAAGAAGAAAAAGCTACCGCCAATAGATTTAATGCCGCCAGCTCCGAAAGAAGGTGCGCTCTCAAGGCAGGAAAGGCGTGGATACGCTCATTCTATGGCTATAGGGCGACTCACTCCCAGGAATGCTCTTTCTGTGAAAGCAACAGGTATGCTGGCAGCAGACGATCCAGACGTAGGCAAGGTTATATCCAGCCCCAAGGATCTAGGCCGGATCTCAGGCAAGCCGAAACAACCAACAGAATTTGAAGTGCCGAAAGGTACACCAAGGCTTGATTTTTCGGGACCGGATTTCTGGTCTAATAAATATGATTTCAAAAAGAATAGGGGAAAAGAAGATCCAGAATTTCGCAAAGCATTAGAGGAATTAGGGCCGAATCCCCGCTTCTTTGAAGCACCACCAGCATATAAAGGAATGTCAAAGCCTACCAGATGGCCCCCGTGGACCAAGAAGAAGAAAAGGAGTAAATAATGGCTTATGGGATTCAGTCACAATTACAAAGACGCGGCCTTACGCCAGGATCTCTTATCAGAACGGGTTTGTATAATCCGCAACCTGGAGATCCGCGCTTTGCAGCACATCAAGCACGCATGAAAGGTTTGACAGAAAGAATGGCGCAAGAAGGTAGTCAAGGGGCATCAGGAATATCTGGTATTCCTACAATGCAAACACAAGGGCCAGCTTCACTTGGATTAGGCCGACAACCAGGATTTCTTTCTCAGCAGATGCAGCAACAGCGTGGAGCACGCGCAGGGACACTAGGCGTAAGACAGGGACCGCCAGCGTCACAAATGAAAATGCTCTTCCCAGGCCAAGATCCACGCAGAAATGTCTTTGGTGCTAGGCAATTCGGCGGAGCCCGTACAAGTGGTAGCGTAGCTCGTGACGTATTGCGCCGTGGGAGCTTTGGAATGGGCGGCGGTTTTCAGCGAAATCCAATCTCATTCGGTATTCTTGGCCGTGGAGCTGGCCGATTGGGACAAAGGACTAGATAATGACTGAATTGTGGGTTTTTCTAACTCAACCCCTGCAAATTAAGGCTGTTTGGTTTGTCGCTTTCGCCTATCTCTGCTTTAAACTAGGGCGAATGTGCGAGAATCGCCTTATTTGCGCTTACTATGAACATGATGAAGGAGATGAGGTATGAGAAGAAAAATTTCGCTTTTTGCGGTGCTATTCTTGGTATTGCTGGCGGGCGTGGCCCTGGCACAGACTTGGCATACGGCGAATCAAGCTACCGTGGCCTGGGATGCTGTCACCACCATTGACAACGGAGATCCCCTGCCAGCCGGAGATACCATTGAGTACGTTGTCTATCTCTCAAATGCGATCACAGATCCAAATAAGGATAATCCTGTTGAGGTAGCCAGGACTACCGATACCAGCCAGCTAATTACTTTAAATGTTGAAGGATCTTACTTTGTTGGCTGTAAGGCTATCCGAAAAATTGCAGATGGAACAGAGGTCGGAGAAAGCGTGGTGGCATGGTCCGACGACCCTCAGTATGTCTTGAACGGCGAGACTTTCGGATTAAGGTACTTCCTAGCTCCAAGTGCTCCAGGGAATCTCAGACCTGTATAAGATATTGTAAAAGTGACGGTACAGGATGCCGAAAGCCACACGCATGGAATCCAACGAGCTGCCTGTGGCCGACAGGCTCCGGCGAATCCGCGCAGTTGTTGAAGCTATACCTGACGGCGATCAGGACAAAGCCGATTTGATTCTGCTGTTCGACGAGCTGGACAAGGCCATTGAGGAAAGACATCAGTACAAAGGTGCTTTAGATACGACGAAATGGGCTCTTGAGGTAGCCCTTGAGAAAATAGAAAAACAGGCAACTACATTGAAACTCTTGGGGCCGCTTCCATAGCGGCCTTTTTCTTTTGAAGGGGGATGGAACGTGACAACAGCACTTTACAGAATATCGTCCGGCGAAGTTGTCAAGATTAGCCTGTCAGATCAGCAATGGGATGAGCGTAATACGACTTATTGGGGAATCCTGACAACTGCAGCTTATCCCGATGGCACTCAGGTTCGGCACATTGATCGTGAATTGCGAGAGCTAGGCTTTGCCAAATTTGCTGATGTTGGCGGTAATACGGTGCGTAACGCCGTTCAAGGTGAAATTGATACCTACGCTCCCGCCCAGGCAGATGATGAGAACCAGCAAGACGCTGACGGTGCTGTGGGCCTGTTTATTACTCACCCGCGTAACCGAAAACTTATGACCGCTTACTCCGACATTCTGAAAGATGAATTCAACCTTGTGCGCGGCTGGATAACGGATTTTAAGGTGGAAGTAGCTGCTGCTGCCAATCTTGGCGATCTCAAGACGCGGATCGCCGGAATGCCGGACCTTCCAGATCGTACCCTGGCGCAACTGAAAACAGCCATACAGAATCGCATAGATAAGGACGACTGATGGGCGTAACGAATCCGAATTATCCGACGATGGAAATTGCCCTGGCGATGGTCAATGCGCCTGATACCGCTGACAATGAACGCATGAAAATAGGCGATATTATTGCCATTCGCAAGCCAGGATCTTACATCGGGACTCAAGAGGGCAAACTATTCCTCTGGCTCCAAATTGATGGCCTGGAACAGAACGGATTTGCAGTATTTACGCAACAAGTCTATGAACCTACCGATCCTGAAACTGGCGAAAGATTCGACAAGAGAAGGTACTGCATTCCCCTTGGACGCTTGCAAGTCCTGTATCCGGCGCTGAATCAATCAAGAGCGCGAGATCAAAATGACTTTTATCAACCGTTTTTACTCATAGATAGCGAAGATTTTGAAATTGTTTCTGCAGATCCAGCCTATGACGTAACGGGCCTAGTCTTTGATAAGGCCATAGGAGATTATCTTTAATGGCCACATCAAGACGCACGGCCACAAATGAAAATATCAGCACCTACGATAGCGGGGGTGGACAGGACTACTCAGCCCTTGCTACCTGGGAAGCTGCAACTGATATAGATTTAGTCAGCGCCGCGCAATCTGAGGTCTTAGAATGCTACGCCGGATCTCACGATGATGAAGTTACCATTGATGGCGCGACTACGAATTCTTCGTATTTTAGGATTATCCGCCCTGCTTCCGGCGAAGGGCATGATGGCTACCCCCACCAGGACGGATCAGCCGCTTATTTCGTCACTACAGTCGCTCAAATGATGTTTGATGTGGCTGAGTCTAATTGCCAACTTCAAGACTTGGTGATGAGTCTTAATCAGGATTCAGGCTCGGCCTATTATTGCGCGGCGCTTACAGGCGACGAGCAGTATGCAATAGGCTGTTTAGTTATCAATCCGATCAACATTGGCGGTGATTCTAAGGGTTTCAGAGAGAACGGCGGTACTAATCATTATTTCATCAACTGTATCGCCACAGGCTGTGACGATGCCGCCTTTCAGTTTGATTCAGGAACCAGCTACGTCTATAACTGTAACGCCATTGATTCAGGTGAAGGATTCAATGAATCTGGCGGTACTGTTATCTGTATCAACTGCCTGGGTAACGGTACTTTTGGATCGAGTGACTTTGATGGCAGCTACGATGCTGCGAGTAATTACAACAGCTCCGGCGATGCCACGGCCCCAGGTGCTAACAGCCGGATCAACCAAACCTTTGCATTCTCGGATGCTGGCAATGATGATTTCCGATTAGGCTACACCGATGGCGGCGCTAGGAATTTCGGTACGGATCTGAGCGCAGATGGCACATTCGCTTTCGACGATGATATTGCTGATGGCGTTATGGGGGCGGGCAAAGCTGGTATTACTCGCCCACAAGAGTCAGTATGGGATATAGGCTTTCACGAAAGAACGGCAAGCTCATCAAGCTCAAGCTCTTCATCCTGCTCAAGTTCAAGCTG
>Ga0114920_10000751_pt1 | contig 14326 bp, 11 predicted proteins | sample ChitaG_FD_88683 | JGI IMG/M metagenome (GOLD analysis project Ga0114920, IMG submission 88683) | Deep subsurface microbial communities from South Pacific Ocean to uncover new lineages of life (NeLLi) - Chile_00310 metaG | ecosystem: Environmental > Aquatic > Marine > Oceanic > Sediment ... | reverse complement strand
TGAGAAATTATTTTGTCATGCGCCCTGGCAGAGGTTATATATAGATTGCGGCGGTAGCGTCAGGCCTGATTGCCTCTGTTTAACAGAAAAGCCTGTGGGTAATCTTTTAGAAAACACTTTAGAAGAGATATGGAATAGCGAAAGGATCAAAGAATACCGAAGGAGAATTATCAATCAAGACTATCAAAATTTTTGCAATCCAGATTGTGTCTGGGGAAGGGTACCAGCGAAGAATTTGAAATTTGTTTAATTTAAGAGGACGGCAGAATGGACAAGGCTAAACAAGTAAAGGCCATTAATTGTAACTCTTGCCTTGAAAGAGGAAAAGAGCTTTTCCAAAAGGGAAATTACCTTTCGGCTATAGAACAATATCGTAAGATATTAGATATCCATTCCGAAGATAAGCAGGCGCTTTTTGAAATGGGCAAGGCTTATTACGTGCTAGAAAAATACTTGCTGGCCATAAAATTGCTGAACAAGGCCACGATACTTCAACCTGATAATATAGACGCCCATCTCCTATTAGCTAAGGCTTATAAATCCGTGGGAAGGTATGATGACTCAATAGTGGAACTAACAAAGTTAAAGGAATCTGGATGCGATAACCTGGATGTAGATCGCGAATTGACTTCTGTTTATAGAGAAAGGTATAGCGGATTAATGGATATTTCGAAATTTAACGGGAAATACGACTTAGCAATAAAGGAATACGAGGAGAGGCTTAAAACTAATCCCAAAGATGAAAAGTCAATTTCCCATTTAGTACAACTTTATAATTTTGAAGGTAAATATGAACTTACCAGGGAGAAGATTCCCCCAACATTAAGGTTTATTCCTAAGGAAAACACCTTCTTTAAAAACAAATTATTGAACGAACTTGAGATAGCACAAGGAGAAACTGTCCTTTCATCTAAAGTGCGCAGTTTAGTCATTACCCTTTCTAATAAATGCAATTTATCCTGCATAATGTGCCTGACACGGAATGTCCCATGGGAGCTGCCTGAAAAAATTATTAAAGAAATATTTGCTCTATTTCCATATTTGGAGAAGATAATGTGGCAAGGGGGAGAGGTTTTTGTTTTAGATTATTTTGAAGAGATACTTTCTGCCGCTTCTCAATACCCAAATTTAAGACAAAGCATAGTGACAAATGGACTACTCATTACAGAAAAAATGGCAGAGAAATTGGTTAAAAATAATGTGGAACTTACCTTTTCCATAGATGGAGTTACGAAAGAGACCTATGAATATATTAGAAGAGGAGCTAATTTTGAAATCCTTATTAGAAATCTTAATTTAATTTTAGAATTAAGAAAAAGGCATAATTCAAATATGATTCTAAACCTTAATGTGGCTATAATGAAATCCAATTATCGTCAATTGGAAAACTTCATTGATTTTGCCCAAGAATATGGATTTGGATTTGTATGTCTTATGCCAATTCATATACATCTAAAGACTCCGGAAGATATTTTTACTAACCAGGATATTGAGGCTTTATCTTTTATAACCGAGGTTAGTCCAAAAATTGAGGAAAAGGCACAAGAATACGGAATCAGATTGGAAAATAGGCTCCCCACCTTAAATAGCAAAAATGATAATTCGTCTTTTGAAAACGATATTGAAATAAATCCTCAAAAAAAATTTTTATGCCACATACCATGGCAGCAATTATATATAGATTATGATGGTTCAGTACGACCCGATTGTCTTTGTAAAATTCAAAAAAGCGCTGGCTCTTTATTGAAAAATCTTTCTCTTGAAGAAATATGGAATAACCAAGTAATGCAAGAATACAGAAGAAAAATTGTTAATCATGATTATCTTGATTTATGTAACCCTGCTTGTATTTCTGGTAAAATATTTGAGACACATCTTAAGTTTCCTTGAAAAATTGTTTTGATGGATTGGATGTTTAACCATTTTTAAGGAGGTGTGATATGATTAGATTAAAGTATGTATTTACGGGATTTTCAGCGATTTTGTTTGTTTTTGTAATTTCTATAATTTCTTGCAGCTGTGGAAGACTCGAAAGGGTCAAGAAAATTCAAATTCCGCCAGAGATAAAAGAGGATAAGATCAAACTCGTAGACTTCTATAGAAATAGAGGCGATATTGAAAATATGATATCGACACTTCAGGAAGCGATCAAAGAGAAAGATGATCCTTGGTTAGAGTTAACCATGCTAGGCGATTGCTACGTTAATAAAAAACAGTTTACACTTGCAGAGGAAACACTGGAAAAGGCAATAAAAATTAATCCGAACACCTCTTATATCTACAAGGCATTTGGCCGACTATATCTTGAGGAGGGAGAATATGAAAAGGCCTCAGGGTATCTTAAAAAGGCATTAGAGATTGTTGACGCAACTTCTGGTGAAAAGGCACATGCGTATTATGAATTAGCAAGGCTTAATTATGCGCAAGGAGATATAAAGTCTGCTACAAGATATATTAAAATGGCGTTAAGTTTATTTCCAGAAAAAAGTTATTTTAAGGCCTTCCTTGAGGAATTAGAGAAAAAATGAGACAAAAAATTTTTCTCGTCCTCTTTGGTCTCGTGGCATCTTTGTTTTTAATTGAACTCGTTTTTTGTTTGAGCGGCCATTTTTATTATAAAGAATGGATGAGAAGAGAATATAGCTCTGTTGAAACAGAAGGTGGTGAATTTACCGGAGTAATATCTGAACAAAAGGTGCTGCCAGGAGATATAAGTTCAGAATCAATTGGGTATGCCCAAATGGGCCATGCCTACCTTCATTGTGGTAAGACCGAACTTGCAAAAAAATTATTTTGAAGAATCGATAAGCGTTGACCCAAATAATGAGCTACTATATCTACTTGTAGGACACCTTTATGCATCGCTAAGGCAATATGATAAAGCCATAATTATGTTTAGGAGGCTTCTAAGACTTAATTCATATACATCTTTAAGAGAATCTTTATATCGCCATCTATTTTGGATTTATCAACAACAGAATTCCCCCTTTCGAAAAATATAATATTCCTTTAGTAGACAATGAGAAAAGTTTTAAAAAATTCCCAAATATCAATGATTGTTTTGCTGTTGATGGACATCCGAATGAGAATGGGTATTATCTTATAGCTGAAAATGTATACAAAATATATAAAATTTATAATTTGAACCCAAATTTGCTGTAGATGTTAATTAACAAAAATGATAGATATATATTTTTTGAAAAAAATTTTACCCAACCTTAAGGATGTTTAGTCATGGAAAAACTTAAAAGAGCAGAAGAAGTTAATATATGCAACAGTATCAAACTAGGTAGGTTATATCGCGAAGGGGATCGATATGATCTATCATTAAAAGAATTCGAAAGAATTTTTTCTAATATCTCGTATAAAGATGACCTATCTCTTTACAATATGATACTAAATGAGATTGAGATTACTCAAGGTAAAAGGGTGCTTGAATCGAAACCCAGAGGTCTTGCTATTACCTTAACCAATAGATGTAATATAAGATGTATAATGTGCAGCGTATGGCAAAATTCTTGGGATATCCCTGAAAAAACCGTCAAAGAGATTATGGAGCTTTTTCCATACCTTCAACGAATATTCTGGCAAGGTGGAGAGGTGTTTCTATCGCCACATTTTGAAGAACTTTTTGAAAAGGTTTCTTCATATCCAAATATAAGACAAGATATAAATACCAACGGCCTTCTTATTAATAGGGAATGGGCTAAGAAGTTAGTTAAGGCGAATGCAAATATTATCTTCTCCATAGATGGTATTACCAAGGAAACTTATGAATATATAAGAAGAGGAGCAAAATTCGAAGATTTGCTAAAAAGTATTGAACTACTCAATGAATATATGGAGGATTCCGAAGGAGATACAAACCATACTGGAAGAAAAAGTTCAACCATAATTAATTTGGTAGTAATGAGATCCAATTATTACCAATTAGGGGGGTTTATAGATTTTGCAAAAAAATACAGATTTGACCGCTTGCAGATTACTCCCGTTGATATAGGTAACCAAGAAAATCTTTTTCTCCATAGAGATGTAGAAGCTTTAGCTTATATAGATAAAATTATGCCAGAGATTTTAGAGAAAGCAAAGGCTTATGGAATTAGTGTATCCAACTGGCTTCCTTCAGCCGAAATCAACTGTCATACTGCAAGATCTAATAGGATATTATGTAACTGGCCCTGGCAGTTTTTATTTATAGATTGGAGCGGTAAAGTAAAGCCTCAATGTTTTTGTGTAAAGGAAGTTGGCAATATTTGTAATAATACAATTGAGGAAATTTGGAATAATGATGTGATGCAAACATATCGACAAAAACTTTTTGACAATGATTGTCAGAATTGGTGTGATAAGAGATGCATTTCGGGAAAGATATCAAAAGAGGACTTAAGCTTAGATTAGAAACAATTTGAGGTACAAAATAATTAGGTTGGGAGGGAAAAATGAGTGCCGGAGAATTTGACTTACTAAAAAAGACTTTTCAGGGTGAAGCTCTTCATATAGAAATAGGTAAATTTTATCATACGCAAGGAAAATATACTCAAGCGATGGAAGAACTCAAGAAGGCCATAGGAATGAACCCTAAAAATGAATTGGCGCATTTTGAGTTAGCAAATGTATATCTAAAAATAAAAGATGATTCTTTAGCTGAAAGAGAATATAAAAAAGCCCTGGAATTAGATCCACGTTTTTGCGGCGCTTCTTTAGAATTGGGTAAATTTTATCATTATAGGCAAAGACGCATTAATTTAGCAATAGTTGAATTCGAAAGGGTGCTTAGAGAATCGCCTGAAAATTGGGAAGCCAATTGTGAATTAGGCAAAATATATAAGAAGAAGGGAGCGTATAAATTAGCAGCAGAAAAATTTGAGAGGGCTTCTGAGGCAAAGCCTGATCATGAGCTGATTTATTTTGAGTTGGGTAAGGTATATCGTGACCTAAATATGCCTGATTTGGCTATTAAAGAATTTGGAAGGGTATTAACAATCGGCAACAATAATAACGATGTCTTTATTAAAAATAAGGTATTAAATGAGATTGAAATAACAGAAAAAAAATTAATTTTGGAATCTAAGGCTAGGGCGATGGTTGCGATGATAACAAATAAGTGTAATCTCAGATGTATAATTTGCGACATATGGAAAACATCTTGGCAGGCTTCCCAGAAGACTATGGATGAGATAGTTAAACTTTTTCCATATATAGAAGATATGGTTTGGGAAGGAGGAGAGGTCCTTCTTATGAAGGGATTCGAAGAGATTTTAAGCGAAGCTGCGCGGTATCCTCATTTGAAGCAAGTAATTTTTACCAATGGACTCCTCTTTACTGAAAGAATAATAGAAAAATTGTTTCGCGGAAGGGTTGATATTGTTTTTTCTATCGATGGAGTAACTAAAGAGACTTATGAGTATATCAGAAGGGGAGGAAAGTTTGACCGCTTGCTCAGAAATTTAAGTATGATTAAAGAAGCAAAAGAAAAATACGGCGGTACTATTGAGACATATTTTAATTCAGTAATAATGAAGTCCAATTATTTTGAGGTAGAAGAGATGGTTGATTTTGCTAAGGAATATAACTTTAACGCAGTTACTTTAACCCCTATTCGCGGAGATTTTGGTGAAGAGAATGTCTTTGAAAATAATGATACAGCAGCCTTAGAATACATTAAAAAAATTACTCCTAAGATTACAAGAAAGGCTTATGAATATGGAATTATTTTAAATAATTGGCTTCCTGGTATGCAAGAGGAGGCTTTTGGGGTGCAAGATAAATCTTGCAAAAATTTGAATGTTAATGAAATACCTTCTGAGAATAAGATCAATAAAAGGATAATCTGCTATGCGCCCTGGCAAAGGTTGGTCTTAGATAGTAAGGGCCAAGTCAGGCCATTCGTTTTTTGTTTGAAGAAATGGATTGGAAATGCCGATCAAAGTTCTCTTGAAGAGATATGGAATGGTGAGCCAATGCAAGAATATCGAAGAAAACTTATAGATCATGATTATATGGATTTATGCCAACCTGAATGCATTTCTGGTCAGGTGGCAGAAAAGATACGCGATATAACATAGTTTTTTACCTTCTCATATTTATAGATGTTGATCTAAATAAGGAGAAGATGCGAGAAAGGATACGTCAGAAAATATTTTTCATTAATTTACCAACAATAAAAAATATTGTTTTACTTTTTAATCATTGGAAGGAGGTGAGACTGGTGAAAAGTGGCTTTTGGAGTTTTCCGATGAAAAAATAGTTTCATGACGGCCACAATAAAATAAAAGAAAGGAGAAGTAAAAATGAAAGGAAAATATATTTTTGTAGCATTTGTTGTTTTAACTTTTGCATTGGTGGCCTTGAAGCCAACTTTTTGCCTAGCTCAAATTGAGGATGTGGACTTGGAGAAACAACTTGAACAAATTAGAGAGTGTGTTCAGAAAGGTGATAATGAATCAGCAATTAATTTAGCCGAGGAATATCTAAAAACTGACTCAAATAATATAGAAGTTCTTGTTACATTAGCTGATTCTAATTCAAGAATAGGAAAGTTTACTGAAGCAAAAGAGGTCGTAAAAAAAGCTCTTAGTATAGATCCTACTAATGTTTGGGCTCTTACAACATTGGCTATGATTTATAGGGTAGAAGCTGAGCAGACTAAATCGTTATTCGCAAAGAAAAAACTACTTAATTTCGCACAGGTTAAAATAGACGAGGCTCTTAAGCTTGAACCTGAGGGTGCTTGGGCTAATGCAGAAGCTGCTCTTATTTATCTGGCTCGAGGAGATAAAAAGCGAGCCAATAAAATAATAGAAAAGGCTCTTGAGCTTCAACCCAACGAAGAGTATTTTGAAAATATAAAAATAAAAATAGAATCTAATAGATAAATAATTAGATATATCCATTAAGTAGAAAAAAGGACAGAAGTTTAATCTATTGTACTTAAGAATGATGTAATGAGTGTGTATTTTAAAGAAGGGGGAGTCTTTATGCAGTCCGCATCCACCTTAGATTGTTTTAATGGCAAATAAATTAGGAATTGATGTAATATTTATTGCAAATGGTTCATTAATACCGAAAAAGATGCAAAGGTTTATTGAATGAGAGGCAAGAAAAGCGCTTTTTAGGTATTTTTTAAAAAAAGATGTTTGGCCCAAGCTAAAAAAGAAATTGAAGAGTCATTGAAAATCAATCCCGACGATGGTTCTGCTAATGCAGAGGCTCTCAGATTTATCTAGCCTTGGAAGAAAAGGATTAGGCAAAACAAGCGATAGAGAATGCACTTAGAATTGATTCTGAAAATGTATTCAGGTAGTAAATAAAGAAACAAGTTTGCGTTATTATCGGTTGATTGAAAGATTTTATCAAGCAACCGGTGTGCCAGCGGTTCTTAATACTTCATTTAATCTAAAGGGTGAGCCGATTATTAATACTCCTGAGGATGCCTTTAATACATTCTCAAAGAGCGAAATGGATATGCTCATTTTGGGCAATTTTATACTGAGTAAAAAGTGAGGTAAAAAATGAGAATAAAAAAGACAATGAAAAGAATTGGTAAGTGTTTTATTGCCTTAAAGCAAGAGAGCGAAGGAATCATTGGGCAGTCTGTATTAATTGTCGACAACGGATATAGCTGGCTTGGGCAGTTGAGTTCGGTTATTGAGAGAATTAAGAATTATTTTCCCAAAGCAGAGATATCAGTTTTGACCTTTCCCGAGAGGAAATCTAATCTACAAAAGGATTTTCCTGCATTGAATTATATCCTGCCCTCTCAAAGATTAAGATCAAAAAGATATCAGATCGCTTTAGAGATGTTAAAGATGCAAAAGAAAAGGTACTGTTTCATTACCCTATTTTCCTTAGATATAACCCCCTTAATTGCTGCCCTGATTTTTTTGAAGTCCAAGGTAGTCTTATACAATCAATGGGGACAATGGTGGTCTCTGAGATTAAGGAATGTTAATGAAATTTTTAAGGTCACCTATGTTGAGAAAAAAACAAGGTTTAGTTTCAAAAATATCCTGAAAAGGATTGGGCTATTCTTCATCTTGCTTCAGCGAGAAGATGAGGAAACGCTCAGGCATTCAATATTGGTAGTTGATGATGGCTATGCCTTATTTGAGCATGCAGGTTTCGCTATTCCGAAGATAAGGGGACTCCTACCTTACGCCAAGATTTCAGTGTTGGCTTTGGAGCATAGAGAGGAACTTTTCAAACAAAATTTTCCTGAGCTTGAAATTATTCAGCCAGGTAAATGCATAATTAAAAGGTATCGTATTACCCGGCATATGCTCAGATTGAGAAAGGATAGATATGATTACATTATTTTATTATCTCTGGATATAACACCAATTATCGCCTCAATGCTTTTTATGAAGGGGAAAGTGCTTTTATATAATCAGTGGTATCAGTGGTGGTCACTTAAACTTAAGTCAATGAAGGGTTATTTAATGGTAATTCCTCTATTTATTTTTAATATTATAATCTTCGCTTATCTTTTAATTAGCGTTTTCTGGATATTTTTGAAAAGGTCATTTAATGTTTTTAGATTTAACCTATTAAGAAAGAGAGTTTAGAGGTTTATTATGGAAATTGATGTGAGGCAATTCAGTTCTGATAAAATCTTAAAGCATCTTGATCGGGTAAATGCCTGGTTAAAGGGTGAGAATCCTCCTTCAATTACTGTGGAACTGGATATGACCAACCTCTGTAATCACCGTTGTCCAGAATGCTCTGGTTGGTACTTTCAGAATAGAAATTCTGACTCATTGCCTCTGGATTTAGCCAGAGATATAATCAGACAATTTGCCAAGGCAGAGGTGCGTGGACTTATCTTTACTGGTGGAGGAGAGCCTCTTTGTCATCCCCATATAAAAGAGTTGGTAAGATTGGCATATAATCTGGGTTTAGATATCGGTTTTATTACTAACGGTTCGCTCATTAATGAAGAAATTGCTAAGATTCTGTTAGAATGCTGCACTTGGTTGAGGGTTTCTCTGGATGCGGCATCTGCCCAGACTTTTGAAAGGATTCACGGTATGGATGGTAATGCCTTTAATAAAGTACTAAATAATATCAGTTTATTAACCAGGATGAAGATGGATTTTAAAAATCAGACGACAATTGGCGTCGGATATCTTACTTCTGATTTTACTAAAGATGAGATGTATGATATGACCGTTCTTTGTAAGAAACTGGGCGTTGATTATCTTCAATTCAGGCCCATGCAGATACATAACAATGGCAGATTTGAATATCATCGAACCGATATAAAAAAAGAGATATTCAGGTGCCTCAAGCAATCCAATGATGGATATAAAGTTTTATATTCAAAGCATAAATACGAGATGATGAAGGAGTCGAATTTTGGTAGATATTATAATAAATGTTACGGTCAGCAGTTCGCCACTGTAATTGCTGCCGATACTCGCGCATACGTGTGCTGCCATATGCGCGGCTATGATAAATACTGCCTTGGTGACCTAAAGAAAAATACATTTGAGGAAATTTGGAATTCCCAGCAGAGAAAAAGGGTTATAGAAAACATAGATTTTCGCGATTGCGTTCCTTTATGCCGCGATAACACCTTTAATCAAATACTCTGGGATATAAAGCAGCCAAGAGAGCATGTTAATTTTTTATAAACAGTAAAATGAATAGAGTTGATATATCAATTGTTATTCTATCTAAGAACGAGGAAAGAGATATTGGCCCTGTCCTGGACATGATATTTAAACAGGACATAGATAAGGAATATGAAGTAATTATTATTGATTCAGGTTCAAAAGATTCTACATTAGAAATTGCAAGAAAATATCCAGTTAAGATAATAGAGATATCTACTAAAGAATTTGGACACAGCAGAACGCGTAATCAAGGGGCACAAATTGCAGGTGGCGAGATTATCGTGTTTTTGAATGCCGATGCTGTCCCGATAGATGAAAATTGGCTAAAAAGCCTCACCGATAATTTTAAAAATGATGAAAAAATAGCCGGGGTCTATAGCCGCATATATCCTCAAGCAAACTGTAACCCCTTACGTTCTTGGGAAATTTTAAATGATATCTCTTATTATAATAAAAGGCAGGTAAAATATATCGAGAATTTTGATAAGTATCGTCATATGAATCCAAGGAATAAACGGAGATTTTTAGCCTTCCAGACCATTAGTTGTGCCATAAAAAAAGATATATTGCTTAGATACCCCTTTAAAGACATAGAATTTGGTGAGGACTTAGAGTGGAGTAAGAGAATTATGGAGAAAGGATTTAAGATTATTTTCGAGTCTGAATCTGTAGTCCTGCACTCCCATAACTTTTATTATTCTTTTATTAAGACTCTTAAGAAATACTTTGATGATGCAAAATTAAACAATGAGCTTTTTAATATTTGGTCCTGGCGCAATTTTCCAATCTTAGCCGGGTATATAGTATTTAAGATATTTAGAGATATAGGATATATCTTAAGTTTAAATAAAGATATGCTCTATAAAATTGGCTGGTTATTTTATTCTCCAGTTATCCGTCTGGCTGAGTTCTTTGGCATAATTCTCGGCGCTAATAGCCAACATTTACCTCACAGATTACATAACTTTTTTTCCTTGGTAAGTGAAGTTAAAAAAACTGACTTCCCTACTCAAAATTTAAAATGAGGATACTTCAGATAGTTCATAGTTTTCCATCAGAGAATATGGCTGGCACAGAAATATATACTTATAATTTATCTAAAGAGTTATCAAGAAATCACGATGTCTCTGTTTTCTATAGGATTAGTGACTTTAAAAAAAGGGAATATGAGCTTAACCATAATAAAGCTAATGGATTAAATGTCTTTACTGTTAATAATACCTTTAAATTTTGTGATTCCTTTGAGAAATTCTATAGAAATGAGGCTATCACTGAGCAGTTCACTAAGATTTTGGATAGAATAAGGCCAGATATAGTCCATATTCAGCATTTAATATTTTTATCCACTACAATCATTACTGAAATTAAAAAAAGAGGAATTCCTATAGTCTTTACCTTACATGATTATTGGTTAATTTGCCCTCAATGGCATTTCTTAAAAAAGGATTTTAGTATCTGTGATAATAGCGATATATCGCAATGCTTAGACTGCCTTGGTGATCAACTGAGTATCAAAAGATTGTCTAAAAGGATTTATTTAATCATTCGAAATTTTATGCCCGATTTTTTTATGCATTTTTTAAAAAGCGCCTATTTAAATCTGGCAAAGACTAATTTAAATTCTCAAGGGATGCTTGAAAAGATAAAAGCAAGAATAAGGCATATTAAAGAATTATGTTCAATGGTGGATTTATTCATCGCTCCCTCCCAATTTTTAAAAACAAGGTTTATCGAATTCGGCATTCCCGAAGATAGAATTAAGTTTATTCCTCACGGCATAAATACCGAAACGTTTAAAGGTTTTAAAAGAAAAGAATCAAATAGAATTAGGTTTGGCTTTATCGGAATTATACTACCGGCCAAAGGTCTGGATATACTCATAAATGCATTTAGTAGGATTAAGGATACTCAAGCAGAGTTAAAGATCTATGGCAGGTTATTTCCTTACAAGGGATTTGAATATTATCCAGGATATATAAAAAGATTGACAAAAAATAGAAATATTCGATTTACGGGAGGGTTTGATCATAAGGATCTGACAGAGATCTTTTCAGAGATTGATATATTAGTTGTGCCTTCGATTTGGAATGAGAATTTACCATTAACTATTTTAGAGGCATTTTCAACGAGAACCCCTGTAATTGCTTCAAGAATTGGAGGTATACCAGAATTAGTAAAGGATAAAAAGAATGGAATTTTATTTGAACCTCGCGACGAAGAAGCCCTCTGTAAGAGCATAATGATGTTTATTAATAATCCAAATTTAATCGAAGAATTAAGAGTGAATTTGGTAAACACTAAAAACATTGAAGAGAACAGCAAGGAAATAGAAGAAATATATAAATTTTTAAGTTAATTTATAAATGAAGGTTGATTGTAAATATTTTTTAGGAGATAGACCCTGTAGATTTCACAAAGAAAAAAATGTCAAATGTGAATTCTGTCAATTTTATGTCAGGCAAGGCAAAAAAATCTTGATTATTAAGTTAGGTTCCTTGGGGGATGTATTGAGGACTACATTTATTGCAAGAGGCTTAAAGGAAAAATATAGAAATTCCCATATTCGTTGGTTAACTGAGCCTGAATGCGCCCCTCTTTTAGAAAAAAATTCTTATATAGATAGGATTCTCCCTTATGGATTGAATAGTTATACACAGTTACTCGTTGAAAGATTCGATATCTTGATTAATTTGGATGTAGATTTTAAAAGCGCCAGTTTAGCAACTTTAATAGAAGCTAAAAGAAAAATGGGTTTTGGTATGGACAGAGGTGGTAAAATGGTTGTTTTTAATTCTAGAGCAAAAGAATGGCTTAACATGAGTCTTTGGGATGACCTTAAAAAAAAGAACAAAAAGACCTATCAGGAGATTATGTGTAAGGTTGTTGGCATAGATATGAAGGATAGAAGACCTTCGCTTGTGTTAGGTGAGGAGGAGTTATCCTTTGTTGAGAGGTTTGTGAAAGAAAAGAGCCTTAATAAAAATTTTCCCCTAATTGGTTTTAATTTAGAAGCAGGTAAGAGATGGCCCAAGGCATGGCCAAAAGAGTACTTTCTTGAGTTGGCAGGTATTTTAAATAAACAATTAAAAGCAAACGTTCTTATCTTAAGGGCCCCAGATTCGAGGCTGGACGAAAGATTCGCAGATTTAGACTTTGTAATAGATGGGAGCGTACAGCCTGATCTAAGAGAGTTCGTTTCTCTCCTAAATTTAGTAGATGTGCTGGTTACCGCAGATACTTTCACTCTTCATGTTGCTTTAGCTTTTGGTAAGAAAGTCGTTGTTCTTTTTGGCCCCACCTCAGCTCAAGAAATCGATGTTTTTGGTAAAGGAGAGAAAATAGTTGCTCCCCTAGATTGTGTTTGTTGCTATTGTAATAATTGTTCTAAAACACCTAATTGCTTAGAAAAGATCTCTCCTGATAGTGTTTTTGAAGCGATAAAAAGAGTTCTTACTGATCCTTACTGATCCTTACTGATTTTTGTATTTCCAAAAGAAAGCAAGTCTTAATGAACATTTTGGGGATATGTTTGGTGGCGACTTTGGTCATTGCACTCGCAAGGGTAACAGGCTCTTAGCTGAAAATATTGCAGATGTTATATTGAGAGAGTGCTTTTAATAAATTGATAAATATAAAATCTACCAGACGCAAGATGTATTCAAAGAAAAATCTCTATTTATTTAAGATTTTATTATTAGTACTGATATTGCCTATTTTACTCCTGCCTTTAGAGGTATCGGCTGAAGATAATACACTGCCAAGGCCTTATATTGAATTAAACCCAAGGCAGTCTGAGCAGATAACAATTAGGATATATGCTGACAGGATAATAAATGATAATTTCTATGGTTTTGGCGTTGAGACGCTTCCCTGGTTATGGACTAAGGAGAATAAAGATGTTGGGGTTAATGAAGAGGATATAAGATTGAACCTGGAGCGTATTAAAGATATGCATCTACCGATTACTCGCATTTTTGTACCCTGGGAGACCTGGAATCCAAACGTTGATTATAAGACGTTTACCTGGGAAAGCGACGAGATGAGGAGTCTTTATAAAACTCTTGATCTTTATCAAGAGATAGGAACCAAGGTAATTTTAGTAACTGTTGATTGGTTAAAAGATTCTCCCTGGAGAAATATGGAAGCAAGCGCCAAGGCAGTCCTGGAGCTTCTTGAATATTTAATCAAAGATAAAGGCTATAGCTGTATTCAATTTTGGACACTTACCAACGAGCCAGAGCGTACTTATGGTTGGTTGCAGAAGCTGCCCTTTGAAAATTATGTTCAAATTCATCGGTTGGTAAAGAAGGGATTAGAAAAAAGAAAACTGCCAGTTAAAATTATTGCCTCTGATGAAGTAGAATCTTCAGAGTGGTTTGAGAGATCTGTACAATCTTTATATGGGACCGCGGATGTCTTTAGTTCTCACGCATATTTTTATCCCCGCAATATACATTTGATTTCAGACTTTTTTAGAGAGCGATTAAATATGATTAAAAAAGCCTCTTTGACTAAAAGGGATATTCCTTTTTTTCTTTGCGAATTTGGATTTCGTGGTTCTGATTTTAGTGCACGTACTAATAGTCTTATAGATGATTATGAATATGGATTATATGTTACCAATTTATGCATCGATGTATTAAATTCAGGTGTTGATGCAGCATCCTTATGGTGCCTGCATCAGATTCGCTTGATTGACGAGATCGATTCTG